>TARA_B100000963_G_scaffold276915_1_pt1 | contig 10394 bp, 10 predicted proteins | sample TARA_B100000963 | Tara Oceans TARA_B100000963 (sample SAMEA2622097) | marine metagenome | biome: marine biome (ENVO:00000447); feature: surface water layer (ENVO:00002042); material: "saline water (ENVO:00002010), including plankton (ENVO:xxxxxxxx)" | depth 5 m | reverse complement strand
TGTCCTGTTGGTTCAGTTTTAATTTTTAAGGAAAAGTATTTAAAAAAAGCTATGAAAATTAGAAAAATCTTTGGAGGCGGAATGAGACAATCAGGCTATCTTGCAGCATGTGGATTATATGCGCTCGAAAACAATATTCAGAAATTGCATCAAGACCATGTTAGAGCTAGGGAAATATATAATTTACTTCAAAAACTATATTTTGTTGAGGAGGTCTACCCTGTTGAAACCAATATCATTATTTTCAAAAATAAAGATCAATTTTCTACACAAGATTTTATAAATTTTATGAATCACAATGGTGTACAATTAATTGGTATGGGAGATAATAAATTAAGACTTGTTACTCACTTAGATTACACATCCTATCATCATGAGAAATTCATGAAATTGCTTTCAGAAATTCAATCAAATAATCTTTTGAAGTAACTAATCTTTTTTTAATTAAATTTGCAGCTTATTCTGGTTTGTATGAAAAAAGGTTTTAATGCCCATGATAATATACTTTCCCTCATTGGAAGAACACCTCTGATTAGGTTAAACAAAACAACCAAAGACTTTAATGGGTCGCACTTTTGTAAATATGAAGCTTACAATCCAGGACACTCAAATAAGGACAGAATTGCCTTACACATAATCAACAAGGCTGAGGAGTCTGGTTTAATTGATAAATATTCAACAATAATTGAGACTAGTTCTGGAAATACAGGTTTCAGTCTTTCAATGATTGCCATGGTTAAAGGATACAAATGTGTTGTTGCAGTTTCATCAAAATCATCAATTGATAAAATTGACATGTTAAAGTCAATGGGTGCAAAAGTTTATGTTTGCCCAGCCAATGTAGCGGCAGATGATAGTAGGTCATATTATCAAGTAGCTAAAAGGTTAAATGAAGAGATTAAAGATTCTTTCTATGTAAATCAATATTTCAATGATTTGAATATTGACGCTCATTATCAAACAACCGGACCAGAAATATGGGAGCAAACAAATGGTAAAATAACTCATCTTGTTGCCAGCAGTGGTACTGGTGGTACAATTTCCGGAATAGGTAGGTTTTTGAAAGAAAAGAATAAAAACATAAAAATTATTGGTGTTGATGCTTATGGTTCAGTATTGAAAAAATTCCATGAGACTGGTGAGTTTGATGAATCCGAGATCTATCCTTACAGAATTGAGGGAATGGGAAAAAATTTAATTCCAACATCAACTGATTTTAAGGTCATAGATCATTATGAAAAGGTTGGTGATGAAGAAAGTGCACACTGTGCCAGAGAAATTGCGTGTAAAGAAGGTTTATTTGTTGGTTATACATCTGGAGCATGTTTACAGGCCTTGAAACAACTTAATGAGAATAATATTTTTGAAAGTGACAGTATTGTCGTATCAATTTTTTGTGATCATGGATCTAGGTACATGAGTAAAATTTATAGTGATGAATGGATGGAGGAACAAGGATTTAATATAGATAGAACAAAGGAGCAATTTTCATCAATTGAATATATAAAGTAAAAAATGTCTGATTTATTTGAAAAATTTAATAAGAGTATGGGTCCACTTGGTAAATGGGCTAGTATCGCTGAAGGTTATTTTGTTTTCCCAAAACTTGAGGGTAAAATATCCAATAGAATGAAATTCAACGGAAAAGAAGTTATTACGTGGAGTGTCAATGACTATCTTGGACTTTCAAATCATCCTGAGGTAAGAAAAATAGATTCTGAGGCAGCAGAAAAGTACGGATCTGCATACCCCATGGGAGCTAGAATGATGTCAGGCCATACTTCAATGCATGAAAAATTAGAAAATCAACTTGCGGATTTTGTTAATAAAGAAAGTGCATATGTACTCAACTTTGGTTACCAAGGAATTTTATCTATAGTTGATACTTTGGTATCAAAAAATGATGTGATTGTTTACGATGTCGATGCTCATGCATGTATTGTTGATGGTGTCAGACTACATCTTGGTAAAAGATTCACTTTTAAGCACAATGATATAGAAAGTTTAGTAACTAACCTTAAACGAGCTCAAAATATAGTTGAAAAAACTGGTGGTGGAATTTTGGTTATTTCGGAAGGAGTTTTTGGGATGAGAGGTGAGCAAGGAAAAATAAAAGAAATAGTAAAGCTAAAAAAGCAGTTTGATTTTCGACTCCTTGTTGACGATGCTCACGGCTTTGGAACATTAGGTCAAACAGGTTCTGGTGTTGGTGAGGAGCAAGGTGTTATGGATGAAATTGATGTATACTTTGCAACATTTGCTAAGTCCATGGCTTCAACTGGAGCATTTGTTGCAGGCTCAAATCAAGTTATAAAATTCTTAAAATATAATATGCGTTCACAGATGTTTGCAAAATCATTACAGATGCAACTTGTGGTAGGAGCGATAAAAAGGTTAGAAATACTCAAAAATGAACCCGTTCACAAACAAAAACTATGGGATAATGTAAAAATGCTTCAAACTGGTCTGAAGAAAAGAGGTTTTGATATTGGTAAGACGCAAAGTTGTGTAACTCCTGTTTTTCTCAAGGGTGATGTTCCAGAGGCCATGGTATTGGTAAAAGATTTAAGAGAGAAATATAATATTTTTTGTTCGATTGTTGTTTATCCCGTTATACCCAAAGGATTAATTCTTTTGAGATTAATTCCAACAGCTACACACACCGTTGAGGATATTGATGAAACCTTAAATTCATTTTCTGAAATTAGAGAAAAACTAACTGGAGGTTATTACAGAAAAATCTCGGAAAAATTTAAAGCTGGCTAATATTTTTAAATTTTTGTTACATTTGCGCTTTGATGTGCGCATTTAATGCAAAAAAAATCTTAAACACCTCAAAACTGTCTTTAATTCTAAGGCGTCTGGCTAGTCAACTTTACGAAAACCATAATCATTTTGAAAATGCCGTAATGATAGGTGTCCAACCAAGAGGAAAAATACTTGCAGAAAAATTAAAAGATATTTTAATTACTGAGTATAAAATAAAAAATATAGACCTTGGTTTTCTTGACATTACTTTTTTTAGAGATGATTTTGGCAGAAAAAATAAAATTCTTAGTCCAAATAAAACATCAATTGACTTCTTCATTGAAGATAAATCAGTGATATTAATTGACGATGTCCTGTACACAGGTAGAAGTGTTACCGCAGCTTTGGCGGCACTCCAATCATTTGGAAGGCCAAAAAAGGTTGAGTTGTTAAGTCTAGTTGATAGGCGTTTTTCTAGGCACCTGCCAATTCAGCCTGATTATTACGGAATAAAGGTTGATTCAATCAATAACCAAAGGGTAGAAGTAAAGTGGGGAAAAAATAATAAAGAGGGGTCAGTTTATATTTTACAAAATGAAAAATAAATTATCGGTTTCAAATTTATTGGGTATTAAATACATAAGTCTTAATGATATTTACTCCATTTTTGATGCAGCTGAAAACTTTAAAGAAGTTATTAATAGAAAAATTAAAAAAGTACCTAGTTTAAGAGATATAACCATAGCAAATTTATTTTTTGAAAACAGTACTAGAACTAAAATTTCATTTGAATTGGCGCAAAAAAGACTATCAGCTGATGTAGTAAACTTTAGCTCGAGCGGCTCATCAATAAAAAAGGGGGAAACCTTGGCCGATACCGTCAACAATATTCTTTCTATGAAGGTTGATATGATTGTAATGAGACATCCAAGTCCTGGAGCAAGTGTTTTTTTATCTAAAAATGTTAATTCATGTATAATTAATGCTGGAGATGGTTGTCACGAACACCCAACACAAGCTCTCCTTGATGCCTTTACACTAAAATCAAAACTAAATGATTTTTCAAATAAAAACATCTTGATTGTTGGTGATATTTTACATTCAAGGGTAGCACTTTCCAATATTTTAGTTTTTAAAAAGCTGGGTGCCAATGTTAAAGTTTGTGGACCACTATCATTGATTCCAAAATATATCAAAACATTAGGTGTTGATTATGAATCCTCACTTGAAAATGGATTAAAATGGTGTCACGTTGCAAGCATGTTGAGAATCCAAAATGAAAGAATGAATCAAAGTTATTTTCCTACAACACGCGAATATGCCAAACAGTTTGGACTAAACCTTGATAAATTAAGTCAATGCGACAAGGACATAATAATAACCCACCCAGGTCCGATTAATCGAGGTGTAGAACTATCAACCGACTTGATTGACTCAGGAAAGACTGTGATTTTAGATCAAGTTGAAAATGGCGTTGCTGTCCGGATGGCAGTTTTATATTTACTAGCTTCAAAATTGTGAATATAAACTATTCTTCACTGATTATAAAGAAAGGGTTGGATAAGGAAATTTTAAAAGACTTGATTTCCAATTTTTCAACCAACTTAATTGTTGAATTCGAAGACTTCAACGATTTTAATCTATTTCACGAAAATTCTTTCAACTCCTATGTGAATCTGAAAAATAAATCAATTGTGATATTATCAGATAAACTTACTAACTCAGATAAATATAAATTTTCTTTTTCCCCAACAATTCAAGAAGCAAAGGATATCATTCAAATTGAAGAAATTGAGAGAGAAATTGATTAATTTTAACTAAAGTGAAAGATTTTTCAGATTACAGAAAAAATTATTCTAAGTACAGTCTTTTAGAGGATGAGCTTGTTAGAGACCCTTTTGATTTATTCAAAATTTGGTTGATGATGGCTGAGGATGATGACCAAATTGATGAACCTAATGCTTTTACATTAAGTACCGTGAATAAAAAAAACGAACCAAGAAACAGAGTTGTATTGATGAAAAAACTCAAACAAAATGGCATTGTCTTTTTTACAAACTATGATAGCAAAAAGGGTGAGTCAATTAAAGCAAATAAAAATGTGTGTTTGTCATTTTTCTGGCCTTCTCTGGAAAAGCAAATAATTATGAATGGTATTTGCTCAAAGATTTCTGAAGAAGATTCTGATGACTATTTCTATTCAAGACCTTTAGATAGTCAGATTGGAGCGTTAAGCTCTAATCAAAGCAAAGAAATTCCGAACAGGCAGTATATTGAGGAAAAGTTTGAAAGAATAAAAAAAAGTAAATTAAAAATTAAAAGACCAATAAATTGGGGAGGTTTTTTTATTGAAATCAATGAGTTTGAATTCTGGCAAGGTAGAAGTAATAGATTGCATGACAGAATTGTTTTTTCAAAATCAAAAAATAATTCTTGGGAAATTAAGAGATTAAGCCCTTGAAAAAACTTATTATAATTCGTCATGCAAAATCTGATTGGTTAAACAACACTTCTGATTTAGATAGACCAATCTCTATTAGAGGAGTAAATGATGCTAAGATAATTTCTAAAATATTTGATTCCCAAAATTTGCAGCCAGAAATTATATATACAAGCATTGCAAAAAGAACAATTGAAACATCAAAGATTTTTAAAGAAAGATCAAAGTTTCTGTTCAATATAGATTGTTTAGAGGTAGATGAATTATACGATTTCAGCGGTAATGGTGTGAAATTATTTATTAAGAATTTAAATGAAAAGCTATCTACAGTTTTAATCTTTACTCATAACAATTCTTGCAACTTTTTGGTCAATGATTTTACCAACAGATTCAATTTACATGTCCCTACTTGCGGAATGTTGATTTTTGAATTTAATGTATCTTTGTGGGCTGAAATTAAAAAATCTGATAGTTTTTCTTTTTTCTTCCCAAAACAGTATAGGTGAAATATGAATTTAAAAATCGTGAGTTAAGTTGGCTTGAATTTAACGAGAGAGTTCTACAAGAGGCCTGTGATCGAACAGTTCCAATAATTGAAAGAATCAGATTCATTGGAATCTTCTCGAATAATTTAGACGAGTTTTTTAAGGTTAGATACGCTACTATTAAAAGAATTGCAGTTTCTCCGCAAAAAAATAAGAAACTGTATAAAGGACTTACTGCAAAAGACCTATTAAACGAGATAACAAAAAGAACTATTGAAATTCAAAACAATAGCTCAAAAATTTTAAAATCCATAAAGTCAGAGCTAAAGAATGAAAATATTTTTTTTATTAATGAGAAAAATATCCCAACCATACATATAAAGAAGATCTTTTCTTTTTTTTCTGAAAAAATTTTACCACAAATGGAGGTAATTATATTTGATAAATCAAATTCATTTCCCGTTTTTAAAGATTCCAATTCATTTCTTATTGTAAAGATTCAGACAAAAGTTGAATCTGTGATTTATGCTTTGATAAAAATCCCCGAGCAAATTAATAGGTTTTTTGTCATTGATGAATCAGAAAAAAAATATGTAATATTTATTGATGATATAATTAGATACCATTTAAAAGATATTTTTAAAATTTTTAGTCCAAAAAAAATCTTTGCTTTTAATATTAAAATGACAAGAGATGCTGAGCTAGATTTTGCTTATGATATATCGAAAAGTTATCTTGAAAAGATTTCTCAGAGTCTAAAAAAGAGGCAAAAAGGAAAGCCTGTAAGGTTGGTCTATGATTCTTCAATTCATGACGATATATTAAATTTTTTAATAAAAAGAATGGGTATTAATAAAAGCACTGATAGTATAATTCCAGCAGAAAGGTACCACAATAGAAGAGACTTTATGCAATTTCCTGATTTTGGAAAGTATAATCTTACATATGCTAATACTCAACCTCTAAATATCAAATTTTTTGATAAAAATGAAAGTATTTTCCAAACAATAAATAATAGAGATGTTTTACAACACACACCTTTTCACAAATTTATTTATACATTAAGATTTTTGTCTGAAGCTTCCATAGATCCAGATGTGAAATCTATTTCAATAACGATTTACAGATTGTCTAAATTGTCGATGATTGCAAACACCCTTATTAATGCCTCTAAGAACGGAAAATTAGTTACAGTTCAAATTGAGCTCCAAGCCAGATTTGATGAAAAAGCCAATATAAAATATGCAAAATTATTTGAGGAAAATGGTGTAAAGTTAGTTTTTGGCTTACCCAATCTTAAAGTACATGCAAAAATTTGCGTTGTGGAAAAGAAAAATGGTAGAAAATATGATAAATATGGATTTATAAGTACAGGTAATTTTAATGAGTCAACAGCCAAGGTTTATACTGATATTACATTATTCACAGCTAATAAAGAAATTCTGGATGATGTTTCAAGTATATTTGATTTTATCGAAATAAATTATAAAAAAATTAAATTCAACAAACTCTTTATTTCTCCATTTAAAACTAAGTCTACCTTCAAAAAACTAATTAGAAATGAAATTAGAAATGCCAAAAAAGGTCAAATTGCTTGGATTAAAATTAAACTAAACAGTATTACCAATTATGAAATGATTGAGGAGTTATATGAAGCAAGTATTGCAGGTGTCAAAATTGAAATGATTGTTCGTGGAATATGCTGTTTAATACCAGGAAATAGTGAATTCAGTAAAAATATTGAGGCCAAAAGTGTAGTTGACAAATACCTCGAGCATACCAGATTTTTTATTTTTTGCTCAGGAGGTGAAAATAAAACGTATATTTCTTCGGCAGACTGGATGACTAGAAACTTAGACAACAGAATTGAAGTAACATGTCCAATTCTTGATCCATATAATAAAAAAGAGATCCTAGAAATATTTAACATTTATTGGGTAGATAATTTAAAATCACGAAAACTTAATTCGTTGAAAATAAATGAGTATTCAAAAAACAATAAGCAACCATTAAAATCCCAAAATTCAATATATAATTATTATCAAAAAAAGCTTGAAAAATAAAATTAATTACAAGAGGGTTGCAACAATTGATATAGGATCAAATGCGATTAGGATGTTAATTTCAAACGTATATGAGATTAACGGTAAAAAAGTAAGTACCAAAAACAATATTGTTAGAATTCCATTGAGATTAGGTGAGGATTCCTTCTCAAAATCAACATTATCTGATTCAAGTACAAACAAATTAATAAAATCATTTAAGGCATTTAAGTTATTAATGGACATTAATGAAGTGGATTCATTTTTAGCGTATGCAACCTCGGCATTAAGAAATATTAATGATTCAGATTTGCTGATAAAACGAATTTTTGCTGAAACTGGAATAAAATTGGAGTTGATTTCTGGTGAAAAAGAAGCACAAATCACCTCTCAACAAGATATTTCTGATCATATTGGCAAAACTAAAAATTATTGTTTTGTTGACGTTGGCGGTGGAAGTACTGAGGTAATTATTTTTAAAAATTTTAAGATTTTCAAATTAAAATCCTTTAAAATTGGTTGTGTTAGGCTTTTAGATGATGGTGTAGATAATCAAATTTGGAATAAGTTTGAAAAATGGCTCATACAAAACGCAAAAGAATTAAAAAAACTCAAAATTATTGGTATTGGTGGAAATATTAATAAAATTTTCAAAATATCAGGAACAAAATATTCAAAGCCCTTAAACAGAAAAACCTTTAAAAAAACTCTAAAAAAGATAGATGACATGTCATTGTCAGATAGACTTACTAAATTAAAACTTAACCCTGATCGTGCAGATGTCATAGTTCCAGCAGGTAAAATCTATCATTTTATTTTAAAAACACTTGCTGTTAAAGAGATATATGTTCCAAAAATTGGATTAGCAGACGGTATGGTAAATGAAATTATAAAATAGTTACAAATCCAACTTTAAATCTTCTTTGAATTTTCCTACCAAAGGATTAATTTCAATCAGCTTGGTTAATTTTTCACTTGGAGATGAAAAATAATCTCCATTTTTTTTCTCCTCTACCTTTGACAAAACTTTTATATTGTAATTATTTAGTTTTTTTTGTAAAAAAATAGTAAAAGCTTCTCTTTCTTTTTCAAATTCACTTAAACTTACTTTTGAGGGTAGTGTAAATGTAATTGAGTTTTCATCAAGTATAGGCTCATTCATTTCCAGAAGACTTGAGAGACTCTTTTTACCCAAATCATTGATTTTTTTTGAATACTTCTTAATTTTATCTTTTAAGGAATCCAAATTAAAGTTATCGGATGATTTCTTTTTTTCAGACTCAATTAAATCTTTTTCCTGCTTAGCCTGTTTTTTAAGTTTTAAGCTTGAAAGAGATAGCGCAGAAATATTCTCCTTTTCTTTGACATTCTCTACTGTAGATTTTCTAAATAATTCTTTTTTTTGAAATTTTTCTTTATCAACGTTGTTTTGCTTAAATGAATTGTTTCCAGGATTTATTTTTAATTTAGAGTCCTTATTTTCAGCTTTTTTTTTTTCCTCCACTAAATTTGAGGATTCATTTTTTTTACAAATCTTCATTAATGATATTTCAACCACTAACTTTTTATTTTCGAACTTCGATAAATTTATAATAGAACCCTCCAAAATTTCAATTGCATGAATAAGTTTATTTTGTTCTGCGAGTTTGGATTGGTCTATAACTTTCTCAAAATTATTTTCATCATCGATTAATGATTGTGAATTAGATGCCTTTACAACAATAAGGTTTCTAAAATGCTCGACTAAACCCTCCAAAAAATCTTTCTCACCAAAACCTTTGTCAGAAATTTCATTAAACTTTAGAATTGAATTGTTGAGTTCCGATTTTAATATTAAATCTGAGATCTCCAAATATGTATCAGTATCAAGTATGTTTAAAATTTGAGATGTTTTTTCTAATGTTATATTTCCATTAGTGTAGTTGATCACCCGATCTAAAATTGTTAGTGAATCACGAAGCGAACCAAATGCTTTTTTAGCAATAATTGAAACAGCTTTCGGTTCGTAATTATATCCTTCAGATTTAATAATTTCTTCTAGGTATTGTTTGCTATCTAAATCTGATATTTTATTAAAGTCATAGATTTGACATCTTGATAAAATTGTAGGTAATATCTTATTTTTTTCTGTTGTTGCAAGAATAAATACAATGTGTGATGGAGGCTCCTCAAGTGTCTTTAAAAAGGCATTTTCAGCTTCTTTAGTAAGCATGTGAACTTCATCAATGATATAAACTTTGTATTTTCCAAGTTGTGGTGGTATTTTAACTTTTTCAAGTAGATCTCTAATGTCATCAATCTTTCTGTTAGAAGCAGCATCAAGCTCAAAAATATTGAATGCATAATCATAATTTTCTAACCTTATAAATTCTTTGTTGATTTCACGAGCATAAATTCTTGCACACGTTGTTTTACCAACCCCTTTTGGTCCGCAAAATAAAATAGCAGAGGGAATTTTATTTTCCTTTATTGAATTTTTTAAAGTGTCTGTTACATGATTTTGTCCAATAACTTTACTAAACTCATTTGGTCTATATTTTAATGCCGATACTTTATAATCCATCCTTATTACAAATATATATTAGAGGATTAATTTTTTAATATTTTTTTCAAAATATATTAATTTTGATGTGGCAGGTCTCCTTATCGCTTTTTTAAAGAGGAAAGTCCGGACACCAA
>TARA_B100000963_G_scaffold294371_1_pt1 | contig 10400 bp, 10 predicted proteins | sample TARA_B100000963 | Tara Oceans TARA_B100000963 (sample SAMEA2622097) | marine metagenome | biome: marine biome (ENVO:00000447); feature: surface water layer (ENVO:00002042); material: "saline water (ENVO:00002010), including plankton (ENVO:xxxxxxxx)" | depth 5 m | reverse complement strand
CGTGTATCAATAACAACTAGTTTGTAATTGTTATCTTTTAATTTGTTTATCAATCTATCATACTTACTAATCTCAGGAGTGTATGCTTTTTGCACAGATCCTGTGTAGTAATTACTGCTTGATAAATCTTTTGGTGCTGCGTAGTTTGCAGCGAAATTGAAATCTCTCATTGTTCTTTTTTTTGAGAGTTTGCGGGTAACTGAATACCCTACCGAAATGTGTCGGTGGCACATAATTATTTAATTTTATTAACTAAACTTGAAACTGTCTTTTTTTTTGTATAACTTTGAGGTCATTATTTAAACACTTAAATAAATCAAATCAAATAAAACAATACTTAAACTATATAATTATATATAACTTACTGTATATCAGTTACTTAAGTACTTATAGTACCTATAATAGTATATAAACTAGGGTTATTACAGAGGTATTATATTATATAACTCTTGTATTATTACAAACAAAAATCAATACGCCATACTTATTTTTAGTTCTAACTTGTTAATTATTAGTGTAAAAACAACTAGCTAACTAACAAAACCCACCCACCCACCTATAATTATGTACAAAAACATAACTATATAACTAAAAACATAGCACAACTTAACGGTTATTATAAATTACTTAGGTTATTAATATCTGCTTCTCTAGCTTTTAATGCTTCTAGTGCATTAGCATATGATACCCATACAGTAGTCATAGCATACTTACCATCAACATACTTGCCTTTCTTTACTGCAATGTTAGAGTCAGCAAACGCAGCGCCATCTACAATCTTGTAGTACACACCATTGTCAGACTCCTTCTTGATCTTGTGAAGGCCAAGCTTTTTTAGCTTGTTGAATACAGTAGACTGCTTAGCCTCAGCATTCTCAAGCATCTCTTTTAAATCAGCACCAGAGTACACTTGAGTAAACAGGTCAGCTTTGATGTAGTAGTCTGTAGTAAACCACTCACCATCCTCACCCTGAGTAGGCACACCAAGTATGATTGTAGATAAGTCATTTATCTTAGTACTACCTGCCATGTATTGTGTCTTGTACTTAGTACGAGCATACACGGAGATCTTACCTTCCTCAGATAACTGAGCGATAGGTGTAGCAACAACTTGCTTACTTGTGTTACGAACTCTGTTATTAAAGTTCTCTCTGATTTGATTGGCTGTCATATTTGACATAATAGTTCTCGCCTCATAACATAATAATGCGGACATCTAACGAGTATGGTCCAGGTTAATAAGAACCCTGAAGAGGAATCGAACCTCTCCAAGTTCCAAACAGGGTTGACTGACTTAGATTAAATCTGTGTAGTCAGTTGCTTCTAGAGTTAATAAAGCAATAGATGCTACTCTTGCGTCCTTACGTAATTGTTGAACACCTTTAGTACCAGCGTATCTCTTTGATACATACTGATGAGCAGTTGCTACAGGATCTTGAAGTAGAGTAACTGTACTCTTCTTTGCTGTTCTTGCAGCGTTCTTTACTTTGTTTAATCTAGTTGTTTTAGCTTTAGTAGCCATAATAGTAACGTGCCAAATACATACTTTGATGCCAGCTACACACGCTCAGCTGTAGTTAATAATTAAAAATATACCACGGTGTATAAAAAAATCTGTATACACGGGGTGTGGTATGTAATATGTATCCCTCTCTCACAACAAAAAATTTTTTTTATTTTTGTACTATGGATGAAAAAGAAATAGCTCGTATTGCAGCTGAAACAGGAATGGATCCCCAAACGCTTAGAAAGTATGTTCAAAAACTAATTGAAGTAGAGGGTATAGGTAAAGGTGGTGTCAAGAAAAGAGTAAGATCAGTTGGCAAGAAAAATATAAGTGGTGACGTTTACTATGAAATGCAAAAAATTAATTCTGAGCCTGTATCTAAATATGTAGGTGACGATGTCTATTTTCCATTTATACCTGAAACTAAAGGCGATGGCGGTGTAGACATAGGTTCTGGTATTAAATTACAAGACAAAAATGGTAATTTTATTTATCCTGATATAGCAAATAGTGATGAAGATATAGAAAAATTAAGAAATGAGGGTATGGATGAAAAGACCTACAATAAGTTATTTGCAAGAGTTTTAAAAGATAAAATTGTAGGGGCCAAAAAAACATATAACAATTTTATCCAAAAAAATAATATTGGTGCAGGTAGAGATTTTGATAGGCTTGATGATTATACAAAGTTGCTTATGACTGATACAAACTACAATGCAGGATTAGGTATATTTAAACAAATGATGACAGGTATAGCTAATAATGACATAGATTATATAAGTCAACAATATACAGTTGTTAGTGACGGAGTGCCATTAGGTACTCGTAATGAAATGCGTAAGAATTTTTTGATAAGAGGTTTAGCACAAAATAAAGGATTAGCTGGTGACAGATTAGAAACATTTTTAGATAATGCAAATCCTACAGGCCAAGGTATAATGAGTAAGATTGGAAGTTTTTACAAAAAATCAAATGTTGGACAGTTTATTAGTGGCCAAATGCAACCAGCGATGCCAGACAGCACAGCTATGAGTCCACAAGAATATGAAAGTTATTTTTTAGAAAATACTAATGTTGATAACCCTTATGGCCCTAATTAATATTATATGAATTTTTTTGAACACGCAGACGAAGGTACAGTTGTTAGACACTATGACGATAATACTTATGACATCATATTATCTTATACTGCATTAGATATTCTTCTTAAACACGAAACGCGTGTTATATATGAGTTGGGTAAAAGTCAGTTTATAATTAAAGATATAAAGACTACAATTGATGATGACAACATCTGGCGAAACACCTTTAACGTAGTTCCTAACAATTTTTAGTACTTTTGCATAAGTGTATTTAGTTAATATAAATAGAGCAGGGGATATTTATAAAGACGATGACGGAGTTATGCTTGTCCCAGAGTTTCAGGAAGTCTTACAGGCCGAAGGTTTAGGACAGGTAGCTATGAAGTGGGTAGCACTTGTTTGTGACTACGAAAGTCCTTATAGACATTTTACAGAAAGCGAACGCAAAAAAGCTGTAAGCAAAGATCTATATGGCACTTACAAGTGGAAAGGCGAATCACTACCTAAAGTGTTAGCTGCTTTAGATAAATATAAGGAGTTACAGTTTGATCCGCTAGACGAACAGCTTATAGCTTTTAATAAAAAGATAACTCAGTTTACCACCTATATGAACAATATGCATATAGATGAAGACACTGCTGAGGGGCTGCAGAAGATAATGATTGGTATCGAAAAGATATACAAGACTCGTCAGACGCTAGTTGACTCTATTGAACGTAGGGGTGAAAGACAAAAGATTGCTGGTAATAAGCAATTGTCGTTCTTAGAAAGAAGAAAAGAGATACAGGAACAAAGTAAAGATAGTGCGTAAAAGAAAAAGTGGATATAAAAAGAGGGAGACTAAGGTAACTGTAGACTATCTACGCTATCGCTTCAACTATTTTTACAAGCGAGGGGAGTGGGATGAGGCAAAAAAAGTGAGCGAAAGGGCTAACGCCCTTTTTGGGAGAAATTTAGACCAGGAGTTTCACGCAAAGATACAAGACGATCCGCGTGATCCATTTGGAATAGGCAAAGCAAAAAAGATAAAGTATGGGTAGAGTTAAGGTAGATCCACAAAGGTACAGACCTGTAGCCAACAATGGACACCCTGACTTGAATCCTGACTCTGTGGAATACCAAGAGTATTGGGATCAAGAGATGGACAGGTGTATAAATGGATACAAGCCAAAAGGTATGAAGAAAATATCTGGCAAGTATTATTTTTACCTCAACTACTACAGAATACTTGGTAATGATGGCGAGAAGAACTCGAGAAAGACTTTAATTAGTCCTTGGTACAGAGAGATGGACCACGAGTACTTTGATTTATTTGAAACTTGCAAAGAAGAAGGCAAAGGTATGATAGTCATCAAAGCAAGGGATAAGGGGTTTAGTTATATGAACTCAGGGCTTATAGCACATGAGTACACATTCTATCCTTATAACGATGTAGGTATTGCAGCTGGTTTACAAGCTACAGCCGATGCGTTCTTTGACAAAACTAAAAAAGGGTTAAATGCAATCCATGGAAACTTCAAACACTCCGTGTTAAAAGATACTGATGGTATATTACGATCAGGATATAAACAAAAGAATAAAGACGGTAAGTGGGAGGTTGGAGGTTTTCAATCTACAGTAATCTGTAGAACTATGGATAACCCAGAGGTATTTAAGGGTGAGCGTGTTTCTTTAATGGTATTTGAAGAAGCAGGAGAGTTCAAGCACCTTAAAAATGCTTATATGTCTTCTAAGGCTTGCTTTATGGATGGTAATGTACAATTTGGCGTACCAGTCGTAGGGGGTACTGGTGGTGACATAAGCAGAGCCTCTAAAGACTTTATGGATATGTATTATGAGCATGAAGCTTATAATCTTGTACCTATGTTTATACCAGCGTCTAGAGCTTATTATGGTTATTTTAATATTAAAAGCGGTAAAGAAGATGAGGTTGGAGCTAGAAAAGTTTTACTTGAAGAGAGAGAAAACATAGCAAAGTCTGGAGATAGAGAAGCATTTAATCTACATATACAGAATTATCCTTTGGAAGTGCAAGAAGCTTTCTTAAATACTAAGACAGCTAGATTTGACAACTCTAGACTAAATGCACAGCGTTCTAGAATATTATCTAGTAAAGATTATAGAAGTCAAATCCAAAGCGGGTATTTAGATTGGGACTTTGATGGTGACGATGATTTTGTTGTTAAGTGGCGACCTCATCCTGATGGGCCATACAAAGTATTACATCACCCTAATCCTGATTTTAAAGATTTAGATATAGGTGGTATTGACTCATACGATCAAGATAAAGCTGGATCAACAACATCATTAGGTTCAGCGATTATATATCGTAGATTCTTAGATACAGATACGCCTTGTGATATGGTAGTAGCAGATTATACAGAAAGACCAGACAAAAAAGAAGATTTTTGGGACGGTTGTTTAAAACTAGCTGTGTACTATAATGCTAAGATGCTAGTGGAATATACTAAGATAGGTATATTAGATTATTTTAAAAGAATGAATGCATTAAAGTACTTAAAAGAAAAGCCACAATCAGCACATTCACCTAATACTAAAACTAGAAATAGATATGGTGTGCATATGAACAAACAAGTAAAATCACTTATGGAGGATCTAATAGATGATTACATAAGAGAAAGTGTAGATGATATATGGTTTTTAGATTTGATAGAAGAATTAACATCATACGGTACAAAAAATACTGACCGTGCTATGGCGTTTGGAATTTGTTTAATTCACAATATAGATAATTACAAAAGACAAGCAAAAGCAAAAGAAGAAATAATAGAAGATATTGGCTTTAGCAAATATATAAGAGGTGCTAATGGAATGCCAATAAAAGTTGACATTAATAAAGGAACACAAGAAACATATAAATTTTAATTATGGACACAAGCTCATACCAATTTCCACCACAATTACTACCAGACTCAGAAAAAACTGAGGAATGGTGTGAACAAATGATAGACGCTGTAGCTGGACATATCTACGAAGACAACAGTGTATTTGAAAATAGCGTGTATGAAGATATACAAAACTACTCTATATATAATGGAGATTTTGAACTAACTGATTATCAGTACCTTACAGAACAGTATGGTTTTTCTCAACCAGCACGACTAGTAAACTATCCAATAATACAACCTAAAATAGATTTATTACTTGGAGAAGAGTTGCGTAGACCTATGGATATGAAGGTAGTTTCTACAAACAAAGATGCTACTATACGAAAAGAAGATATGAAGATTAAGTTGCAGCTTAAAAAGTTTACAGAGTCTATGAAGCAAGAGCTAATCGAAAAGATAGGTATACAAGCTAAGACTATGTTGGATGAGCTACCTATACCAGATGATATACAAAAGTATATGGAGTATACTTACAAAGAAGCTGTAGAAGAAGTAGCACAAGATGGATTAGAGTATTTAAATCAAAAGTATGGCTTTAGAGAAATATTCAAAGCTGGATTTAGAGATTTACTTGTAACGGGTAGTGAGTTCTATAAGATATACAATAAGAATGGTGATCCATTTATTAGAAGAGTAGATCCAAGAAGTATTGCTTATGATACAAATACTGATAGTGATTTTATTGATGATTGTCAATGGGTAGGCGAAGAAAGGTTTTTAACTGTAAATGAAGTTCTTGATGAGTTCAGAGATCAGCTAAGCGAAGAAGATTTACAATTCTTAAGTGATATGGGGCAAATATCTAGTCATAGTGATTATGCATCTTACAACACATCTATAGATTGGATATCTTGGCAGAAAGGACAACAAGCAAGAATAAAGGTAATACACTGCGAGTGGAAATCTATTAGAGCTTTAAGATTTAAAATATCACCTAATAGATACGATCCAGAAAAACCATTTTATAAGCTTGTACCAGATAACTACAAAGAAAAGAAAAAAGATACTATTCGTACAAGATATATAGATGATATATGGACAGGCACTAAAATAGGTGGAGCAATATTAGTAGATTGTCGTAGAAGACCTAATCAGGTCAGATCAGTAGATGATCCAGGTAGTGCACATTTGTCTTATGTAGGTATGATAAAAAATAACACTACAGGCAAGAAATCATCTATGGTAGGATTACTTAAGAATATACAAATGTTATACAACATAGTTATGTATCACATAGAGTTAGCATTAGCTAGATCTGGTGGTAAGGCAGTAATCTATGATGTATCACAGTTACCAACTAATCTTGGTATGGACATGCAAACTGTATTATATCACTTAAAGACTGATGGTATTATACCTATCAACTCTAAAGATGAGGGTGGACAGGTTGCAAACTTTAATCAGTTTAGTCAAGTAGACTTTACTCTATCTAACTCAGTACAGCAAATGATAAACCTAAAGCTTATGCTTGAGGATACAGCTGGACAAATTTCTGGTGTTACAAAACAAAGAGAGGGTGCTGTAGGTCAATACGAGTATGTAGGTAATGTACAGCGTAGTGTCGTTCAATCTGCAACTATTACAGAAAGTTGGTTTCATGCACACAAAGAGGTTAAGAAAAAAGTTTATGGTAGAGCTGTCGAACTTATGAAAATGTGTTGGAGTGAAGGCAAGAAGGCATCTCTTATACTTGGCGATGGTGCTAGCAAGATATTAAGCGTAATGCCTGATATAGCTTTAAATGACTACGCTATATTTGTAGGTGACTCTGGTAAAGATGATGCAATAAGACAATCTGTTACACAGTTATCACAAGCTGCTTTACAATCAGGACAGGTTAGTTTGCTTGATGTTATTCGAGTGCTAAAAGCAGATACTGCTACTGAAGCTGAGCGTGTGCTTGAGATGGGTATGGAAGCTATTAAATCACAACAAGCAGATGCACAACAACAACAACAACAGGTTATGCAAATGCAACAACAAGCTGAAGCTGCTAAGTTTGAAAAAGAAGCTGCACTTAAGAAAATGGATAACGATACTAAAATACAGGTTGCAAACATACAATCGCAAGCTGATATTAAAGTAGCTGAAATAGCAGATATGTCTAAGCGTGATATAGCAGACATGAAAGAAAAGGTAGCTCTTGGTAAAGAAGGAGCAGATACTGAGCCTAATACTGAAAGTAGAGCTGAGGCTTTTGAAAAAGTGAAAGATAAGGTTACTGAATAATTTATTATATTTGCAAATAGTTAGGGACTTAAATATTAACATATGTCAGAAAAAGAAACAAGTTTAGTAGAATCTGCTGAAGAGCAGACTACACAGCAAGAAGAAAGTAAAGAGTTTGATGTAAATGCTTTTCTTGGTAAAGGAGAAAACGAAGAAGTAGATACTAATACAGATGATCAACCATATACAGAAGCTAAAAAAGACGAAGAAGAAGATGAAGACTTTGATGGCTTTGCTTGGAGTGATATTGAAACTGAAAAGGAAGAAGAAGAGGTTGAACAAGAGTCAGAACCAGAAGAAGACTGGGACGATGAAATATTCAACAAAAAAGAAACAGAAGACACTGTTGAAGCCAAGCCTGATGATGAAACTAAGGTCGATGAAAAACCTAGAGAGATAGATTGGGGTGCTGTAACAAAAGCATTAGGACTTAAAATAGATACTAACTACAAAGAAGAGTTGGAAGCTATTGTAAAAAAAATGGATCAACAGGGTATAGATCCTATTGAGTATGCAAAAGAAAATGAAGTCATTCAAAAAATGGAATCATTTCTTAAAATGTCTGATAGAGATTTACTTGCAGAAGAAATGAGAAATGATGGTATGGAAGATGACGATATCGTTTCTATATTAGATTCTATGGAAGACGCAGGAACAATAAAAAGAGATGCGTTTAGAATTAGAAAACAAATTACTCAATACTTAGAGCAAGCAAAATTAGAAGACAAACAGTCTGCAGAAAAAACTGCTAAAGATAAAAAAGAGGCAATAGCAAAAAATAAAAAAGAATTACAAGATCAATTAAAATCAATGAAAAGCTTTATGGGAGGTAAGGTAGGAAAGAAGGATATGCAAGAGGCGTATAAGTATATCGTATCTGGTGATATGCAAAAAGACATTTGGAACAGCCATGGCAATGCCGCGGAGGTTGCAATGTTTATGCTATTTAAAGATAAGTTTGCTCAAATCTTGCGTAGCCAAGGTAGAGAAGAAGGTAAGGCTGGTATCTTAAATATGATATCTTCTCCTTCTCGAGGCGGAAAAAATAAATCCAATTATAGACCAAAGTCTAAAGGATTTGATCCCGCAGCTTTTATGAGGGAATAATTTAACAAGGGCAAAGCCAAATGTAAAGTTATGACTAAGTAAATAATTTAATTTAGTTTTTAATTTAATATTTAGAAAAAATGGCAAAATTGACATTTTCGAATGCAAGGTTTGGTAATGGAACTACTCCAGAAAACGCCCTAAATAATGCGTTACTACAGTACCCTGAAATTGCTAGTACTTTGATTCAACAATTTCCTAGATACACACTAACATTATTATTAGAAAAAGTTGGTTTGTACGCTTCCGAAAAAGTTTTAGGCGATAACTCTTTTGAGTGGAAGGTTATGGGACGTTATAACAAAAAACAATTTATCGCATCAACTGCAGACACTACACATACAGCAGGTCAGAAAGTAGCATTTACTTTCTCTGATACTTCTGGTGGTTCTGCTGTTAATTATTATAACCTATATGACTTACTTCGTTTCCAAGATGGATCGACTGGTTTGATCGTTGGTGTTTCTGGCACTACTTACCAAGTAGAGTGTATTGACTCTGGCTCAAATGCAGCTAACGAAGTTGTTGGTCGTATTGGTTCTGCATTCCCTTACGGATCTAGTGGAGCAGATGTTGGAGAGAACTGGGCATACCCAGAAACTCACAAAAACTTCTTGACTATTATGCGTAAGAAATGTACAGTAACTGGTAAAGACGCTACTGATGTAACTTGGATTGAGAATAATGGTTCTCGTTTATGGTACTTCACGCGTGAGCAACAGTTAATGGATCAGTTTATGTATGAGCAAGAATTACAGAGATGGTATGGAAAGCGTTCTATTGCATCACCTGTTTCTAACTATACATCGACTAACACAGATATCTTCTCTGAAGATGTTTCTGATCAGTCTTTAGCTGATGGTACTGAAGGTCGTGTAATTATAGGAGATGGTCTTCTAGCACAAATCGATTCTTCAAACCAAGCTACTTATACTGCTGGTGCACTTACTGAAGACATCCTTACTGAGTTCTTAGCTAAGCTATCGCTTAACGCTACTAACAATGAAGGACATGAGTATTTAGTGTATACAGGTACTGAGGGACGTTTACAGTTCCACAAAGCTATGAAAGATCTTATGATGGCTCCACAAGGTAAGCACACAGGAGGATCTTTTACTGCTAGAAATGGTGAAGATGTAGCATTAGGTGCTAACTTTACTACATACTATGCAATGGGTAACAAATTAACTGTTGCTTATTGTCCAGTATTTGATGATAATCATATGCACGGTGCTACATCTGGAACTAACGCATTTGGTGACTCAAGATTAAAAGAGTCTGCTAAAATGGTATTCCTAGATATGGGAAGCACAAGTGGTGTAAGCAACATTGAGTTGATCACTAAAGGTGCTGATGGTATGAATAGAAGCTTCGTTAAGAAATACGTAACAGGTATGGTAAATCCTTATGACGCTAATTCTATGATGGCTGCTAACGCTGATGACAAGTTTGAGTGTCACGTATTAGCTGAGTCTGGAATCGTTGTAAGAAACCCATTATCTTGTGGAATCTTATCTGTAGCATAATTAACTTAATCGCTTAACGGGCCTACGGGCCCCTTAGGCA
>TARA_B100000963_G_scaffold309187_1_pt1 | contig 10413 bp, 12 predicted proteins | sample TARA_B100000963 | Tara Oceans TARA_B100000963 (sample SAMEA2622097) | marine metagenome | biome: marine biome (ENVO:00000447); feature: surface water layer (ENVO:00002042); material: "saline water (ENVO:00002010), including plankton (ENVO:xxxxxxxx)" | depth 5 m | reverse complement strand
TTATATATAAATGTCTTTGAATAAAGATACAATACAACAAGATATTGCTGATTTAGAAAGAAAAATTGCTAATACACAGGAAAAAGCTAGAGATTACGCTAAAAAAAAAGACAAAAACAATGCAATGAGACAATTAAAACAAAAAAAAATGTATGAAAAAATGTTGAAGTTAAAACATACCACTTTAAATAACTCATTAATGATGGAACAACAACAAATATCTAATGCATTAGCTGGTGATATTAACCCAGAACGTAGAGCCGCAGCTAAAAGACGTAGAAACCTGAAACAGCAAAATGGTACTGTTCATGAAGATGCGAGAATAGATGGAATGGTAAATAGACCATGTTTTACTAATTGTGAAAAAAAATCTTGGTGTGATCCTAGTGGTTGGTGTGATACAAATTATTATTGTACACCATCAAATAGAGAAGGTAGTGCTAAAGAACCTAATATGAAAGATCAGAAATGTGTCCCTGTAAATAAAAAAACTAAAGGAGGTAGAAAGTATAAACGTGGTAAAACATTTAAGAGGAGACATAATAAAAGAAAAACTACAAAAAGAGGTGGAATGAGACGAAGAATGGACAATAAAATGGTAAATGAATATCAAAATCCACATAAGCTAAATCGTCCAAATGACTGTTGTCCTTGTGTTTTTAAACTATTAGGTATGCCAATAGATCAAGTATTATTTTATCAAGATAATTTTGGTTCAGGATTTACTTCCGAAGCTTTGGTAGAGGGTATGAATTCTGGATTTCCTGAATACAATAATATAATGTGGCAGTCACCTGATTTATCAAAACAAAGTCGTGAATCTAATAATCAATTATTGGAAATGATTTTCAATAGTATTCCAGCAGGAACAGCAGCTGTAGGTGGAATAGAACGTATGGATGGTACTAAACATTGTATTGCATTTGCTGTAACTGATTTTAATCAACCAGTTGTATTTGATGCACAAGTTGGTAGGATATATCATGGTGTAGATAGTATTATAAATCAATGGTTAGGTACAAATGGTCAAGAACCTAATCTTAGGCATATATACATATTAAATAGTATTAGAAAAGACGGTAGTAACTTACAACTAATACTAGACATTAGTGGTAATGATATTACATTAGATGTGAATCAAAAAGCTCTTGAACCTTATAATAAAGCTAGTAAAACTATACAAAAAGCGGTACGTTCTTATTTAAAAAAGAAAAAACCAGACGATAAAATCGGAGGAAAAAAAACACGCAGAAAGAAGAGAAAGCGAATGCGAGGTAAACGTAAGGGAAAAACGAAACGCAAAAGAAAACGTACTCGTTATCGTAAATAAAATAATTAAATAAATTTGTATTAATTATTTTATACTTTACTCCATGTGCTGTTGTTAAAAGGAGCAACAGTAACTTCTGGTAACTTCTGTCTCCAGTAGTCAACTCTTCTCTCAAAAGCCATATCTTTTCTTGTCTTAGGATATTCAGGTGCATTGTCCATAGCGTCTTGTTCTTCAGAGGTAATCTTAGGTTTATAACCGAAACAATTAGCTCCAAATCTAACTGCTGGATTTGCAATAAAACCACCATTTACACCGGTTCTTCCACAATCATTTTCATGACCTTCTACTGTTTGTAAATGATCATACGTTTTCTTTTGAGTTGGAAATAATGCTAATTGATTTTCAGACCAACCGTAACTACACCATTCTGCTCCTTTATTGTAAGCATCTTCTATCTCATCATATGTTGCTAGTCTAGCTCCATAAGCATCACATAAAGCTTCCGCATCTTTATATACTAATGTATTTCCTGGAATATGAAAAACTTCGCTTTTATCACCTAATTCAACGTTATTATCATCAGAAGTGTTATTAGGTTGTAAGTTATCAATTTCAATATCAATTTCTGGTTTTGCTGAAAAATAATTTTTTATTGAAGCAGTCACATCAATGTCAAAAAAGTATTGAATACCATTCAATAATAACAATGCTATGAATACACCCCAAATAATTACTTCTAAAAATACAAAACTTTTTATAGCGGATTGTCCTCCTTCACCACCATCTGATTTTCCACTTCCTAAAGTAGCAAATATCAAATAATATACCATTATTACACCTGATAAAAATATTAATGACCAAGGATTTGTACCTATATTATTCAAATAATCATAATTAGTTGGCATATTAGAAACATTATCTATTTGTACATCCATTCTTATATATAAATTATATTACATTTTTTTTCTGATAAAAAAGACAATATGCTCGTGTAGATATCAAACTATGTTCAATATTACTTGTTAATTTTGATACATGAGTATCATTAAAATGATACCAGTTATTATCTGCATTTTTTACATACGCAGTATAGTGACCTCCCCAAGTATTTCCACCATGATTACATATTCCATATAAATCATATACATAGGAATTCTTATCATAACCTTTTACATATTTACTTAAATTCATATTTTCCAGATCAAATGTTACTAAACGTTGATCTTTTCTAATACTGTTATTAAATCTTTTCAAAGATATTACAAGAACATTAGGAAAACTCCATACTACTAGACCTTTATCTACATCTTCTTTCTTATTAGTTTTTTCATTTAAATAAGCATTTTCCCCTTCTAGTCTTTCTGGCTTGTAATATTCATCTAAACAATCTGTCAATGAAGGACTCTTATTATCTTTTGGTATTGGTAAATCAATCATAAAAAATGGTTCAGCATGTTGAGACAAAGAATCTCCTTCTAAATTCACAATTTGAGAAACATGAATTCCGTAAAATATTTTTAAAATATCTGAATACTCTTTTTTATACATATTTTGCATCATAGTATAACAAACTTTTGCTAATTTATCTCTATCATTTAAAGCATTACCTTTTATATTCATTTCTACCTCTCTCTGCATAGAAATATGAAAGCTATCAATTAAAAATAGTAAAAATTCAGGTAAATCATTTTGTTGCCAACCTGTAAATAATTCTCTACCTTTCAGTTTAGCAACTTTTTGTACTGCTTGCACCCAACCTGCTGGACTTACTGTACAATTTTCACTCCACATTAGTTTTCTTAGCTTATCCCATTCTACTAGTAATACTGATTCTGGTTTTTTATTTAATTTTGTTTTGTAATCAGAGTCTAAAAAATTATTGAACATATAGGTATGAGAAATTATTTGCATACACGAATTAAGATAACATGTATTCCCCAAATTTGCTAACCCTGTTAATCCTTTACCTCCATACTTGTTTACTGTTTCATGACTCAATGACATTATATTAATATACATAGCTTTGTATTTAAACATATTTTTTTAGAACTTTATATAATATGTGGTCTAGAACACAAAATTATCCGTTAGATAATAATGATGATCAAATATCTATTATAAATCGTTTCTTTGATTTTATGAATAACACTAGAAGATTAAATAATAGAATAATTGAACAAAATGATAATCTCGCTGAAATGGGCTATGAACTCACAGTAGCATTTATTTATTCATCTAGAAACAATAATTTAAATACTAATAGTACTAGAAATTCTAATACCACGTCTACATCTAATAATAATTCTATGCCTACAAGATCCAATACTAATACCACTACCAATACTAGTTCTTCAACTAGAAATAATAATACTAGAAGAAGGTCTAGAACTAATAGAAGCATATCCAGTAGATATACTACTATGCGTAGCGATTGGAGAAATCTTCAGAGAAATAATGCTAGAAACTTATGGCAAAGAAATGTAAGACCTAGGAATATTAATAATAGTAACATCAATACTAATAATGTATCAAGAAATCCTATTCAATCACCATTAAGTAATATTATACCTATGTTTGGACCATTATCTTTTCAACCTACTAATAATAATGCATTGGAACAACTATTTCAGCAATCTTTACAATCTGTATCTATTAGACCTACTACGGAACAGATTGAAAGAGCAACTGAAGAAAGAATATTCAATCAAATTGTACAGCCTATTAATGATACTTGTCCTATAACTAGAAATCGTTTTAATGATAATGATACTGTTTTACAAATATTAGAATGTAGACACTGTTTTAATCCTAGTTCTCTAAGAAGATGGTTTGAGACCTCAGTCAGATGTCCAATATGTAGATATGATATTAGAGAGTATAATCCATTAAATGTAGTTCATAATCCATACAGAAATAATGAAAATGATATTGAAAATCCTATTACTCAAAGACAAGATACAGAAATACAAACAGAAAGTGTACAAGATGAAGATGACAATGTTACAGAAGCTACACAAGATACACAAGATACACAAGATACACAAGATACTACAAGTTCTCAAGATATGGCAAGAGAACTTGTAATGAATGAATTAGATAATATTAATAATGATCCACAGATAACTGAAGAACAAAGAAATCTTGCTAATATAATATCACAATCTATGAATAATCCTACTACTAATGAAGAACTGATACAAACAGAAACCTCTATAGATTCAAATGGTAACTTAAATCTAACTTATCAATTTGGTTTAAATTTACCACCTTCACCACCTTAACTACATATATATATTAAAATACTCTTTTCGAAACTTCTCCATTTTTTCATCTGGTATTTCCTTTTCAAACATGTAAGGTTTCTCCTTTTTTAACATTTCAATAATGAAAAATAAACAGTATACTCCACATTCTGTATTTTTTTTCTGATGAGATACTTTGTTTTCTTTAAAATCAAACTCCATACCTCTACTAGATCCTTGAGATTTAACCTTTTTAATGAATTTCATTATTCTTTTTGGACATTTATCACCTACACTATCAAAATAGTATATAAATTTTTGTTTAAAATCTATATATAATGCTACCCAATGAGAACCCTCTAAATAATGTGGATCCAAATTAAATATTACACCTATTTTGCTTTTACCACTTTTCATTTGTTGATTTAAATCAAAATTGCAAAGCTCTTCCCAAACACATTCACCATACATTTTATGATGATCATAGTCTATTGGAGAAGGACCTATAAAATCAAAGCACTTATATTTTTTTTCATATTGTTTCATAACTTTAATAATATCTATACTAGTTAACCATTCATTAGGATTAGATTTCCATTTATTAGGAGCTTTAGGTGCAAATGTATAACTTAATAATTCTCTATTCAACTTCTTCTTTATAAATTTTTGTCTTAACCAACAAGACTCTCTATTACATGAATTTGCTAAATTTTCACGCATAGCCTTCCATATTTCACGAGAATCATTAGATGTTATTTTATTATCAGGATGACGTCTATTCCACATTTTTTTTATGAAATGTAAAGAGTCATCTGAATAACATGTATAAGATTTTTCTGATGTTGGAGAGCATTTTACAGGTTTTAATTTCTTTGTTTTATTGTGTTTTTTATTGTCTTTTTTTTTATGGCTTTTTTTATGTTTCTTTTTATGTTTTCTTGTATGTTTTCTCTTTCCCATTATAATTAATTGATATTTTTCTTTTTCTTTTTACCTTTTTTTTTCTTAACACCTTTCTTTTTTAATTCAGGATCTTTAAGTTTTAAATTTTTTTTCTCAGGTAAATACGTATCATTTTGTGGAACATTTGATATTTTTTTTATATCTATATAATCTTCTATTTTATTTTGTTTATGTAAATATGATGGATTTATTAAATTATTATTAGGATCCCCTTTAAAATCATCATCATCAGATAAATCTAATTTCTGAGGAATATCTTTGTACTCTTCCTGTAATATATCTTTTGTATCTAAAAATCTTAAATATGCTACACAACTTTTCATATACTCATTGTAGGCTTTATTTACTGAATTAGTTATATGTTGATCTTTCATCATATCTTTTGTCAGTTGAATAATACGTTTTTTATAAAATTTAACATCACTTTTTAAATCATTCACTTTAATTTTTTTCTCATTTTTTTTCATCCATTTTTCATACATTCCTGGATTCATTAAATATTCTAACTCATCTATTATATTATTATTATTTGCCATTAATAATAATATGTTTTTAAAATTATTAATTAATACGAGGTCCAGAATTACAAGCGTCTTGTAATTGTACTCTAGTACTGTTATTTAATATTTTTCCTCCTAAATCTAGTGGGTTAGGATTGAATGGTTCAAACTCTTGTTGTTCAAATAAATCTGGAAATGGCTGTTTTTCATTGGTTGTCAACTTAGGTACATAAGGTACATATAAACTACTTGTTGAACTAGGAACATACTCTGCTTGTTCACATCTCTGTAAAGCAAAAAACTGATTTCTCAATTTAGATTCAGTATTTACATTCATAGAAAATCCTGACCATGGCGCTTGTGCTGTTCCTGGGTTAAATATCTGTTTTGTATTATACACTGGAAAATTTCCCAAAGGTACTGTTGGTTTTACCCTCTGATCTACTATAGGCATTAAAGAATATTTTGTAGATACAGGTCTCATAGAATATTGTGGTTGTAGAGGAGCTGATGGCCATAAACGATCATATATTCTCTCATCTAACTCTGATGTTCTTTCTTGTTGACATTGATATACACCATTTACTACACCATACATTTTACCTGAATTACTGTCCATAATATATATACTAACAAGAATATCTTTTCAAAAATACCTAAAGATATAAAAATACATTTTATCAGTCTAATGTGTGGTATATTCGCCCTTCTTAATGCTGATAGTAAGTTAAATAATAAAGATATTGAGACTGCCTTTTATCAGGCACAATCTAGAGGACCAGAGCTATCTAGGTCAATTTCACCGTGTATAGCATGTAACATAGGGTTTCATCGTCTAGCTATAAATGGTTTAAATGCTGATTCTGATCAACCAATGCTAAATGAAGAAATTTTACTTATATGTAATGGTGAAATATATAATTATAATGAATTATATAAGCTATTACCTGATAATACTGCAAAATCTGATTCTGATTGTGAAGTAATTATACACATGTATAAAAAATTTGGTATAGATTATACTCTTAATAATCTTGATGGTGTATTTGCTTTTGTTTTAATTGATCTAGGAAAAAATATGTTGTTTGTTGCTAGAGATCCTTATGGTGTTAGACCATTATATCACATGGAATTTACTTATAACACAAAATTAAAGAATAACATCAGCCTTAACGCTTTTACATCTGAAATGAAACAGATGACTCCTATGAACAACAAACTATATGAATCTCTTACAATAAATGAAAAACCTCCTGTAACTAAACAATTTACGCCAGGAACATATTCTTCATATTCATTACACGAAGGTTCATGGCATTTTATGAAATCAGACCGTTTTTCTACTCATGGATTCTTAGAACACCGAATTTCTAATTATGATAATCTACTTCAAGAAATACATGAACGATTAGTTAATGCTGTTAAAAAGAGAGTTGTTGGTACAACAGATAGACCTGTAGCATGTCTATTATCAGGAGGATTAGATAGTAGTTTAGTTACGTCTATTGTATCTAGATATGTTCCTGAACTTGAAACATATAGTATTGGTTTAAAAGGTAGCGAGGATCTTAAATATGCTAAACTTGTTGCAGATTTCTTAGGTACAAAACATACTGAGATCATTGTTGATGAAAATCATTTCTTTAATGCTATTCCAGAAGTTATTAAAAAAATAGAAAGTTTTGATACTACTACAGTAAGAGCTAGTGTTGGAAATTACTTGGTTTCTAAATGGATTAAAGAGCATAGTGATTCTAAAGTAATTTTTAATGGTGATGGTAGTGATGAAGTTTCTGGAGGATATATGTATTTCCATGCTGCTCCTAATCCTACTGAATTTGATCTAGATTGTAGAAGATTGCTTAATGAAATACATTTTTTTGATGTATTGAGATCTGATAGATCTATTTCTACAAATGGTCTTGAACCAAGAACACCATTTTTAGATAGGAGTTTTGTACAATTCTATTTATCTATTCCTAAGGAAATTAGATGTCATAATTTACATGGTAAATGTGAAAAATATCTTATTCGTGAAGCATTTAATGATGGATCATGGCTACCAGAAGCTGTTCTTTTTAGAACTAAAGAAGCTTTCAGTGACGGTGTTAGTAGTCAAACTAAATCTTGGTTTGAGATTATTAATGAGAAAGTTTCTGTTATTTGGCCTAAAGATGAATCTGATGCTTTAATGACTGCTTATAAATATGAACATATGCCACCAGAAACATTAGAACAATTATATTACAGAACTACTTTTGACAAATTATATCCTAATATGGCAACTACTATTCCACACTTTTGGATGCCTAATTTTGTTGATGCTAAAGACTCTAGTGCTAGAACACTAGATGTATACAATCAACAAATGTCTACTTTATAAATTTTATACCTTTTAAAGCTATTTCAAATTGATCATGTATTTCAGAATCATGAGCCATTAATATGTCTCCAATTACTGTTGTTAACAATAAAAATGTTCCTGCTGAAAAAATTATTTCTCTATCATAAATTGTTACTGGTTTTGGTTTTTTTAAAGGATTAAATTTCCATAATAATAATAAACTTATGTAGACCTTTACTATTGCTGAAAAATAACTCAAATACTTAGGTGCTACTAAATTAAATCCAACTAGTGATAAAATATATAATGGATAATAAATATACCAGCCTGTCTTCCATAACTTTTCATCTATTCTTGATAACATATAAAATTACATTAGATTTTATATATTATTTAACGTCTGCGACGGTGAGACTTTCTACGGCTCTTACGGCTCTTACCCCCCTTTTTCTTATGACTTTTCTTGTGGTGTTTACGTTTATGTGTCTTTCTACGTTTTCCACCCTTACGCCTACGCGTACGTCTTCCTCCTGTTTGACTACACTTTGCTTTACACTCCATCATACATTTTGCAGCTTTTGATGCTGATACAGATGCACTCTTCAAGTGACCTTGTGCTTTCTTAGCTAAAGCTGGTGCACCAGATATACCTTGTTGAGCCATTACTTTACCTTTTTGTGCTAAATCCTTAGATTTAATCATTGCGTCATTACTAACACTTTTTGCTTTTGCTGCTCCATCAGCAGCCATTTTTTTCATACTTGAAATATTGAATGTTGACATTATATATTTAAATGTGATTTTTTTTTGAAACGCGATGTTTTCTATGTTTATTTTTTCTAGTTTTATTATTACCCTTCAAAAACTTTTGTAAATGTAACATCATTTTCTTTGTTACAGCTTTATCTACTATTAATTCTGTTTCATCTTTTTTTATAACCCTAAATCTATATTTTTTCATTTCCTTTAATAAATTTAATTTAAATACTTCTTTATCACCTTTTATTAACTCACTACCAATATCAGATTTTACTAGTCTATTTATCATATCTACAAAACTTATATGATAGGTATATGGTTTTACATTTAAATATTCAACCATCTCATTTCTCATTTTATCATGATATTGATCATCCATAAATATAAAACTACTATTTTTTGGTGCTTCTGTACATTTAACTAAATCATTATATGTCTTACTATGTGTTGTTCTACACATCTCTACACGCTTTCCATTTACTTTAAATGCACAAATTATCTGATCAAAAATACTTGAGTTAAATCTATTTTCAATATAATTTTTTATTTTATATGTCCAATCTTTTGGTGCTTGATTATTGGTATATATCAATAATTTAGTTTTACTTGATGATCGCTTCTTTTTTAGTAAAAATGTTATAATACTAAATATACCTGGTCTAAAAAATTCATTGTATAAATCACAAATTTTATTAAAATTGTTTTGATTTAAATTTTTTCTTAATACACTTTTTAAACTATCCCAAAATATACCTAATTCTGTAAAATACCCTAATGTTTCATCTAAGTCAAAAACTACGTATTTATATCCATACATAACTACTTTATAATCATATTATTAAATTTAAAAATATTACTATTAAAATTTTTTAATTTTAATATATATACGATGACTGAACTTACACATAGTGATTATAATGCAATACTTAAATATTATGGTATACCTCTCTCTAATAAAAACAAAAAAAAGAACAAAACTATTGCTGAACATCTTTTAGCTACAAAATTGTGTAGATGTATTAAAAAAGTTAAAAAAACTACTGCTTTACCTGAAAAATCTGTTATTGCTGTTTGTAATAATTCTATATTTAGAAAACGAAATATTAAGTATAATAAATTTTCATGTAAAAACGATTATAAACTCATTAAAAACAAAAGAACGCGTAGAAATCTTTCTAAAACTGGTAAAGTTAAATTCAACAAAACCAGAAAATCTCGTTAGTTATTTAGATACTTCAGTGCTAGTAAAATGATTTTTTCTTGATCTGATAATTTTTGAAATAAAATACATTCATCCATTTTTATTTGAAAAACCCTATTTATGTTATTTTT
>TARA_B100000963_G_scaffold362030_1_pt1 | contig 10418 bp, 6 predicted proteins | sample TARA_B100000963 | Tara Oceans TARA_B100000963 (sample SAMEA2622097) | marine metagenome | biome: marine biome (ENVO:00000447); feature: surface water layer (ENVO:00002042); material: "saline water (ENVO:00002010), including plankton (ENVO:xxxxxxxx)" | depth 5 m | reverse complement strand
CAAAGGTAAACTTTGTATATAAATTCTACAATCTTTGTAGATTTGAAAAAAAAATTATGAGTCTACCGGGTGAAACTGAAATTGAAAATAGACCCTCAACTGAGTCAAAGGCCTTACGTATAAATTTGAATAGTTTAATTTATGGTACTTTTGCTGAAATTGGAGCTGGACAAGAAGTTGCAAGACAATTTTTCAGGATAGGGGGTGCTTCTGGCACCATTGCCAAAACAATATCAGCATATGATAAAACATTTAGTGATAATATTTATGGTGGAGAAGTTGATAAACGCTATGTTACTGAAGGTAGAGTAGACAAAATGTTAGATCATGAAATTGATCTTCTAGAAACAAGGATTAGAAAAAAAAATCCTCAAAAAATGTTTTTCACATACGCAAATACAGTAGCAACTATCGATTTTGCCAAAAAATTTAAAGGACATGGATGGATGGGTATTCGCTTTCAAACAAAGCCAGATGAAGAATACAGCGAAATAACATTGCACATAAGATTTCATCAATCAGAAGCTAGACTTCAACAAGAAGTTTTAGGCATCATGGGTGTGAATCTTATTTATGGTGCCTTTTATAAAAATAATGAACCAAGAAAATTGTTAAAATATTTGTATGACCACATTGATAAAGATGCCATTGAAATTGACACTATTAATTTCAAGGGCCCACTTTTTAAACAAATTGACAATAGATTAATGAGCTTGCAACTAATTAAAAACAGGATGACGCAAGCAGTAATGTTTAATGAAGAAGGCAATAACATACTTCCTGCTGCAGAATTATACAAGAAAAATATATTGACTATAAGGGGCAGTTTCAGACCTGTTACAAAGGTTAATGTTGATATGTATGAAAAATCTCTAGATATGTTTTTAAGAGAACCATTAGTTAAAAAAGAAAAAAATTTAGTGATTTTTGAAATTACATTATCTAACCTGTTGTCAGAAGGAGAAATAGATGAAATTGATTTTATGGATAGGGCCAAGTTGTTATGCTCTATGGGACACACAGTTATGATCTCTAATTTTAAAGAATACTACAAACTAGTAGATTATCTATCTAGATACACCCAAAAACAGCTTGGCTTATGTATGGGTGTAAATAATTTGGTTCAGGTTTTTGATGAACATTACTATGAAGATCTTGATGGGGGTATTTTAGAGGCCTTTGGAAAAATGTTTCACAACAATCTAAAGATATATTTATATCCAAATAAGACTAAAGATGGGAATATAATAAATAGCGAAAATTTAAAACTTGAAAATAGAATGAAAGAGTTTTACAAATTTTTTAAATACAATGGAAAGATTATTGATATAAAGGATTTTGAAATCAAATACTTAGACATTTTTTCAAGGAAGGTTTTAGAAATGATAAGGAGAAAAAATAATGAATGGGAAAAATTTCTACCGAAAGGAATTCCAGAAATTATTAAAAAAAATAGAATGTTTGGTTTTAGATAATACTGATGATTTGATATGAGTGTTCCTTAGTTTTAACCTTTTCAAATACATTACTTATAATTCCTTTCTCGTTAACTATGAATGTCATTCTGTGAATTCCATCGTATTCTCTGCCCATGAATTTCTTTTTACCCCAAACACCAAAAGATTTTATTAATTCTTTATTTTCATCTACCAATAAGGGAAACGGAAGATCATTATTTTGATGGAACTTCATTTGCGCATTTTGGTTATCTGCACTCACCCCTAATAAAGAATAGCCTTTATCTTTCAGAACTTGGTAATTATCCCTTAAATCACATACCTCGGCTGTACATCCAGAAGTGTTTGCCCTAGGATAGAAAAAAACAATAAGTTTTTTTCCATTGTAATGAGAGTTTTTATGAACTGACCCGTCTTGGTCTTTTAAACTAAAATTTGGTAACTTATCCCCTACTTTTAAAGTATTCATTTCATAATATTTTAATGCAAAAATAGTGACCAAAAAAGAAAAAATAGGTTTTATAATTAAAAACTTGAGTAAATTATATCCTGAGATACCAGTTCCATTACACCACACAGATGAATATACTTTGCTTGTAGCTGTGTTACTCTCTGCCCAAAGTACAGATAAAAGAGTAAATGAGATAACCCCAATTCTGTTCGCTAGAGCCAGTACCCCAAAAGATATGATCTCATTGTCAGTTAATGAAATTAAAAAAATTATCAAGCCTATAGGTTTGTCACCTGCCAAATCTAGAGCCATACACAAATTATCACAAATAATTATCAGTAAACACGATGGACTAGTTCCAAGAACATTCGAAGAATTGGAGGAACTTCCTGGAGTTGGGCATAAGACAGCGAGTGTTGTAATGTCACAAGGATTTGGATTTCAAACATTTCCAGTCGATACCCATATTCATAGATTGATGTACAGGTGGGGATTATCTAGTGGTAAAAATGTGAAAGTTACAGAACGTGACGCAAAAAGACTTTTTCCTAAATCTAAATGGAATGATCTTCATTTACAAATTATTTTTTATGGTAGAGAATATTCACCCGCTAGAGGGTGGTCTAAAGAAAAAGATTTTATTACAGCAAAAATTGGGAGAAAGTCGTTTTTAAAAAAAATGGCCTAAATAGAAAAGGTTTAATTCTTTTTGTGTTTTTTTAACTTATTTGATGCCAGAGCTTTAGAATATGCCAAAATGCGTTTAATAGTTATGTCACTAGGACCTTTTATTTTAGGTTTTTTTTTATCCAATTTCAATACACTTTAAACATAAAACGTAAAATACAGATAAAAATTATGTTATGCAGATAAAGTTATGTTATTTTCTATTATTAATTTTCTAAGATTAATGATTGCGTATCTCATTCTACCAAGTGCTGTGTTAATACTTACCCCTGTAGCTTCAGATATTTCTTTGAAACTCATTTCCTTATATAGCCTCATATTAAGTACCTCTTTTTGATCTTGAGGTAATTTTACAACAATTTTTTGTAAATCATTTAAAATCTGTTTATCAATTAAATGTTTCTCTATTGAGGGATTTTCATCTTTTATTAATTGAAATATATCGTAGTTTTGATTTTTATCAAAGGTTGGGAACCTTTTGTTCTTTCTAAAAAAATCAATAACCAAATTATGAGCTATTCTCATTATCCAAGGTAAAAATTTACCTTCTTCATTGTACACACCTTTTTTCAGAGTTTTAATAACTTTAATAAAAGTCTCTTGAAATAGGTCATCTGCATTATCTCTGTCTAAGACTTTGGAGTAAATGAAATTATAAATTTTGTATTTATGTTTATTAATTAGAAGTTCTAAAGACTTTTCACAACCATTAATATACTTACTAACTAATAAAGCGTCATCAAATAGCTTTAAATTATCCATACACTGACTTTAAGAGATTAAAAAGTAGAATTGTGTATAGGCGTATTTTTTTGTTTAACCAAAGATACAAAAATAATTTTTAATTTAAATTTAGAGTCTTATTAAATATTTTAATATTTTTTTAAAATAAATTTTACAATGAAAAAAGTAAAAAATGTTTCTTTTAATAATTATATCAGAATTAGAGGAGCAAGACTCAATAATTTAAAAAATATAGATGTGAATATTAAAAGAAACTCCCTTACTGTTATAACAGGACTCTCTGGCTCAGGCAAAACAACTTTAGCTTTTGACACACTTTATGCGGAAGGACAAAGAAAATATATAGAAAGTCTTTCCTCTTACGCGAGACAATTTATGGGAAAAATAAACAAACCTCTCGTAGATAGTATTGATGGCATATCACCAGCAATAGCGGTTGAACAAAAAGTTAATTCCACTAATCCTCGATCAACAGTTGGAACAAAAACTGAAATATTTGACTATATAAGATTATTATATGCACGAATTGGAGAAACAATTTCACCTAAATCAAATAAAATTGTAAAAAAAGATACTGTAAATGATGTTTTAGAGTTCTTAAAGTCTCAAAAAAGTAAATCAAAATTAATAATTACTTGCAAGCCTAAAGTATTGAAGAATAATAAATCTAATTACGTTAAAAAATTACTTTCAAATGGATTTGCTTTGGGATACCTGAGAGGACAAATTATTAAATTAAGCGACATAGACGAAGAAGATTTTGAAGAATTTGATTTAGTGATTGAAAGGGCAATAATTGGCAGCGACAAAAATGAAATAAACAGATTGACAGAGTCTATTGAAATTGCATTTTTTGAAGGAAATGGAAAATGTAACATAGTCAATCTCGATAATAAAACTAAATTTTCATTTACAAATAACTTTGAAAGGGATGGACTTCTTTTTCCAGAACCTAATGAACAGTTTTTTAGCTTCAACAATCCTTATGGTGCCTGTAAAAAATGTCAGGGATATGGTGATATTATAGGTATCGATATTGAACTTGTCGTACCAAACAAAAATTTGTCAATATATGAGGGTGCGGTAATTCCTTGGAATGGAAAATCTTTTAGAAAATATTTAAATGATTTGATCAATAATTCACACAAGTTTTCGTTCCCAATTCATGAACCTTTCTATAGGCTTAATGAAGAACAAATAAAACTCCTCTGGGATGGGAATCAACATTTTAAAGGTTTGAATTTCTTTTTTAAAAAAATAGAATCAAAAACTTATAAAATTCAAAATCGAGTCTTATTGTCAAGGTTTAGAGGGAAAACAAAATGCTTCGAGTGCAACGGGTCTAGACTAAGAAAAGAGACAGAAAATGTAAAATTGAATAATAAAAATATACCTCAACTTCTAGAGCTAAGTATCGACGAACTCTGCGATTTTTTTTATAACCTTAATCTCAAGGATGAAAAAAAGGATATTGCAGAAAATATTCTATATGAAATCAAGTCTAGAATATCTTTTATGCAAGATGTTGGACTTGGTTATCTTACTTTGAATAGGAGATCTAACTCACTTTCTGGCGGAGAATCTCAAAGAATAAATTTAGCTACATCTTTGGGGAGCAGTTTAGTTGGAGCTATGTATATTTTGGACGAACCGAGTGTGGGACTTCACTCAATCGATAACAAAAAACTTATCAATATACTAAAGAAACTTAAAAAATTAGGAAATACGGTGGTTGTTGTTGAACACGACGAAGGAATAATGAAAGAGGCTGATGAAATAATTGATTTAGGTCCCTATGCTGGAATTAATGGAGGAAATATTGTTGCGAACGGAAAATATCAAGACATTTTGAAAAACAAAGAGTCTATAACTGCTAAGTATCTTAATTCAGAAAAAGAAATTGTTTATCCTCAATCTAGAAAAAAAGTAAATCACAAAATTATACTTAAAGGAGCTAGGGAAAATAATCTTAAAAATATTGATATTGAATTTCCTTTGAATATGATGGTTGCTGTTACAGGTGTATCTGGAAGTGGAAAAAGCACTCTAGTGAAAAAAATCCTATATCCCGCAATCCAAAAAAATCTTGATATATACAAAGAAAAAAGTGGAGAATTTAAATCCATTGGCGGAGATTTGAATTTAATTGATCAGGTAGAATATATAGATCAAAATCCAATCGGTAGATCATCTAGATCTAATCCTGTGACTTATCTAAAGGTGTATGACGAAATCAGGCAGCTTTTCTCTAAACAATCTCTTGCAAAGAGCAGAAATTACAAACCAAAGCACTTTTCATTTAATGTTGATGGAGGTAGATGTGACAAATGTAAAGGAGAGGGGATAATTGTAATTGAAATGCAATTCATGGCTGATGTATCATTGAAATGTGATGAATGCAACGGAAAAAGATTTAAAAAAGAGATTCTTCAAATAAAATTCGATAATAAATCAGTTAACGAAATATTAGAAATGACCTTAGATGAGTCATTAAGTTTTTTTGAAAAAAATAATGAATATAAAATATATAATAAATTAATACCACTAAAAAAAGTAGGACTAGGTTACATAACATTAGGTCAGTCGTCAAGCAATATTTCCGGTGGTGAAGCGCAAAGAATAAAACTTGCTTCATTTATTAGTAAAGGGGAAAATAAAAATAAAATTCTTTTCATATTTGATGAACCAACTACCGGTTTACATTTCCATGATATAAACTATTTAATAAAATCCCTTTTCCTTTTGGTTGAAAATGGGCATTCTGTAATTATTGTGGAACACAATTTAGATATGATAAAGTGTGCAGATTATATTATTGATCTTGGCCCAAATGCTGGAATTAGTGGAGGGAAACTTGTAGCAACAGGTACACCAGAGGAGATTATAAAAACTAGGCAATCACACACGGGCAGGTTTTTAAAGGAAAAATTAGTTTGAATTACTAAGAAATAAATTTTTATTTTTCTTTACATCTAATTTTTAGAAACGAATTTAATTCTTTAGATAGATTCATAAAGTAAGAAACTAATAAGTATGTAAAGAAAATAAATACGCATTTGATTACTATATTAATTAAAAAATAATCTGATATATTTATGTTATAAAAGATTAGGAAGTTAGATAAGATTAAAGCTAATATATAAAGGGTTTTTTTTGAAAATGGTTGAATTTTAAATTTATACATTACAAAGGATAGTTTAAGGAAATTAAACAAAATAATAACAATCATAGTAGATATAGCAGCACCAATAAATCCAATTTTATCAATCAAATATATATTAAGAAAAATGACTGTAATTGCTGACGAAATAGAAAAGAAAGGTACAGTATAATAGTATTTGGAATTAGAAATTATACTATTTACGCAACCAACTAAAGCGCTTGATAATTTAGATATGGAAATATAAAAGACAACTGGAATTGCAAGTTTAAATCCGTTATCTGAATTTAAAATGTGTATTATTTCATATATATCGTCAATGTTAGAGCAAATTAAAACTGAAATAAAACCAGATACCAACAACAAATTTGATGAACTTTTTTTGTATAATTTTTCCAACTTAGGAATGTTATTTTTATTTATTGTCTCTGCAACCATTGGATTCAAAATTTGGAAAAGAGCTCTTGATGGTGAATCGATTATTGCAGTTATAAAAATTGCAATTTTATAATATGCAACAATTTCATCTTGAACAAGTTTTCCCAGCATAGCAGCATCAACATCAATTATAATACTTGCCCCAAAACCAGATAAAAAAATTAAAATACTATAATATAAAACCTCTTTTAAATTTTTTGGAACTGAAATTTTAAAACTAGGTGAATAAATTGAGAGACTATATAAAATAATGAAAACTAATCTTAAGTAATAACCAAAAATCAAGAAATAAGTGAAATATTTAAAATCAATTACTTTAAAAAAGTATAGAAAAAGTAAAATCGTAATCAAAAATCTTTGATAAAATTCTTTCAAAAAATTTCCAAAAACAGTCTTCTTTTGAACCTTGCACCAACTATAAAAAATTTCAAAATATGCAGTTGAAATTGCAATTAAAATGATTATATAAATGTATTTTTTAATTAAATGGTTTTCAGTTGATAAGTAGTCTCCAATAAAATTATAATTCAACACAAACAAGACAGAAATTGGAACTATAACAAAAAGAGGGAAAATTAATGATGAAATTAATATTTTATCTTTTTCTTCTTTTGACTCTACTGACGAAAAAAATTTAATAACGCTGTGTTGAAGACCAAAAGAAAAAATAGGCTGAATAATATTTGATTGAGCCAAGAGAATTAAAATAATTCCATAAAACTCAGTACCAATTATGCTCGGATAAAAGAAAAGAGTGTTTAAGGCGCCTAATGTAAAAGCAAAGAGAATAATTAAAATATTTGAAAATGATTGTTTTACAATTAAGCTCATATAGTGATCCTATTTTTTTAAAAATATTTTTTTTGATGATAGAAAAATTAGTCCTATCAAAACGATTATAGTTGTGATTTGAATGTAACTGCCGAATTTTAATGAAGTAGGCTCAAAATAAAATTTAACTTTATTTTTCCCTTTTGGGACAAAAAGACCTCTTAAAATAAAGTCAACTCTATATATCTCTGATTTTTCATTATTAATTTCAGCTTTCCATCCGGGAAAAAACATCTCTGAAAAGACAACAAAGCCAGGTTTGTCAGACTCTATGGAATAGACTTTTTCTTGAGGTTTATTTTTCAATAAACTAATCTTAGATATTCTCTTTTTATTAGAAAAGCTTATACTATCCTTTATAAAACCTTCAATTATAGCCGTTTCTCTTAGATTGGATTTTAAGAGGTCCATATAAATACTATCGGGATTTTCTTTAAAAAGAAGTTTTTCAGTGAACCAAGCTAAACCAAGGTTATTGGGGTTTTCAAATACATTTGTGTTACCATCTTTTTCCTCTATAACATATTTTACATTTAAAATATCAAGAAGTCCAGTTTTTTTACTTTGTAAAAACAGGTTATAGAACTGCTCTAATCTTCTCGGTTTTGCACCATGATATCCTCCAATTGAATTATGAAAAAATGATGGTCTTGCATTCTGCATCGTTGATAAGGGTTGGTAAACTCGAAAGTAAGAAGTATCCTTTAAAATATCTTTATCAGCACTATTTTCATTGAAGAATTTATTAATTCTACTGGGTTTTAAAAATAGATCTCTGTCTAAGTATCTATTGCTAATATTTATTAAATCAAAAAACACAAAAAATAAGATTAGAGTAAAAGTCATTTTATTACTTAGTTTGTTTTTTATGAATAAGAAAAGAGTAATAAAAACTATGGATACAAAAAAAATAGCTCTTAAAACATCATATTGGAAAATTTCTAATCGAGTTTTTTTTATCAACAGCATTATCTCAGAACCAAAAATTTGACTATAATACGAATCCATTGTACTTGTAAAACTTAGAGTAAAAGATGAAAAATAAATTAACATCAATATGGTAATAAAAAATAGATAGGTTTTTATCAACGCAGTTAAAGATTTATTCTTTGATATTTCAAAAAATGAGTATAATCCAATAGTAGCCAGGATAGGAAAACAAAATTCCAGTATGACTTGTATAGAAGAAACAGCTCTAAACTTGTTATATAAAGGAAAATATTCAACAAAAATTTTGGTTAAAAAATTGAAGTTTTTACCAAATGACAAAAGAATAGACAAAATAATTCCGAAATATATCCAAGTATATTTTTTTCTAACTGATGGGATAAATATTGTAAAAAAGGATAAAAAAACTACTGTTATTCCTACATAGGGTGGTGCTTCGAGAATTGGCTGATCACCCCAGTATGTCGGAACATTACTTGCTAAACTGGCTGATTGAGAAGGTGAAAAACCTAGATTTCTAATCTCTTTGTAAAAATTAGAATCCACTCCCAAATTTTCAGTAGAGGAGCCACCATTTATCCTCGGGATAATTATATTTAAGCTTTCAAAAATTCCCATGCTAAACTGAGTGATATAATCATATGAAAGTCCGTCGGTGATTTCTAACTTTCTCCCACTTTCATCGATTGTTAGATCACTTTTGCCTCTAGTGCTATACTTAGAGTATTCATAAGTTGAAAGTAGACTTGTAGAGTTTAATCCAAGGGCAATAAGTATTGAAAAACAAATTTTCAAAATTTTATATCCAAAAGATTTAAATTTTTTGTCTTGATAAAATTCAAAAAGTTTAAAAATCAGAAAAATTCCAATCAAAACAAACATGTAATAACTGATTTGATAGTGGTTGGACCTAATTTGAAGTCCTATAAACAATGATAAGGCAACTACAGGCCAAATTGACTTATTTTTGAAGACGTAATTTAAGGATGCAAAAACCAATGGTAAATATCCAAGGGCTACAGCCTTTGTATTGTGCCCTACTTGTATAATGATTAGCAAGTATGTAGAAAGACCGTAGCATATGGCCCCAAAAAAGGCGTATCTACTTTTAAATCCTAAACTTAGGATAAAAACATATAAGCCCAATAAATAAATAAAAATCATATAAGATGGATGTGGCAAAAATTTTAATATTTTGTGAATAGGAGTTAAAACATCGTAAGGGTACTTTGCGCCAAGCTGATAAGTCGGCATTCCGCAATACGCATTATCAACCCAATATAAGTCATTATTTTTATCTATTCTAAAGTCTTGTAATTGTCTAGACATAGCGAGATACTGTTGAGTGTCTGACTGCATTAATTTTTTACCTTGCAGAATTGGATAAAAAATAAAAATAGATAAAAGCGAAAAAGAGGATATGAATATGAAATGCGACAGAATTTCAGAATTTAAAATCTTCTTCATTACCTTCAGTTTAAGGGAATTTATTCAATATAGGTAAAATTAAAATTGAATATAATTAAACAATAAAGTTATTCATTAAATCATCTTTAGTTTTTATTTTTAAAAATTATTTATTTTTAATTTAATGAGATGGATTCTTTACATATTGATATCAATTTTCTGTCTTTTTATTTCATATGGGCAGTATACAGATCAAATTAATTCGAACAGACCAGGAGTATCTATTGGTGCTTTT
>TARA_B100000963_G_scaffold361921_1_pt1 | contig 10430 bp, 8 predicted proteins | sample TARA_B100000963 | Tara Oceans TARA_B100000963 (sample SAMEA2622097) | marine metagenome | biome: marine biome (ENVO:00000447); feature: surface water layer (ENVO:00002042); material: "saline water (ENVO:00002010), including plankton (ENVO:xxxxxxxx)" | depth 5 m | reverse complement strand
CACACTCTCGTCCAATTCCCCGTCCACAATGAACGCAGATTTGGGCACTTCGACATATGCCTCTAAATCCTCCTCGCCGTAGGCATCTTTTACCGTGAGCTTAAAGTCAAAAGAATCACCCTGCTTCAAACCAACCAATGCCTCTTCAAACGCAGGCAATACCTGCGCTTCTCCCGCCATGAATCCAAATGGTTCATCCGCGGGGCAGATTTCAAGCTCCTCAGCGCCTGCGCTAGCTTCACGCAATATGTAACTGATCTCAACAAATTTTCCGGGTTGAATGGACGTGTTGTTCATGCCACGAAAGTAGGCGCTTGATGTAAATTGGCGGTATGCAGATCTCACATATTATGCGAATCACCGGGCTGGGCTTGTCAACCCTATTGCTCGTCCTTCCTTCCTTATCCCAAGAATCCGCCCAACGCCATTTACGCAAGCCACGTGTGTTCAACCCTGTGCGATGCCATCATTACAGCCTGCTGGCCGATGAACGCCAAAATGTCGAGCCCACCCCAGCCCCGCGCTGGATGATGAATTATGATATGGAGCCTTCCATAGCGCGCAGTGACTCATTCGACGTTCACGCGTATGAATTGACCTTGGATGTCACCAATTACAGCTACCAGCTAGTGGACGCCCATGCCAATATCGAATTGGAAGCAATCAATTCAGATGCCTCAGACCTGTGGTTTGATCTCGTGGAGTTGTCCGTCGATAGCATCCACATCGATGGCGATGCCGTCGCCTTTGAACAAGGTCAATCAGAAGTACATATTGAAGCTCCTGAGGGGGGTTGGTCTACCGACCAAGTATATGCAATTGACGTCTGGTACAAGGGATCCCCCTATCAAGACCCGTACTGGGGCGGCTTCTATTTTGTGAGCGATTACATCTACAATTTGGGTATCGGATTGACTACCATCCCGCCAAATTTTGGAAAGGTATGGTACCCTTGTTTTGACAATTTTGTTGAACGTGCGACCTACACCTACCACGTAACCAGCGCCGGCGGACGTACAGCCAATTGCCAAGGCCAATTCATCGGGGAAGAAGTCTTGGCCGGCGACACCATTAGGCGCAGTTTCGAGTTGACCCACCCAATCACAACACATCAATCCGCAATTGCCGTAGCCCCTTATGTAGACTCGAATTACGTGCATACTGGTGCTTATGGCGATATTCCAATCCGCCTAACCGGCAAACCAGAGCACATCGGACCAATGGTCACAAAGTTCCAAGAGTTGGGTTTTGCCATCGATGCCTTGGAGTATTGGTGGGGACCCTATGCTTGGGAACGCGTCGGCTACGTTTTGACCACCGATGGCGCCTTAGAAATACCCACTAACATTGCCTACCCGCAATTCATGGTGGGCGAAGGACTCGTTGCAAATGGCGACCTAATCAGCCACGAACTTGGGCATCAATGGTGGGGAAATATTGTCGCGCCGCGTATCCATAACCACATGTGGCTGAAAGAAGGCCCAGCGGAGTATAGCTCTCATTTGTTTGTAGAGTGGAAAGACGGCGAGGAAGCCTTCATAGATGTCGTCAAAGACAATCAGCTTTTTGTTTTGGAGGAATGCCACATCCAAGACAATGGGTTTCATCCACTCTCTCCCATGCCCGACGAAGAAATCTATGGCCGCCACACTTATTACAAGGGCGCTTCAATAGTACACAACTTGCGCGCATACCTCGGTGATGATTTGTTCCGGTCAGGAATGCAGTCCGTCCTAGCCGAGCTGTATGATAGCCATATGGATGCTGCTCAGTTCGAAGTCATCTTGGAGCAAGTCACCGGCGTGGACATGACGCCGTGGTTTGAAGCCCAAGTGTTTCAACCGGGATTCTCAACGTGGATGTTAGATTCTGCCGTTTCTGCTGGGTCACAGCACTCCACATTACACCTGCAGCAAAAGCTTCGTGCTTGCGATAACTACCATATGTCTGAACCACTGGACGTTGCTGTTTGGGACGCTGATTGGAACCAGTACGAAACCGAAATAATCGCCAGCGGACAGTTTGATGAAATCACCATTGAACACCCTGGTATTGATGAGCCTGCGCTCATTGCGCTAAACCCGAACGGTCGCTTGAACCAAGGCCGGATGGATTTTATGTACACGATTAATGAAACTGAAGGCATTCAGAACCTCCCATGGGTGCAGATGCGGGTGGGATGCGACGCGATACCAGAAGGAGACTCGGCTTTAGTCCGCGTGGAGCACCATTGGGCCTCACCGGATCAAGGGCCTGTAGAGCCTTACTTGGAGCAGCTTAGCACAACGCACTTTTGGGTAGTCGATGGCATTTGGCCAGAAGGGTTGCTACTGGATGCACGGATTCAGTACTATGGCAATGACGCCGACGCTCTGGATTATGAGCTTTACGGCAACACCGAAGCGAATGCTTTCCTCGCTTGGCGACCCGACTCAAGTGTACCCTGGCAAGAGTGCGAATCCTACGAATGGCAGCCGGGGTCACTTTCAAACGGCGCTGGGTTATTCCGAGTTTTAAATCTAAAAAAGGGGCAGTACGCATTTGCCAAAGGAGACGTCTCAGTGGGTTTGGAAACAATAACTGAAACCGCCCGCGTATCCGCATGGCCCAACCCCTTCACTGCGCAACTCACAGTTACAAGCAAAACTGAAATACAACGTTTGAATATTTGGAACACCGGTGGAAAACTCATCGCATCGGTGCGCCCTCCGGCGGGAACTACCCTGTGGGAGTTCGACTCTTCGAAATGGAGCCCCGGATCATACGTTATTGAGGTAAACGGCAACCCCGGACAGACCGTCATTATGAAATAATTACGGATAAACCTGCCGACATACCACCTTGCCTCGCCCTGCGAGCCAAGCAGTTTCGCCGTCCTGTGTGAACCTCACCGTGTAAAAACTGCTGTCAGCTTCATTTGTCCATGTCACACCACCGTCGAACGAACGACTAATACCTGAAATACCCACGGCCCAAATGGATTGACAATTTGTATTCGGAACATACTGTACGCAAGATCGGTAACCGGGCCCGCTTCCAGGCGTTAAGAGGTCCCAACTAGCCCCACCATCAACAGTGACGATTTTATTTGCCGAATTGTCTGCCATCGCCTCCCAGTTTCCTCCCCATCCCATTCCTTGGTCTGGTCCACAACGTGCCACGCTAAATAGCCCCGTCATCACCCCTCCTTGCAAAATGGGAGTTTCGACCACACCCCATGTGCGCCCACGGTCAGAAGAGCGAAAAATCCGAGATTTTACCCCACCCGAAGCCACCCATACCTCATCGCCAAAAAGAACGATATTGCCATTGGATGCCGCAAATGCCGCTTCCTCTGCCGGCGGTAACACATCGCAAGTTACCTCCGTCCATTTGGCTCCGCCATCCCGTGTAATGACGACACTTAAACAGCCGTTTAGTGGGTCTCCAATTGCAATACCTTCCCTATCATCCCAAAAGTGCATGCTGTCATAGAAAACGAGAGAATCAGTATTGGTATAAACAACACTCCAATCTTCGCTTGAGTGAAGTTTACGGTACAACATCGCCGGAGACGCTATGCTAAAGACAAAGGCTGCTTTGTTCGTTACAGCGATAGAACGAAACTCTGGTAGGCTTCCGTCAATCCGGCGCAATGTGTCAACGGTCCATGTTTCTCCTGAACGGTGTCCCACCAGCCCTCCGGATCCCGCCCACCATACCTCGTCACCGGCGGACAATGTCAATGCGCGAATGTTGGAGTCAAATTTCCACTGAGTTGAGGCGATTTCTGAAGCACAGGCAAACGAAATCAAAGCCAGAACCAAGATGATTGGCCAATACCCTCTCACGGCATTGGGTTAGGGGCGTCATACCAAACCAATGAACGCACAATGGCCTCTACTTCACGCATGTACTCTCGTTTATCAAAAAAAGGCGCATACGCGTAACCCTCTACCGTTACCAACTCTGCGCTTCGTTCGTCGTAAACCGTTAAGCTGTAAAACGGGCCACCCATATAATCCCCTTCAATACGCCATAGTCCGCGTAACACGGAAGCAAAGTCCCCATTGTGAACAACTTCCTCGTACGAAGGGGTGTAACGCATTTCTGTTGTCATGTACGACCGTGGAGTCGGACCTGGCACGTGATTCTTAAGCACTTCATTTCGCTTGCGCAGGCGGGATTGAATTGAAAATTGCTCCTCGCTGGTATACGGCTCACGGTAAACAAAAAAGCCCTGCTGTACATCGTGATTATCGCCGCCCTTCATTCGCGTTAACTGGCGGTCAACCCATTGGAAGTCAGGTAACTTCTTTGCCCACCTGACATCGCGCGGAAGAGTCAACTCAAGCCCCGATCTTTGGCCCAGTTCATCCCTAATCACTTCATTTGCGTTTAGTGCAATGAGCCCTCTGTACCGCTCAACCTCAATGTGATGAAACGCGCTCAACAGCTCCGCTGATCGAGCATACAATGCTTCTGCTAAGGCCGCTGGTTCGCGCGCTTTACCAACCACATAAAGTTGCTCGCGGGCATACTTTTCCTTTAAAATTTTGACTTCCGGTATTTGAGTGTCCACTCGGTCGGCAAGTTCGAGGACAATGATGTTTCGGTGGGGCTTCCAGAACCGATCAAATGACTCAGGGTCAAGGTGGAGAAGGTCAAACCAAGGTTCGTATTGAGGCAAAACCGGAAAAGACTGGCGAAAAATAGCTCGAAGCGTATCTCCCGGAGCTCCATTCCAGACACCTTCATCGCAAACAACAACAATTTCACCTGCAGCCCCAACTTTTCCTGTAAGTGCAGAACGTGCTCCGTCCTGACTGCCGCAAGACGCGAACAGTAAACCTAAGGCAAAGACGATACAACTATAGTTTGCTTGGGTCTGCATGTATGATCAACTTTTGACCTATTCGAATCATTGAGCCTGATATACCATTCCATTCTTTGAGCTGGCGCACGGTTACTCCATATCGATTAGCAATCTTTCCAAGCACGTCACCATTCTTTACGCGATAGGTCACCGGCTCAGGAACAAATACGATCTCTGGGGAACGTTCCGGCTCTATCAAGCGCATGCTGTCTCGGAAAGCAAGAAAAGAGGGTATTTCCTCCTGGGGCAGCACGAGAGGCCAGTGTTCATCCGTTGCGGGAATGATTTCCATCCGGTACATTGGGTTCAAACGCTTGAGCATTGATTCATCCAAATCCAACAGTGGTGCAATTTGGTCAAATCGCATCACGTCTTGGACCATCACCGTATCTAAAAATGCAAACGGTAGGGAAGCCTCCTGAGGGAAAATATTGTGCTCCGATGCAAACTCCATCAGGTAAGCTACCGACATGAATGCCGGAACATAATTGCGCGTCTCACGTGGTAAGAAGAATCGGATCTCCCAAAAGTTTCGTTTTCCTCCACTACGACGAATTGCACGATTTACGTTGCCGGGCCCAGCATTGTATGCCGCCAAAGCAAGGAACCAGTCGTCGTATATGTCGTAAAGCCGATTGAGGTATTTACACGCAGCCTCAGTGCTGCGCACGGGATCCTGTCGCTCATCAATGTATGAATCAATTCGCAGGCCTTGGTACTTGGCTGTGGCATACATAAACTGCCATAAACCTCGGGCCCCCGCATGGGAACGAGCCAAAGGATTCAGACCCGACTCCACAACTGCCAGGTATTTCAATTCCAATGGCAATCCGTTGCGATCGAGCGCCTCTTCAAAGATTGGGAAGTAGCTGGGTGCACGACCCAGCATCGTGCCTAGGTACTTTTTACGCTTGCTGGCGTAAAACGCAATCCGAGAATGAACCACCGGATTCCAAGCAAAATCCAATGGCGACCGCGCATCAAGCCAATCCATTCGATCTTTAACGGCCGAAGTGTCCACTGGCGGTGTCTCGCCATCTTCGAAATTATAAATGTTGAGGATGCTCGTGTCTGCGGAGAAACACCAATTTTCTTCCAAATAATTCAACCATGCTATTTCAGCTGAATTGAGCTCTAAGGGATCGAAATCCCTCTCTTCTATTGAAGTTGTGTCAACTGCTATCGCGCCCGTCACAGTCAATTTTCCGGCCTTTGGCACTTGCCCTAGTCCTTGAACTAAAATAAAGCTGATTGCAAAAGCTCCTAAGTGCGCTGTTGGTCGCACCATCAATCTTCGGAATCACCTTGCTCCTCCTCGTCCTTGTTGGTGGCGTCTTTGAATTCTTTTACGCCCCGACCAAGCCCCTTCATCAACTCTGGAATTTTCTTTCCCCCGAATAGTAGGAGCACCACGAGAGCGATTAGCAGGATAGAACCGGGATTCATTGCGTTGAACATGGCCAAAAGTTTTTACGAAGGTCTGAAGAAAATGACAATCCCTCACCATGCAAGATTTGGGGTTACGAACAGGCCAGGCGGCAATTATCAATCAGCCGAACCCCGTCAACTCTTGCTGCGACAATCACAAACCCGTTATATCGTTCAAAGCGAGAGCGCAGAGGCTCAAATGTCTCAGCATTCACGACATCGATGTATTCCAATTCAATGTGCTTCATCAATTCCGCTTCTCCAGAAATAGTCTGAAGCAAACCCGATATATCGGCCTTGGTCTCAGCAGCTTTTTTTACTCGGTTGACCCAATGAAAGAGCGCCAAGGCGTCTTGACGAGATTGTCTTGACAGACGCACATTTCGACTGCTCATGGCAAGCCCGTCGTCCTCCCTAACAAGCGGACAGGCAATCACTTCAAGCCCATTGAACTCCTCTCGAGCCAACCGCCGAATTATAGCGAGCTGTTGCAAGTCTTTTTCTCCAAAAAACGCCATGTCGGGGTCAACCGCCGAAAACAACTTTCGCACAACAGCTGCGACCCCGTCAAAATGCCCAAGTCGACTTTGTCCTTCATACCTAGAAGTCAACAGTCCATAGTCCAATGTTTCTAATGCAAAATCCCCTGCATATAATTCGTCCAAAGAGGGTGTAAAAACCAATGCTGCCCCCGATTTCTGCGCGACGCTCATGTCTTCATTCAGCGTCAATGGATAGGCCTCAAAATCTTCCCTGCTATTGAATTGAGTTGGATTAACGAATATACTCACCACCACTTCCTCACACAGTTCTCGCGCTTTTGTTATGAGTGATGCATGTCCGGGATGTAGCGCGCCCATCGTAGGTATAAAACCCACCTTTTTTCCCTCTAACCTCACTGTTTTGACATACCCCCTCAACGCGTCAATTGTCTCACACCTATTCATCGCTTAAACCCTGTGTTTTACCCGGTTTTCCTTGGATTTCGGCCATAAATTACGTATTTTTGAATTTCGTCCGCGTTTAACAAATTTCTGGCCATCATGGAGAAAGCAAGAATCCTCTACATATCCCAACACATTGTACCATTCTTGCCCGCCACCCAGATGAGCTCCGTGAGTCGAAACCTTCCGCAAGCGATACATGAGAAGGGACGAGAGATTCGAGTTTTCACCCCGCGTTTTGGTAAAATTAACGAGCGCCGCCACCAATTACACGAGGTTATTCGACTTTCTGGAATGAATCTATTAATTGATGATACAGATCACCCACTTGTGATTAAAGTCGCGTCCATTCCCACGGCCCGAATGCAGGTCTACTTCATCGATAATGACGAGTATTTCAAACGAAAAGCCGTCCTTCATGATGCGGACAAAAACTTATTTAAAGACAACGACGAGCGAACAATTTTCTTTGCACGCGGCGTGCTCGAGACTGTAAAGAAATTGGGGTGGGCGCCTAACATCATCCATTGTCACGGTTGGATGACAGCAGCCGTCCCTGTATACTTAAAGCAACTATTTGCTAGCGATCCATACTTCGCCACGAGCAAAATCATTACAAGCATTTTTAACGAAGGGTTTGAGGGGTCACTAGACAGTCGCATGGCTGATAAAATGCAACAAGATGGGATTCAGGCAGATTCAATTTCTTGTATCGAAACCCCTACGTTCGACGCATTGAATGCCCTATCGATTCAACACTCTGACGGATTAATCGTTGGCTCTGAAGACCTTAGTCCCGCAACTAAACAAGCCATCGAAAGCGCTGATGTTCCTACCTTAAGCTACCACGGTGAGGAAGGGTACGTCGCTGACATCAACAATTTTTACGACACGATTTTGGAGGGAAAGGCTGAGGCTGTCTCGTAATTGTTGAAATTCGCGGCATGATAAAGATCACCGCAAGTCAATACGGGACAGTCGCGGCAAGCATTTTAGGGTTCGCCGTCCTAACTGGTTGTAAAAAACCCGCCACTGAAATTGGTCTCGACTTTGCTCAGGAGGACTTGCTTGGCTTAAACCAAACTGATACATTAGCGCTGACCTTTGAGACGATTCGCGAAGACAGCCTCGAAACGAGCCACCTAAGCACGGCTGTTCTGGGCCACATGGAACACCCGTTCTTTGGGATGCATCAAGCATCATTCGCCACCCAACTCCGACTGAGCGCTCCCGATATCGACTTCGGCACTAACCCTATCGTAGATAGCATCTACCTGTCGTTAAACTACACAGGCGACCGATATGGCATGCTTAGCCCTCAATACATCAGCGTCGAGCAAATGGTCGACACGCTGACTTTGGATTCTTCATACCATTCCAATCAATCTGTAGTGACGACAGGGCTCAATCTGGCAGACCCGAACTTCCAACCCGTCATTTTAAACCCATCTGAAGACTTTTACCCCGCAGGCGACACGGTCTCCCCTGAAGTGCGCATCTTCCTCAAAAATGAGTTCGGGCAATCCCTGCTCGAGGCGCCTTCATCCGTTTATGATTCCAACCAAGCCTGGCGAGAGTATTTCCCGGGGTTACTCGTTGCTCCTGATCCCAATGGAACAGGTCAAGGCGCCGTCGGTATTGATTTAACCTCTGGGCTGAGTAGAATCCGCATGCACTACCATAACGATGCGGACAGTTCAGCAATTTATGACTTCATCATCAATGGTCTCAGCCCACGAAATAACCTCTTTGCGCACGAATGGCATCCACCTTTCCAAGCCTTAAATGAACCCTTCATCGACGCGTTGAATGGCTCCGTACAAGCCGGTGTTTTCACGGGGTCCGGCCTGAAAGTGCGAATTCAATTTCCTACTCTAGCCGATTGGGAAAGCGACCTAGAACCAAACAGAACAGTTCACAAAGCCGAGTTGTGGTTGCCCGTAGATCCTTCTTACAACAACCCGCGCTACCCCATTCCGTCTCAGCTGTTCATCTTATCAGAAAATGAAGCTGGCGAACCGGTGTCAACACCGGACCAAACATCCATTGGCGTTGCCATTAACGGCAATTACGACGACGCCCAACAAGCCTACCGCTTCAACATTTCCCAGACCTTTCAACAAATGCTAAATGGCACGTACGAATCCGACAAACTGTACGTTGTTTCCTCGCGGGCAGGAATTTCCCTTCAAGGGGTGATTTTGAACGGGCCTGAAGTTGAGCTATTGGAAGGGGACACCTCCGCTTGGAAGCCCAATGCTCGCATAGTTGTCACTTGGAGTGAATAGGTACTGCGGTTAATTACGATTTGCAATGTGTGGTATTGTAGGATACATCGGAGAAAAGGACTGCTTTCCCATCCTAATAAAAGGATTGCGGCGACTGGAATACAGAGGTTATGACAGCGCAGGGGTTGCTGTCTTTGACGGCGAAAGCACCATCAACATCCTAAAGAAAAAAGGTAAAGTTGAGGACCTTTTAGCTTTCGTAGGAAAAGACATTCCCCACGGATCAACAGGAATTGGGCACACACGCTGGGCTACGCACGGACCACCTAGCGACGTCAATGCCCACCCTCACACTGCAAGATTCGGTCGCCTTGCAATGATCCACAACGGCATCATCGAAAATTACGAGTCTCTACGTACCAGCCTTGAAACCAACGGACATGCTTTTGTCAGCGACACGGACACAGAGGTGCTCATCCATCTGATTGACGAGGTCCAGAATCGAACGAACGCATCCCTATCAGATGCTGTACAAATGGCCCTGAAGGAAGTTGAAGGCGCTTACGCGATTGCGCTAGTCGACGCGAGTGAGCCAGACATGCTCATCGCTGCGCGAAAATCAAGCCCCCTCGTTATTGGTGTCGGCGAAGAAAATGAATTTTACGTCGCCTCAGACGCTACGCCCATCATAGAGCATACCCAGAATGTCATCTACCTGGACGACGAGGAAGTCGCGGTCATGCACCGGAAGAAAGGGTTGATCATCAAAAATTTACAGAACACTGTTATCACACCGGAAGTCCACGCGCTGGAAATGCAAATCGAAGCCATCGAAAAAGGCGGTTTCCAACACTTCATGCTGAAGGAAATTTTCGAGCAGCCAAATTCCATCCTCGACTCGATTCGCGGCCGCGTGAGTGTCTCTCGTTCAGAAATTAATATGTCTGGGATTGACGCCCACTGGGACAAATGGGA
>TARA_B100000963_G_scaffold99185_1_pt1 | contig 10437 bp, 10 predicted proteins | sample TARA_B100000963 | Tara Oceans TARA_B100000963 (sample SAMEA2622097) | marine metagenome | biome: marine biome (ENVO:00000447); feature: surface water layer (ENVO:00002042); material: "saline water (ENVO:00002010), including plankton (ENVO:xxxxxxxx)" | depth 5 m | reverse complement strand
CCTGTGGCAAATCAAATGCGCTCGCTGGCTGCAAAACCACGTCGATGAATCCTGAACTCGGCAAATACCTGACCAGTCACAGCCTCCACCATTCGCTCTTAAAAGCGAACCGCTCGCTCTACGACTTAACTCGAATCAATCCACCTACCCTTTTGCGGGCATTGGCGTGCTATTCCTAACTCAATTCTATGGCGTACTTGAAAGCTGGGCGGTCAGCAATGCGCTTAACGTAACCTTGCAGGTTGGGCATCGCTTCGGAGACACAGCCCAATCGATTGCTCATAAAGCAGGCGTGCCCGAGCATGATATCCGCACCGGAGAAGTCGCCAATCAGATATTCCTTACCCGCTAATGCCCCTTCAACGGGTTCCAGCGCTTTTGTTAACAAGCGTTGCGCCTGACCCAGCGCAGTTTCGTCACGACGATCAGGAGGTAACAGCACCGTTTGCACAACTATGGTGTTCACTGGAGGCATCACCATACCCTCGCAATAGTGGAACCACTGTAAGTAGTTAGGAAACAAGGGCGAGTCCGCTGCAGGTTTAAGTCCACCGTTCTGATGGCGCTCAAATATATAATCGACAATCGCTCCTGATTCGAAGAGCGTGATGTCCCCATCCTCCAAGACCGGCACGCGCCCTAGAGGATGACGCGCGCGGTGCTCGTCAGACTTCAGGTCTTTGGGGCTAAACGCCATTTTATTTATCTCGTAAGGCATGCCTAGCTCTTCGAGCAACCAAACGATGCGCCCCGCTCGCGAATTCGGCGCAAAATGCAGTTTCAACATACCTTCCTCCAAATAGTATTTAACGCAGGGAAAGTAGCCGCCAAACCGTCACTTTTCAAGATTGACACAAACGGTGTACCGCCATAGTTGACACGCAGCCACTAAGGCCGCATAAACTTTGCATGCGCGTCGTTTCCTGGAACATGCAAAACAATCCGGCAGCCTGGCCCTATTTGGCGGGTTTCCTGCGCGCGGATTTTGCATTTGTCCAAGATCCTGCGCCCCTGCCAGACCACGTTAACGGCCTGCTGATTCACTCGGCACAGCATCACGGGAAACAAAGCGTGCTCTTTGCCAGCGGTACCAATGGCTACCGCTTGCGCTCCACAATGTCGCTAACGTCTGGTGGCGTGGTCGCCAGCTTCAGCAAACCGGGGCTGGATGATTTGCACCTGCTCGATGTTCATCCATGGACCTCGGTCACCATGGATTCCGCAATGGAGATGGTGCAGGAACTGGGTCGAGCAAGCAGCTTCTTCGCGAAAAAACTGCCTAAGCAGGTGATTTTTGCAGGCCACCTCGCGGATAATGCGCCGAGCGCTCAAAAACGTCAGCGCGGATTCATACGCACTTGGAGCAAACCTTCCGAAGATCAGTTCAAACCCCTGGCAAAAGCCGGTTTGCGGGACTGCGCAAATAAGTTTTCCTCGCCGTTGCTCGCCACCAATAGGAGCCATTCATCCGAATATGCTGAGAGCCACCCGTTCTTCTGGGCCAGCAAAGACGCTTATGACAGCCTGCGCCAACTTAACGTTTTTCTGGACGATCAAATTATGGCGTTCGGCAGCTTCAATCCGATAGTGGCTGACTACGCGCTCTGAACTAAATCTGTTGCGAGCACTTGGGTCAGCTAATCGGGAAACAGCAGTTATTTAATCCTTAGCCACGGGGACCCCGTCGCTTTTTACCCAGAGCCCATTTAATTAAGCGTGAAAACAAAAACAGAAATATCAGGAACAGCGGCCAAAACAGATAGGGGTCGCGACTTGGCGGCAATAACCAGCTGAACAGCAAAAAACCAGCGACGAACCCCAATATTGAGCCAAAGAAAATCGCGAGATCAAGGAATAACGCTGAGAATGAATTATCTTTCACCGCAGCAGCGTATCGAAATTACGATCAATTCTATGTATGCACACACGGGACCTCTCTATGAATATATGGGTTGACGCAGATGCTTGCCCAAAGGCGATTAAAACAATCATCTGCAAAGCTGCCGAGCGTAAGAGAATACCTACCGTTTTCGTCGCTAATCATTTCGTAAGCGTGCCGCCTTCAACAGTTATTTCAAGCGTGCAGGTCGCCCAAGGATTTGATGTGGCCGACGACACCATCATTGCACGCATGCAAAAACATGACCTAGTCATAACCGCCGACATACCACTCGCGGCAGCGGTTATCGACAACGATGGGATAGCCCTGAATCCCCGAGGCACGCTCTACGATAAGGAAAACATCAAAGAGGCATTACGCCGACGAGCCAACGCCGAATACAGGCGTGACCTAGGTCAGCCGAGCGGAGGCCCACCCGCCCTCGACAAAAAAATCGTACAAAAATTTGCCAACGGGCTCGACCGAATTCTCGCGAGAGTACCTTCGAAACCCTGAATTAAGCGCCGCTGCGCATGGCATACAAAACTCGCCCACGCGCGCACAGCACCCCCTCGTCGTTCACCACACTCACCTCAACAGTGCACAGCTGACGCCCGCGTTTAATTACGCTGGCTTCAGCGTCCACCCAGGTGCCGTGAGCCTGGCGTAGATAGGTCACCGCCATATCCGCAGTCCCCGCAGGGGCGCCGGAATCCGGCAAATCGCTGAAAACCGCCACAACTGCCGCCATATCGATCATGGTGGCGATGACGCCACCGTGCACGCTGCCGCCGATACCCGTGGGCGTAGACGCATTTCGCTGCAAACGCAGGCGCCCGTAATCGATGCGCTGTTCGGCCACTTGCAGGCCAAGGTAGCGGTGGAACGCATTGTCATTAAAGCCTTGAACAAAGCCTTCGGGATTCGCCTTTGCATCTGTACCTAACATGCCACACTCCCCCTACTACAAAAACAATTCTCGAAACAAAATGTGCCCTAGCCATGGCATTCAACCTTTGCCGTAGCTAGAATGCGCCCTCGCGAGGGCTGGGTGGCAGAGTGGCTATGCAGCGGACTGCAACTCCGTTAACGCCGGTTCGATTCCGGCCTCAGCCTCCATCTCCCGCTATCGGCTGCGCTCATCTGACGCCCTTGCGCCCTTTGCTGTTTCAATACCTTGCTTCAGGGTCGGCCAAGCCGCTTGCAGATAAAGAGACATAGACCAAAGCGTCATAAGTGCCGCGACGTACAATAAGCTGTACCCCATAAACACGATCACAGAGGTAGATTCGGGAGGTATAGCTAACAACACGGCAATTGCTACCATTTGCAAGGTCGTTTTGACCTTACCAAGGACGCTGACGGCCACGGTAACGGAGCTGTTCATTTCCGCCATCCATTCACGCAGCGCACTGATCATAATTTCTCGTCCAACGATAATCAGCCCCGGCAACGTCAGCCAAATTGTTGAGTGCTCGGCCATCAGAACTACCAAGGCAGACACAACGATCAACTTATCGGCCACGGGATCCAGGAATGCACCGAACGGAGTAGTTTGATTTAAGCGTCGAGCCAAATACCCATCGAGCCAATCTGTGGCTGCCGCGAGGGCGAAAAGAATCGCCGCGAAAAGATATGTGGCGCTACCCGGCAAGAGGTAAATCAGCACAAAAATAGGTACCAATAAGATACGCGCCAAGGTAATTATATTTGGTAGATTCACTCTTTCCCTGTCTCAATGAAAGTGCTTATAAATTTCAGACGCGATCGAGTTGCTTATGCCTTTGACCTTGCAAAGCTCCTCAATGCTCGCTCCTTTGATAGCGCCAATACTGCCAAAGTGCAGCAGCAGTTGGCGACGTTTTTTTGCACCCACTCCTGCCACGCCCTCCAGCTGGGATTGATTGCGCGCTTTGGCCCGACGCTGCCGATGACCGGTGATTGCAAATCGATGTGCTTCGTCGCGAATATGCTGCAAGAGATGCGCAGCGGGAGAACGTCCGTCAATAGGGACAGCCGTTGTCCCCAAAAAGAACCGTTCCAGACCGGACTTTCTGTCGGGACCTTTGGCAATGCCTAACACATTAATTTCTTGATCCAGGTCTAATGTGGCCAGCACCTGCAGAGCTCGTCTAACCTGCCCCATGCCACCATCGATCACTAAAAGATCTGGAAGTTGCGCCTGGCTATCTTTCAATCGTTCATACCGACGGGTGAGTGCCTGTTCCATGGCGGCGTAATCATCGCCACCGATAACGCCTTCTATATTAAAACGCCGATAGTCGGAACTCAGGGGCCCACTGTCGTCAAATACTACACAGGAGGCTACCGTCGCCTCTCCCATGGTATGACTGATATCAAAACACTCGAGCCGTTGCGGACTATGAGGTAACGAAAGCACACTTTGGAGATCGCCAAATCGAGCTTTCATTTGGCTTCGAGCCGCGACCCTTGCCTGCAAATTCACTGCGGCATTGTCGGCCGCCAGCGCCAACCATCGCGCGCGTTGGCCGCGGAATGCTTTCGACAGCTGGATTTTGCGTTCTGCGCGTTGCTCTAAAGCTTTGCATAAAATATCGAATTCGGCGCTGTGATCGGAAACAATTATGGTTTGAGGCAGTTCGTACTGCTCGCCGCCCAAGTAATATTGCGATAAAAAGGCCTGTAGCAGCGCCGCCGTATCGAGTCCCAGATCGTTGCTAATGTGGTGGCTCTTCTGGCCCAGCAACTGCCCGTTTCGAACAAACAGCACTTGAATGCAACAGCGACCGGCATCTTCCGCAAGCGCGAAAACATCCACGTCACCTTTTTCTCCGTGAACGTACTGGCGCTCCTGAATTCTGCGCAAATGACTGATCTGATCGCGATACTGAGCCGCCTTCTCGTAATCCATCCGCCCCGAGGATTGCTCCATCTTGTCCTGGAAGACCTTCATTACATTAGCGCTCTTGCCCTGTAAGAACAGAGCGGCTAGGTCCACATCCTGTTGATAATCTGCGGCAGAAATTTTACCCACGCACGGCGCACTGCAGCGCTGGATTTGGTACTGCAAACATGGCCTGGAACGGTTGCGAAAAAAATTATCATCGCACTGGCGCACGCGAAAAAGCTTCTGCAGCAGATTTAGGCTGTCCCTTACCGAGGAAGCTGACGGATACGGACCAAAGTACTGGCCGGTTTTACCTTTGCTGCCTCTGTGAAAGCGAAGTTGCGGAAACTCATGATCCGCGGAAATATGCACAAATGGATAAGACTTATCGTCTCGAAGTGTGATGTTGTATGGAGGTCGCTGAGCCTTTATCAGATTTTGTTCCAACAGCAACGCCTCGGTCTCGCTGGCGGTAACGGTGATCTCGATACTTTCGATTTTAGCGACCATTGCCATGGTCTTGGTCTGCAAACCTTTAGCGCGGAAATAGCTGGTCACTCGATTCCGCAGGTTTTTCGCCTTACCGACGTACAGGGTTTTACCTGCAGCATCGTGCATACGATAAACCCCTGGTTTCGTCGTCAAGTTTTTGAGGAATTCTTCGGAGTCAAATGCCATGGTTCCGGAGCCAGCGCCTTCGGTGGCTAGATTAACGTAACCACGCTGGGATTTCTCAGCGCCCGGCCACTGCACTGGTAAATACTTAATGCAGTCTGACTTAAGGCTCTAATTTCTTCGATTCAACAGAGGTCCCAAATCGTTCCCACTAACTCGGCAGCCAAAGACGCTGCAACTTGTCGAATTTAATCTTTGACCCAACAAATCAACCGTCATTCAGAGTCGCTTACAAGGAAAACCTTATCTTCCTCAGCAACGGCCATAGTTGGAGTATTTTTGAGCGGACGCCGCCGTCGCGATACTTCCTCGGTATCGAAACCCGGTGTTGGAATGCCGTTCTTCACGGCAAACAAAACAAGTTCAACGTTACTCTTTACATCCAGCTTTTCGAACAAGCGATAACGATAACTGTTCACCGTTTTCGGCGACAAATGCAGCGACCTTGCGATCTCGTTAACCTTCTGGCAATCCAACAGCATTAGTAAAACTTGAAATTCGCGCCGCGTAAGTTTGGCAATAAGATTGCTTTCGCTGTATCCCAGCGAGGCGTTTAAGATGCGTTGGGCGATGAACTCGGAAACATAACGCTGACCAGCGAAGACCTTACGAATGGCGTGGCCAAGTTCCTCTGAGGAAACACCCTTTGTTAGAAAGGATTTTGCCCCCGCCTGGAGCATCTGTGTTGGCATCACCGCTTTTGTCACGCTGCCAAGAACAATTGTCTCGGTTCTTAAATCCGCGGCCGCAATTCGCTGCAGCACTTCCAGACCGCCGAACCCTGGCAACAGCATATCCATCAACAAAACGTGTGGCTGATGCTCTTTAACCAGCTTAATAGCGCTCTCGCCGGTTGCGCTAACGCCCACCACCTCACAACCTTTCAACCCGTTGACAAGTGTCGCCAGGCTTTCCCGAATCAGCCGCTGACCCTCGGCTATCGCCACCTTAATCATAGCCCACCCTATGTTGCACTCAGAGGCCAAAGCTAGATATAAAGCGCCGCTTTAACAACCCGTTAGGGCAAAAACTCACGGCATTTTCAGCACTTTTTTTCAGAAGTGTAGACCAGTTCCGTTTTTCAGCCCGTGAACGCCTGAATACCGGTCTGCGCTCGACCCAGAATCAGCGCGTGCACATCGTGTGTGCCCTCGTAGGTATTAACCGTTTCTAGGTTCATCAAATGGCGCATAACCGGATATTCATCGGAAATACCGTTGCCACCGTGCATATCACGAGCAACCCGAGCGATTTCTAAGGCCTTTCCACAATTGTTGCGTTTCATCAGCGAAATATTTTCTATCGGCAACGTACCGTCGTCGAACATTCTGCCCATGCGTAAGCACCCTTGGAGCCCAAGGGAGATTTCTGTTTGCATATCGGCCAGTTTCTTCTGCACAAGTTGATTTGCAGCCAAGGGCCGACCGAACTGTTGGCGATCTAATGTGTAACTGCGCGCAGCATGCCAACACGCCTCTGCAGCGCCCATAGCGCCCCACGCAATACCGTAACGAGCCCGATTCAAACAGCCAAAGGGGCCAGCTAAACCGCGTACGTTGGGTAAAAGATTCTCGCCGGGGACGAAAACGTCTTCCAGAACGATTTGGCCGGTGACCGAGGCTCGGAGACTGAGTTTGCCCTCGATTTTTGGCGTACTGAAACCCTCGAATGCGCGCTCTACTATAAATCCACGAATGTCTCCGTCGAGTTTCGCCCAAACTACGGCGAGATCGGCTATCGGTGAATTGGTGATCCACATTTTTGCGCCGTTAAGAATATAGCCGCCGTCAACCGGTTTAGCGTTGGTCACCATACTGCTGGGATCAGAGCCGTGATCAGGCTCCGTAAGACCAAAGCAGCCCACCCATTCGCCCGTCGCCAGTTTGGGCAGGTACCGTTCACGTTGCGCTTCATCGCCGAAAGCATGGATCGGGTGCATAACCAGAGAAGACTGCACGCTCATGGCTGAACGATAGCCTGAGTCAACTCGCTCTACCTCGCGCGCCATTATGCCGTAGGCAACATAATTGACATTTGCGCAGCCGTACTTTTCGGGCAATGTGGCGCCCAGCATGCCGAGCGCGCCAAACTCATTCATAATTTCGCGATCAAACGTCTCATGTCGAAAGGCATGCTGAACTCGCGGCAACAACTTTTCTTGTGCGTACTCGTTAGCGCTATCGAGGATTAGACGCTCCTCCTCCGAGAACTGCGTGCGCGTCAGGAAAGGGTCGTCCCAAGAAAAAGGCGCTTTATCATTACTCATCACGGAATCTCTTTGACCAAAGCGCGACAGGCTAAATGAGCCATGCAAGAACTGCAATGCGCGAACAAAGCGGCGAAACTCGGGTCCCGCTTACGTATAATAACTAGGCGCATTAACCGGATAAAAAAATGAACTCTGCAGCACCAACGCCCACCACCGCTTTGGACCAAGACACCTTAAATCAGCTTATTTTGACGATTCGAAAATTTGTCGATGAACGGCTGATTCCCTTGGAAGCGCAGGTATCAGAAGACGATGCTATTCCCGAGGAGGTCATCCAGGAGATGCGCGAGTTGGGGCTTTTCGGCCTTACCATACCCCAAGAATTCGGAGGGATAGGCTTAAACACTTATGAGGAATGCAAAGTGGTCATGGAACTGGGGCGCACATCTCCAGCTTTTCGATCAATATTTGGCACCAACAATGGAATCGGCTCTCAGGGACTGGTGATGGACGGTACTGACGACCAGCGTGCCTATTACCTGCCCAAGCTTGCCAGCGGTGAGATCATTGGTTCATTCGCGCTTACCGAGCCCGACGCGGGTTCTGATGCCGGCGCACTGCAGACCAAGGCCATAAAAGACGGCGACGATTATCTGATCAGCGGCACCAAACGCTACATCACTAACGCACCAAGCGCTCAGTTGTTTACCGTTTTTGCGCGTACCGACCCGAACCAAACCGGCGCCAAAGGGGTCAGCGCCTTTCTTGTCGATGCCAGTACACCCGGTATTTCCCTTGGAAAACCCTACCGTAAGATGGGTCAACAGGGTGCCCACGTTTGCGATGTCATCTTTGACAACTGCCGCGTTCCAGCCACGCAAATGGTGGGCGGCACCGCAATGCTGCATAAGGGTTTTCAAACTGCAATGAAGACGCTCGATCGCGGCCGTATACACATCAGCGCCCTGTCTGTCGGCTGTGCTGATCGACTGATTGAGCTTTGCCTTAGCTATGGGCAAGAGCGCACCCAATTCGGACAGCCGATCGCTGAATTTCAACTGCTCCAAGGCATGATTGCGGACAGCAAAGCAGAGAGTTACGCAGCCGAATGTATGGTTTTAGACACCGCGCAACGTCGCGACAGAGGCGAAAACGTTAACACTCTGGCCTCTTGCTGCAAGCTCTTTGCCACAGAGATGGTCGGACGCGTCGCCGATAGAGCCGTTCAATATCATGGCGGTGCCGGCTACATCGAAGAATATGCGGTTGCACGCTTTTATCGCGACGTACGGCTTTTTAGAATCTACGAAGGGACCAGCCAGATTCAGCAGGGTATTATTGCTCGCAACTTGCTGCGTGACGCTAAAAACTAGAAATAATTTATCTTTAAAATCTAATTTACTGAAATTTAACGATATTTATTTATCTCTTGCATGGCTAGGTGAGCGGCGGAAGCCGCAGCATTAGCGTATTCCGGACCAGAATCAGCAAATATAATCGCTCGCGAGCTGGAGATCACTAAACCGACCCCGTCCGAGTCCAAGCCACTTTTCAATACCTGTTGAATACTGCCGCCCTGAGCGCCTATGCCCGGTACCAGCAGTGGCAAGCTCCCAACCACTGCTCGCACCTTAGCCAATTCATCCGGATAAGTCGCGCCAGTGACCAACATGCATTGCTCAGCGGTATCCCATTCTCTGACCTTCTCAGCGACTCGCAAATAGGTCGGTTGCCCGTCCTCAGTACGGTTTTGCAGCCAATTGCTGCCTGGATTACTGGTTCGGCACAACACCACAATACCTCGCTCCCTAAAAGCGAAGTAAGGCTCTAGGCTGTCTTTCCCAAGATAGGGGCTGACGGTAACCGCGTCGGCGTTATACCTCTCGAACGCTTCCCTGGCATACAGCCTAGCAGTACTGCCCACATCACCGCGCTTTGCGTCTAGAATAACCGGGATATCCGGAAAATGAGCCTTCGCAAACGCGATCAACTCGGCGAGTTCATTTTCCTTACCCACTGCCGCAAAGTGGGCTGCCTGAGGTTTGAATGCACACACATAGGGTGCCGTCGCCTCGACAATCGCTCTACCAAAATCAAGAAACGGTTTCTTAGCTGCCGCTAACCCGCGCGGTAAACGCTCGAGGTCGGGATCGATACCCACACAAAGCAGCGAACCGCTCTTCTGCCAGCTGCAGCGCAGTTTTTCGTGGAAGCTCTGCATGATTACACTTTGCCTGTGTGGTTTTCATAACGCTCTGCCAAGACTCGCTCGACAGTATCGACGATGGCTTGAGTTTGACTGTCGATCTCCACATTAACTGAGTCGCCCAAGCCAAGTGTTCCTAGAGTGGTTCTCTCGATCGTCTCAGGAATGAGGCTGACGCTGAAATCGGCATTATCTCGGTCAACCGAGGACACCGTCAGGCTGGCGCCGTCGAGCGCCACATAACCCTTATGAAAGATGTAATTTTGCCACTTCGGCTCTACTTTAAATGTCAGCACACGGTCATTTCCTTGATCGTGCAAACCCACCAGCTCGGCGGTTGTGGACACGTGACCGGAGACCACATGTCCACCCACCTCATCGCCAACCTTAAACGAACGCTCAACATTGACCTTAGAGGAAGTATCCAACCGACCAAGATTCGTCGTTTCTAGGGTTTCTTTGATGATGTCAAAATAGGTAACGTCATCATCATGTTGAGTAACGGTAAGACACGTGCCGTTCACCGCAACAGAGGCACCCAGCTGTAACCCACGGCCGAGCGCGCCCATTTGCAAAGCCAGCCGGCTAAGATCGGGCCC
>TARA_B100000963_G_scaffold358651_1_pt1 | contig 10443 bp, 6 predicted proteins | sample TARA_B100000963 | Tara Oceans TARA_B100000963 (sample SAMEA2622097) | marine metagenome | biome: marine biome (ENVO:00000447); feature: surface water layer (ENVO:00002042); material: "saline water (ENVO:00002010), including plankton (ENVO:xxxxxxxx)" | depth 5 m | reverse complement strand
AGCTGTACGAAAAATAGTAACAAGGCAAATGATACTAGGAATGCTATGTTAATTGCCTTATTAGAAAATACACCCAGTGAAAAAATACTTTCCTCTTGTGATCGACAATTCATTACATTGAACAGCTGGAACATTATGAATACCGATAAAGTCATTGTTTGAGCGTGAATAAACTTGTCGGCTGCATAAGATTCCCATTTAGCGATTTCTGCCTCTACACCTGCCTCACAATCAGCCTGATTGAATGGTAAATTTGTTTCATCCGAGAGTGGGAGTGATTCGCATGTTTCAAGTCCGCCACCAGCTAAGAAGAATACTAGTAATGTACCGGCGACCATTACCGCACCCAAGTAAAATATTAGCCAAATATCATTTCTATTTGGCAACCCCTCATCGACTGGTCTAGGAGGTCTATTCATAACATTACCATGCTTCTTTTCAACTCCTAAGGCAACAGCTGGTGGTCCATCCATTAGTATGTTGATTACCAGTATTTGGGTTGCTGTTAGTGGTAAGTTCCAGCCGAATATTAGCGTTGAAATAACTATGAGAGATACCGCAGCAACATTGGTAGATACTTGATATCTTACGAAATTTCTGATATTTTGGTATATCTTTCTACCCTCCTCCACTGCGTTTACTATGTTGGCAAAGTTATCGTCTTGCAACACCATGTCTGAGGCATCCTTTGCTACATCTGTCCCTGAAATACCCATTGCAATTCCGATATTTGCTCTTGATAATGCTGGAGCGTCATTAACTCCATCACCTGTCATTGCGACTATTTCGCCTTGATTCTGTAGCGAACTTACAATACGCATTTTTTGGTCGGGTGTTACTCTAGAAAAAATTGTTGAATTGGCTGCCGCTTCATCCATCTCAGCATCAGAAAATTTCGCAATAGCACCACCATTCACCGCAGGTATTCCACCATCAGTGATTCCCAATTCTTTACCGATTGCTGAAGCGGTAAATTGCTGGTCTCCAGTAATCATTTTTACCTTTATTCCAGCTTGCTGACAAATTTCAATAGCATCTTTTACCTCAGGTCTAGGAGGATCCATGATACCGATTAAACCAAGGAATATTAGCCCTGATTCTATTTTTTCCATATCATACACATCTTCCTCATCGTCGATTGGACGGGCACATAGCGCTAATACCCGCATGGCTTTACCTGCCATATCTCTGTTAGCCTCCTCAGCGCGCTTGAAATCATTTTCATCAATTGGCACGATTTCATCGCCCGACACCTTCCATTCTACAAGGTCTATGTAACCGCCTGCACCACCTTTGGAGAATACCCATTTTTCACCTTCATATTCATGAATAACCGACATTCGTTTGCGCTTGGTATCGAAAAAGAACTCGTGAAGTCTGCTGTGCCTTTGAGCAAATTTTTGAACGTCACCGTTAATCTTCCACCCCGCAACAGCACAAGCTGAATCAGTTGGATCACCTAAAGCCTCCCACAAACCATCAACTTTCTTTATTTGCGAATTATGACATAAACTCAAACAAGCAGCAGCTAACCTAAATCCTAAATTGTTCTGATGTCTTGATAAATCATCATCACCTAATGGTTTGCCCTGGAATAGAATCTCTCCCTTAGGCTTAAAACCCTCACCAGTAATTTGGAAATCTCCTTCCGTAGTAGATATTTGACGGGCTGTCATTTGATTTTTTGTCAAAGTACCAGTTTTATCTGAACAAATTACCGTTGTAGAACCAAGCGTTTCGACGGCTTTCATTCTACGAATTATTGCCTTATGCTTTGCCATGTTTCTCATCCCCAAAGCAAGAGTAATAACTAGGATAATTGGAAGACCTTCAGGGACTATGGCGACAAATATCGCAATTGCGATAATAAATTGATCTACTGCTGCTTCCCAGATGTCTATTTTTGGATTACCGTACGCAATAATCATCTCTATTGAGACAAGTAATACTGCAACAATTAACGCAATGAATCCAAGGAATTTACCTAAGGATTCTAACTTAAGTTCAAGTGGGGTTTTAGGTGTGTCAGAACTTGCTATATCACTAGCAATCTTACCAAGTTGTGTCTCCATGCCTGTGGAGACAACTACCCCGACAGCCCTGCCAGATGCGACACATGTACCCATAAAAGCCATATTTTTACGGTCAGCAAGTAGGGTGTCATGTGGTAATGATTTAATTGATTTTTCAACAGTTAGCGATTCGCCAGTTAATGCTGATTCATCTATCTTACATTGATAGGACTCGAAAATTCTAATATCGGCTGGGACATTTAACCCTTCATAGAGGTTAACAATGTCGCCAGGAACCAATTCTGAGGTCGCTATTTCAATATCTGTGTCATTGCGTACAACCACACATTGAGATATTGACATCTGCTTGAGAGATTCCATGGCTTGTTCTGCTTGACCTTCTTGCCAATAACCAAAGTAAGCATTAGCAGTCAAGACCATGAAAATAAATATCGCATCGCCGGGTTCGTCTGGATGGATCAATAGAGCGACAATCGCTGCTCCAATCAAGAGATAGTTCAGCGGATCATTATATTGAGCCAAAAATCTTTTCCAACCGGGTACTCGTTCGGGCTCAGCAAGCTTATTTTCTCCATACTTTGCTCTTCTAATATTCACTTCGCTATCAGATAGGCCTGTTCTTGTTACGTCAAAATCGGTCATAACTTCTATGGGTTCCAAATTGTGCCAATTATCATTCATAGAAGCAACCTTAAGGTTGACGAAACTTAATCATCTTATCATATTGATGGTGGTATTCCCATTTATTTTGCGATGTTTTCAACAATTAGAAATTTTTAGCCAGTTTATGGCAGACCATGGTACACCCTACATTCCAGCGAGTGAATCGCCACTAGAGTTAACGGTTAGAGTGGTTATAGTTGGTATATTGCTTGGTATTTTGATGACTGCGGCAAATGCATATTTGGGACTCTACGCAGGTATGACCGTATCTGCTAGCATACCTGCTGCGGTAATGTCGATGATAATACTAAGATCTCTGTTCAAAGATGTGACAATTCTTGAGAATAATGCTGTGCAAACCATGGCAAGTGCTGGTGAATCTCTTGCAGCCGGAGTAATTTTTACTGTGCCAGCATTATTGGTAATTCCGAATTTATGGGACGACATACAACTACTTGAGACAACGATAATCGCCCTCCTTGGTGGATTGATGGGGACCATGTTTACCATTGCTCTTAGGCGATTATTTATTGTTGAAGAAGCTCTACCGTATCCCGAAGGTGTCGCATGTCGCGAGGTCTTGGTGGCAGGTGAAGAAGGGGGAGAAGGTTCTCAAGCAATATTATACGCGCTTGGAATTGGAGCAATATATGGTTTAATGGTAAAAGGATTTCAAGCAACACATCATACTGTTGAAGGCGTAGTAAATTTCATGGGGACAAAAATCTATGGCGGCATAGACCTATCCGTTGCCCTGTTATCTGTTGGTTTTATTGTCGGGATAAGAATTGCATCTTTCATATTTCTAGGTGGAATGTTTGGCTTTATGGTGCTAGTTCCGATGTATGGTCTAATCAATGGCTGGGGCGAAGGTGGTTCCGGTGTCGAGCAATTCAAGGGAATCTGGGCTACACAAATCCGCTATGCTGGAGTTGGAGCAATGGTAGTAGGTGGACTTTACACATTATGGTCCATGAGGAAAAGCATAATCACCGGTATTTCCAAGGCACTAAAAACTAGTACAGGTAATGATGAAGATTTACTTCGAACCGAAATTGATTTGCCAATGAAATTTGTATTCACTTTTTGTGCTGTCATAGTCGGCTTGACCTTCCTCTTCTACTGGTGGAAAACCGGTTCATTGATTCTATCATTAGCAGGTGCAGCCTTCCTCGCTGTGACTGCCTTTTTCTTTGCCGCTGTTGCCGGCTATATCGCTGGAGTTGTTGGATCTTCTAACTCACCAGTTTCGGGCATGACAATAGCGACATTATTGTTCACAGTAGCATTGGTGTGGATAATTGGAGATTTAATTCTCGGATTATCGACTCCTACTCTCATGCTTGCTACGATGCTGATCGCATCAATTGTAGCATCATCAGCAGCAATCGCGGGAGACGTTATGCAGGACCTCAAAACCGGCCACATGGTTGGAGCTACACCAAGAATCCAACAAACTGCAGAAATAATTGGAGTAATCACTGGAGCGTTGGTCATAGGACCGACGTTGAAGTTACTTCACAATGCATTTGGCATCACTAAGACGGCTTGTGAGCGTGAAATTGATCAGGCAATCTTAGCTGGAAGTGAGAACATAAGGAACTGTGACAATGCTTTGCTTGCGCCTCAGGCTGAGTTAATCGGTGATATAGTGAGAGGTTCTTTCGTTGGCGATGTTAACATGCAGATGATTGTATTAGGGGTAGTTATTGCAGTAGTGTTGATTTGGCTAAAAATGCCAGTGATGAGCGTCGCTATCGGAATATATCTCCCGCTCGGGCTTTCGGTACCAATTATGCTTGGAGGCGTATTGTCATACTTTGCATTCAGAAGCGCTCATCTCAGGGTAGATGGTGATTTGCGGGGCAAGCCGTCAAAGAAAGCAGTTGAGGCAGCAAAGGAAGTTGAAAATCGGGGCGTCTTGATTGGTGCAGGATTTATTGCCGGCGAGTCAATCCTCGGTGTCTTGGTAGCCTTACTGATTGTTTTGGAGGTGGATTTAACAGCCATTTTCAATACTGGGGTGCTAAACAATTTACTTTCGCTGGTGTTCTTCGGTTGGTTCGTATTGGTATTTTTGTGGTTAGCAACAAGATCATTACCCGCTAAAGGTAACTTGATTAAGGATTTTTCATTGATACTAAAAGATGTATTTGGAAAAATTATTTCGATGTTTAAACTGACAAAATAACGTCGTTTGGATAAACAAAAGCATCAAAGGTTGTCTTCAACGACATACCCTTGGTCGTAATATGTCACTATCGATAATCGAATTAGGGGAACTCGCAAGAAAATGTCGCGTTGAAATTGTTAAGATGGTGCACAGAGCTCAAGCCGGCCATCCCGGCGGTTCACTTTCCGAGATTGACCTAATCAGTGCCCTCTACGCTAATTACATGCGAATAAGGCCAGACGATCCAGACTGGGATGATCGAGACAGATTCATACTCTCTAAAGGTCATGCATCACCTGGAATGTATGCGATACTTGCAGAAATGGGATTTATTTCCAAAGATGATTTGAACTCTTATCGAGTCTTGGGCGGAGTTTGTCAAGGGCATGTCGATATGAAGTGGTGCCCCGGAGTTGATTTTTCTGCAGGTTCGCTCGGGATGGGTCTATCATTTGGTATGGGTTGCTCTATCGCTGCAAGGTTAGCGGGCAGTGAGCGTAATATCTTCGTAATGATTGGTGATGGTGAGATTCAAGAAGGGAGTATTTGGGAGGCCGCAATGGCTGCTAAACATCATGAACTAGGTAATTTGAAAGTGATTCTGGACAGAAACCGGATTCAAAATGACGATTTTTGTGAGACCCAGTTGAGAATGTTTGACATACCAGCAAAATGGCGTTCTTTTGGCTGGGATGTCATGGAAATTGACGGCCACAATACTGAAGAGGTTGTAAAAGGTCTAGACTTCCTAATTAGCAACAACGATAACCCAGCTATTCTAATCGCTAATACAATCAAAGGAAAAGGTGTTTCTTACATGGAAGATAACCCGGCATTCCACGGAGCAGCACCCACTGATGAGCAATTCCGTGTTGCTATGGAGGAACTTGGCGAGGTGTTAGCATGAGTAGAATGGCCGCTACAAGAGACGGTTATGGACAAGCTCTGCTAGACATAGCGAATAATGAAAAGGTTGTAGTTCTAGAGGCTGATTTGGGGAAATCTACGAAGTCTCTCCACTTTCGAAAGGCCTACCCAGAGCGTACAGTATCATGTGGCATTGGTGAGCAGAACATGTTGCTTACCGCTGCTGGACTCGCATCATCAGGTTACATACCATTCGCTAGCACATTCGCAATATTTACTGAGAGAGCATTTGAGCAAATGCGTAATGGTGTTGCAAGACCTAACCTGGCGGTGCATTTGTGCGGCAGCCATGGTGGCACACACACCGGCACTGACGGTTCATCTGCCCAATCAATAGAGGATTTAGCAATTTTTAGAACTCTACCAAATGTCATTGTTATGCACCCATGCGATGACGTGAGTACTAGAATCTTAACAACGCAACTGGTAGATGTTGACCAACCAAGTTACACCAGAACTGCAAGAAACAAAACCCCGGTTTTATACGATGGACGGGAAGATGAAATCGAGATTGGCAAAGGAATAATTCTCAAAGAAGGCAATGACGTCGCTATCATAGCGTGTGGGGTGATGGTTTCTGAAGCACTGAAGGCCGCTGATGAATTGGAGCAAAAAGGTATCGCAGCAACAGTTGTGGATATGCACACAATTAAACCACTTGATGACAAACTTGTCCATTCACTAGCGCGAAAATGTGGTGCAATAGTTACTGCAGAGGATCATAACATAATTGGTGGCCTTGGTGGAGCGGTTGCAGAATATTTGTCATCCAACATTCCGATTATACTGGAAAGGGTTGGGGTAAATGACAGATTTGGTGAATCCGGTCAAGCCGATGAAATGCTTGAATTAATGGAGATTTCTGCACCATACATTGCCAAATCAGCAATTAGAGCAATCAATCGTAAGTGATGTATAAGAGGATTGTATCACGGTTAATATGAAGATTAAATCACTATTGTTAGTGATACTCCTCTTCATTGCAGCAACTCCAATAAACTCGTCTACCCTAGAGGAGGCAAATAATTCGCACTATTCAAGTGATTCCGGTTGTAGTGCTAATCGAAATGAAACATGGACTGTCGGTCTGATTTATTGTACAGATAAAATGCAAGAAGGATATACTTTATTCTCACCAATGGCTTCCAACACCTCTTATTTGATTGATCATTTTGGTAGAGAAGTCCACAACTGGACATCTCCAGGTAACCACAGGCCCGGACTATCCGCATATCTACTGGATGATGGCTCTTTACTCAGGACTGCGAATCTCGGCAATAATCAGCCAGGTGAATTTACCGGTGGTGGCAGTGCTGGAAAAGTTGAGAAAATTTCTTGGGATGGTAAATTAGAATGGTCATGGACTTACTCCAGTGAATTATATCGAAGCCATCATGATATAGAGCCTTTACCAAATGGTAATTTCTTAATGATAGCATGGGAATATAGAAATGAATCTGAAGCTGCTGCTGCAGGTAAGTATCCACAAGATGAGTCTAGTAGAGCTTTAGGTACATCCTCGGTCTGGCCAGATAGAATAATTGAGGTTAAGCCAATAGGTACTAATCAAGCAGAAATTGTTTGGCAATGGACGTTTTGGGATCACCTAATTCAAGATTATGACTCGAGTAAAGCAAATTATGGAATCGTCTCCGAACACCCGGAATTGTTAGATGTAAATTTCATCGATTCGGTCGGTGGTGCATCTGGAGGAAGGGATTGGTTACATTGCAATGGAATTGATTATAACGAAATTTTGGATCAAATTGCTATATCGTGCAAAAATACTAACGAGATATACATAATCGACCATAGCACAACAACTGAAGAAGCGTCAGGCCACACTGGAGGAAATAGTGGAATGGGCGGCGATATATTGTATCGTTATGGCAATCCTGAGAGTTATCAGAGAGGAGGTCCCGATGACCAGGTTTCCTTTGCCCAACACGATATACAATGGATAAAGCCAGGTTATCCTGATGAAGGTAAATTGATGTTATTCAATAATGGCAATGGCAGAGATACGCAATACTCCTCTGTTGATGTAATTGAGACTCCAATCAACGGATATGTATACGATATAGACCAAGTAAAGCCATACGGACCGGCAAATCTATCTTGGACATGGGATGCAGGATTCGAGATGTATTCATCAGCAATTTCCGGCAGCACACGATTGTTGAACGGGAATACACTGATTACTTTCGGCATGCAAGGGACGTTAATTGAAGTAGATTATTCCGGCGAAATTGTTTGGAAATATGTTAGTCCAGTCAATAATCTAGGAATAATGAATCAAGGAGATTCGATATTTACTGGCAATGGTAACAAAGTTTTCAAGGTAACTAGACATTCTAGCCTAGAGCCTGCTCTGAAAGGAAGAGATTTACAACCAAAGGACTACATTGAACATTGGGAAGATAATTGCCCATCGATAGATGCTCTTCCATACGATGTAGATGGGGATGGATGTATAGACGATTCTGATGCTGATGGAGTCAATGACTCGTTAGACTTATGTGAAAATTTCAACGATAACATCGATGTTGATAATGACACAATTCCAGATGGTTGTGACTCCCTCATCGATAGTGATTTTGATTTAATCGCTGATGCTGAAGATACTTGCCAAGGCTACGATGATAACCTTGACAATGACAATGATGGAATACCAGATGATTGCGATGATATAATTGATTCAGATAACGACAATGTGAGTGATTTAGATGACACATGCCCAGGATACAATGATTCAATTGATGTAGATAATGATTCAATTCCAGATGGTTGTGATGACATAATTGATTCTGATTCGGATGGAATTGAGGATCAACATGATTTATGCCCTGACACTTCACAGCCTAACGGATTAACCCCCGATGCAAATGGTTGTGATTTGACACAAATTGATACAGACGGGGATGGCATTAGTGATTATGAAGATCTTTGTCGAGGTTATAACGATAATCAAGACAATAATTCCAATCAAATACCTGATGGATGTGATGATGAATTAAACGCAACTGAAAAGGTATCGCTCGATAAAGATACGCCATTTATATCTCCGCTCAATATTTCAATAATCTTCTGCTTGTTCATTCTCGTTGGACTCGTTGTACGCAGAAAATTAAGCGGATAATTCAAGAAGTGCCTTAAACTCCATAATTACATGGAGTTCTTTTTAGACACTGCTGACGTTGACGAAATTAGAGAGATTGCCTCATGGGGGATTCTTGATGGAGTAACCACGAATCCTTCACTAATCAAGAAAAGTGGCAGAGATTTCAAACAAGTTGTGGCTGAAATCGCTTCGATTTGTAATGGACCAATCTCTGCTGAAGTGACAGCCATGGACACTGAAGGAATGATTAAGCAAGCACTGGAATTAAAAAATGAACTCCCTGAAAACGTTATCATCAAAATACCTTGTATTCCTGAAGGTTTGGCAGCGACCAAGACCCTTACTGAAAAGGGAATAAAAACTAATGTGACATTGATTTTCTCTGCTGCTCAAGCACTTATGGCAGCAAAAGCAGGAGCTACCTATGTATCACCATTTATTGGGCGAATAGATGACACTGGGCATGATGGAATGGGCCTTATAGCAGAAATAATGGATACTTGGAGTAACTACCCAGAAATTACTACTAAGGTTCTCGCAGCATCTATTAGGCATCCTACTCATGTGCTTCAGTGCATACAACTAGGTGCACACACAGCAACAATGCCGACAAAGATATTCCGTCAATTGATGAAGCATCCACTGACCGACAAAGGTATTGAAGGATTTATGAAAGACTGGGCGGATGTTGAGGCTGCTGGAAAGGCCTAATTTTCGATAAGAGGATTATTTTACAAGAAGATTCCACACACACACACGGGGGAGTCAGTTTGAGCGATGCAAAAGACCGCTTGAAGAAGTTACTAGACGGTGATTTAGAAGCCTCGGATATTGCAGAAGATGCCTCATTGGTCAGCCTGGCAGACCGTTTATACGGTATAAAAATCGCTAATGTCAAACCAGTAAAGGCCAGAGATTTTGATGAAAAGTCAAACAGCCCGTTACCGGACGGTGAGCAACAATTCGGTCAAACCTCAAATTTAATGGTTGAAGTTATCGAGCCTACAGCGCTCCCTGTTCCTGAACTGCCGCATCTAGAGATGCCTGAATTGCCCAATGCTAAAAGGAGATTTTCCCTACTTTCAATCATATCGATTACTGGACTAGTATTTGTAACGCTGAATTTGCTAGGATTATTTTCAAGTCTATTTGAGAGTGCTTGTGACCTCAACACTTGCCGATCAGACGGTCAAACAAGGATAAATTTGCTAGATTTCTACAAATTTGGTGAATCTGATGGATGGTCATATTCCTTGCTGACTGAAAATATGACCGGAATTGGAGGAACAAGTGGCGGAATTGGAATACCTGATATTGTAGCCATTGTATCACTGTTACTCATTTTCTTTATGTCCAGAAAAAAGTGATTATATGTCTCCTGACGGACTTATTTCACAGGCTATTGCATATTTAGGTATGATGCTTATACTTGGAGCGTTTTTATTGGAGACAAGAGATGTTTTGGATAGTAAAAACAAAATTTACTTGTTGATGATGGCGCTTGGTTCCGGACTGCTTGCAGTTAG
>TARA_B100000963_G_scaffold209406_1_pt1 | contig 10466 bp, 4 predicted proteins | sample TARA_B100000963 | Tara Oceans TARA_B100000963 (sample SAMEA2622097) | marine metagenome | biome: marine biome (ENVO:00000447); feature: surface water layer (ENVO:00002042); material: "saline water (ENVO:00002010), including plankton (ENVO:xxxxxxxx)" | depth 5 m | reverse complement strand
AGCGAAGTAACCCGTCTGAGTCGGGTCCCTCTTCATCGATGGTCTGAGTCGGTAATCCAAGCCATCTTGGCTGGCCGTTCTCAATCACGTTAAATTTCAAAGTTCCATACGGTAGATTACTCGCACTGCCGTAACCCGCTCCGTCATCAACAGTGACAAGGATGCTCTTTTGACCAAGAGGGCAACCCTGTATTTCATCAAAGGCAAAATTTACACTTATCGTCGATGACAATGGATTCCAAGACACGAAGTATTTACTATCTGAATCAACTACTAAGTCGTATAGAGGAGTTTCAGGATCGCTGATGTGGTTAGTCATATCGATATCTGTTTCTACATCACAGGTTACCGTTGGTACTGGTTCAGCAACCACCATGGGAATCCCATTTGATAGACTGAAAGCATTTGGAGTGACTCTCCAATCGCTTACTTGTCCACGGTTGTCGATTGTTCGTGACCGTAAGTCGTAGTCTCCGGATGGCATGGATAGTGTTGGAGTCATAGTGTATTCTCTACCTTCGTTGGAAGTCCCTTCATTAACGATATTTTGGCCGCCAGAATCTATGCTTCCATCCCATGCATTAGTTCCAGCCGGTGATACTTCTAACTCGAAAGACATACTTTGAATTGTGTCGACAAAGTCATCGGCTCCACCTTTTGCAACAACGGTAAAGATTGAACCACGCTCGATCACATTATCCCCACTAACAGTGGCTTGTTTAGCAGTAGGAGGGCGGTCATGGTTGAATTCTTCGACTAGCAAGTTATTGTTTGAGGAACGATCACCCACCAAACCAGTCAACCTTGCTCCAAATCCAGTTTTCCAAGCGTTGCTTGGGAGATTTGTTGTATCGATACTTGCGCTGTGAGTCGTTGTCCCTTGCGAAGCCAAATTAGGCAGAGATTTTGAGGAGACTACTACAGGGTTATTGCCATCCATGTAAATAATTTCTAAGGCACCGCCGCTGGAATAATCGACTCCTCCGATGTTCTTTGCAGTCGCACTAACGCTTAGAATATCGCCGTTGATGTAACCGTCGGAAGATGCAGGATTTACTACATTGACATCGGTTACGGCTAATTCTAGTTTAGGTCCCATTTCAGAATCCGCTGCTGATAAGACATTACGATTTGCGGTATGGCTCCCGTCCAATAGCGCAGCGACCGTCAAGAAGTTATCCGTAGCAGATTGTCCAGCCCCTGCTGGACGAACCGTGGAAATTGGTTTCGACCAAGACTTAGTCACTGGGTTACCAGAGGTAAGAGTTACAGATTCAAAGCCTGAGCCAGCAGAGTTTAACAACCAATCCTGCCAAACATGGTGCGGATTAGGATTGGGGCTACCGCTGTAGGTTTCAGGTGAGGTTTTTTCTGTTACGGCAGCATAAATGTACACGGTTTTCGAGCCAGCACCGGTGTATGTTGCGGTAATTTCAATATTCATATTATTGCCGTTGGGTGATTGTGCTACTGACATGGAATAGTCATTGGGATTGAACATGTTGCCACCCGACTCATACGCACCCGATACGTCTCTGCTGTTTGTGTGATATGTTGAACCAGACGCTGCATCGCCATACACGACAGTTGGATATGCTTGCGCATTAAGATGGGCCCTTCTGTTAATTGGAGCGTCATTACCCCACCCAGTGGTTGGTGACTCCCAGAAGGAAATGTACGTGAAGTCTTCAGATTGGCTGCCACCGCCGCCGTTTGTTCCGTAAACAGAGTGTAAGTTTGCCGACATGGAGTGACATGGCCCACACCAATGCGCCCCAACGTACTCAGCAAAGACCGGGTGGCCTGGAGATTGAGCTTCACTAACAAGATTCTCTTCGGCTAAGTATGACGGAGTAGTGTTGCTAGTATCTGTCACTAACGAAAGAGCAATACTTCCAAGAAATAGCGCGACAATCAGAATGGAAATTGACTTAGCATACAACTTCATGTTACTCACTAGGTCAACACAGTATATGAAACCCTCTATTTATGGTGCGATTCACGACGACTATCAATGATTTAGCAGCAATTAAATGAGAATGTTACTCAGCATTGATTGTGAGCGCTAACAAATGGGTCGCTTTGGAAGAGGAAAGCGGCAAAGTCTTCGTAGTACAAACAACGGCTGACACGGTCAAAATAAAAGGACTCGGTGTATTTAATCCGGCAGAATTATTGTCTGGAAAAAATGTTGGAGAAACCGTTGTAATAGGGCAAAAAATATTGACAATTTTAACTCCAAGACTTCCAGAACTGTATCGAGGAATGAAAAGAAGAGCTCAAACTATTTCTGCCAAAGATGCAGGCGTGCTGATTACAAAACTAGGGATCGGTCCCGGAGACGTAATTTTGGAAGCAGGATTAGGCAGTGGTGGACTTTCGCTCCATCTTGCAAGGGTTCTAGGCAATTCGGGAACACTGCTAACAATCGAGACAAGGGATGAGCATGCTGAAGTTGGTCTAGAAAATTTAGCCAGAGCTAAACAATGTCTCCCTGAATTTCCCAATCACCATCACATCTCGGGAGACATCAGTGATGTTAGCATGAAAATCGCAGATTTGGCAGGACAAGTTGATGGGATTATACTTGACTTGCCAAATCATCAACCTGCGATCGATGCGGTAGTTGGAGTACTGAAACCCGGAGGCCGGATTGCATGTTATTGTCCAGTAACCAGTCAAGTCGAGCGAGCATGGGAAGCTTGTGAAGCAAATAACTTACAGGTTGAATGGGCCGGAGAATTGATGGAAAGACAGTGGGGTAGAGCTAGCAAAGGCGGCATTAGACCAGTCAACGGACCGTTTGGCCATACTGCTTTCTTGTTGATTGCTTACAAGAATTGATTAGAATTTTTGATTCTCTACAACTCTAATTTTCTTGGCACACTGTGGACAAGAGAATTTGAATGGCGGAGTGCTGCCACGTGGTACACCAAGTTTTGCTTCGCAGAATGGGCAGATTACTTTATTATCTGGGGTCATTCGACATTCATTTGACTTGAGTTTGTGAGCCTTGACGGTTTTTTCCTCTTTCTTCTTAGGTTTCTTATCCGGCTTGTCGTCCACTTCATCCGGAACCTCCTCAACAGTAGCGTCCACGGGTGTTGCTTTTCTGCGCTTTCTAAGCACATTAATCAGCGCTAAAAGAAGGATGGAAAATACCCAACCGCCGACCATGGCAGAGATGGTTTGTTGTTCGTCTAAAATCAACCCAAACGGCAATTCCACACCATTTGGTGGCAATTCTGGACCATCGATGGTAACCAGTAATTGATTAGTAGATTCTTGAGTTTCCGTCACACCGCCAATCTCCACAGATGCTGAAATTCTTAACGATGCTGACTCGGTCTCTGATACCCTTGAATTAAGCACTAATTCAAAATCAGCGCTTTGTCCAACGCCAAGAGAAAATATACTTGATTCAGTGTCAGAATTAGCCGGATATATGGTGTCGTCAAACAGTGCATCGTCAGACCCCATAACAAACATACTACCGCTTACAGGTGCATTGGCTAGGTTTTTGACAGTGATTAGGGTTGATGAGCCACCGGATGAAGCCATTGAAAGTGACGTATCACTAAATGAGACCTCAATGATATTATCGCTATCCCAGTTGGGTTCTACAGTATATATCTCAGTTTGTTCAAGAACATAATTACTTCTTGCATTGCTGGTAACTCTAAAATCAAATGATGACAGCCCAGCACTCGCACCTTCATCGATAGTACAAACCCATGAATAAGCCTGTGAAGACGAACCTGCTGGTAAGGAAAATATTTCTGAAAGGCCGCAATCCTCGCCGATAGTTGTTAGTGTGAATTGGTCTTCACCAGTTCCAGAATTGGTAACTACGATATCACCACTAATGGTTTCGCCCGGCTTGGCACTATCATCGCCGGCCAAAACTGTAATTTCAGCACTTGCTTGTATTGGTATAATCTTGAAACCAATTGTGGACGAAACTGTATCATCATTTGACGAGGTGACAATTATCCCGACATCACAACCTGTGGATGGTGCCCCAGCAGCACGTTCCCTGATGGAGATAGTAACCGCTTGGGTTGATGATGGGTCTAGGTTTATTGAAGAGGTTGACAGCGATGTATCAAACCAGATGGTTGCATTGTTATTTTCATCGAAATCCAATGCGACGAAGAATGTATCTGCTGCAGACCCTAAATTTGTGACTTCAAAAGTGTAGGTCACTTGTGATATTGGACCGGCAGCAATGTTGTTGTTAATCGAATTGACTGTCAAACCAACACTGTCTGCGACCTGTAATTCTAAGTTGAGTGACTGTGTGTAGTCTGGGGAAGAATAGGTCACAGTTATTGAATAACTACCTGCTTGAGCAGTAGAAATCATGCTGACACTCATAGTAACGGCAAAAGTCGTTTCTGCATCAAGATCAACTTCGGTTTCCGAAAAGGTAACCTCGGCACCAGTTGGCAGTCCAGAAACTGAAGCTGTTAGGTTCAAATCCATAGTTCCGGTGTTTTCCAATTGTAGGTTAACATCCACCGCCTCACCCGGTTTGGTGGAAATTCTACCATCCAACGGACCAGTTATCGTAAATTCGGCAACTGGTTGGACATCGAATTGAACTGAGGTCGTAGTTGAAATTCCAGCATAATTTACCGTAAAATCCTGTGAATAAGGGCCCACAAAGCCTTCCGTAATGTCGGTCTCAAGCGTCCAAATACCTACACCGCCAGAAGATACATTTACACTACTGCCGCCAATAATTGAAGAAGCAAGTGGTGAATTGTCCGCAATATCCAAGAAGAATTCGACAAGTTCGCTACCGTTATTGTAAACTCTAATCTCATAATCTTCCGGATTCAATGGTACTAGCTGTATACTGCCGGCTGTGGGTGAGAACAATTCAAAATCTACTAACTCATCTATGTCAATAGAAAATTGATAGGTCTCAGAATTCCATGAATAATCTCCGTGCATTCCCTCGCCATCCAAGTTCATGATACACTCATCAGCCATCGTAGCAGTAGAGTCAACCTCGACACTGAAGTCGACATCATCAACTGATGTAGGTTGTAGAGCATCGGTTGATGCATCGATTAACTGAACAACACAAGGCCCACTCTGTACTGCTAATTCCCAGTTCAAATCTAGTTCTGCATTACCGGTGTTGGTCACTTGGACATTTGTCGTGGTTGTCTGGCCGGGGATAAAATCTGAATCTTGGTTCAGGAATGAAAAACTTAGCTCGTTCTCTGCCAAAACCTCGATAACGAATGTGAAACTACTGGAAGTATTGCCATTGGTTGACGCAGAGAATAGGTTAAACCCGTAGAAACCTGGGGTTGCATCACTAGGAATTGAGACTTGAATGGTCGTTTGAGTTGTACTAACCGCTGGAATATTCGCTAATTCTTGATCAGCGAAAACCAAATTCCAACCTTGGGGAATGGCACGACTCTGACTCATGATTGAAGGGGTTGTGCCCTGTTGCCATGGATATTCAATGTCGCTTGTCTGATTGAAAACGGTATCATCTGCAGCTTGCTGTAATTCAAGTTTCAACGCACCAGATAAACCTGAAATTGAATCATTGGTATCAACTGATGCATTACCAGTCATAGCAGCATAAAGCACGCAGGCAGCGAGATATGCTCCGCTTGGTGATGCGTGATTTCCACCACTGGTGTACAGATCATAAAACGTGTTGCCAGGAAGGGATGGATTCGCTCCCGTAGCCATTACATTGTAGTAGACAGTCTTGAACCCTAACCCAACGGGGGCAATCCAAACATCTCTGGAAGGCGTTGTCATATTATCATGGTAGTCAATGTATCCGTCCTCTAAGCGATCTTGCATGTTGGTGAAATTTGAGTAAATCATTGGATATGTTGGATCGCCGCTGCGTCGTCCCCAGGTCATCATCAGCATGACTTCAGAACCTTCAGACTCGACTTCATCTGCGATTAGTATTGCTGAGTCCTTGCTCTCAATCCACTCTTGATTAGAGCGGGAGAATCCGGGAATCTGACTTTGGTCTTGTAACACAACAAAATCCCAAACATGACCCGAATCTCTTAGGCTTGTATTCCAAGTATTTCCAGATGTATTGATGTTATCCCAGTGTTGAGGTATTTTCATATTTGCACCAGTATTAGCGATGGTTGAATTATGCTCACCAACAGAATTGAATAAATCTGCGAGAATGGTATCAACATTATTTGTAGCGATGTAGCTGTTCCCATACATTAACACATCACTTGGAACTGTAACTGAAGTATTTGTTTGGTTTTGATTATTCGTATTATTGGAGTAGTTTGCCCAAAATCCTGATAGATCTGGCTCAGCATCTACATTCAAGAGAATTGTATCTGGCGCATTACCGTCATTGTTGACATCAATAGTGAAATTGTCGGTGGTGCCGGCAAACATTTGTTGGAACGGACCATTGGCCGAGTTGAATGATAGTGATGAGGCATAAGACGGTTCAACCGTCACATATGCGGTCATTGTGCTGTACAAATCGCCATCTTGTTCAGTTACATTAATCACAAACGACCCGCTATCAGAAGGTAATGCGTCGATTGCCAGTACTATGACTAAATCTACATTTGTACTTTGAGTTGGAATTACTTCACCCGTAGTGTTGTTTACTAGATTTATTGTCCAAGCATCGCTCAAGTCATCGGTATCCAAAGTGATATTGTAATGTTCTATTGAGGTACCATTGTTCTCAATATTCAAAGTGACATTTGCCGAATCTCCGCCCTGAAGAACTACGTGAGGATTATCTAAAGATAGGAGAATCGTATCACTAGCACTGGCGCTTCCGACCATTGGAGTAACACTTGCTGAAACCATTAGAATGACAAACAACATTGCTTTTGATGCACTACGCGACATAAGACCAAGTTAGGCGAGTGTGAACCCCCTATTGAGTGAATCGGAGGTTTGTACTAAAAATTACCAATCATTGAGATAATTGCAGTTCTCGAATACGATTTTCATCAATTCTTTCCCATGGGAATTTACCATCATCTGTCGGTAGACGTCCAAAATGGCCACCTGCTGCAGTTTTCGAGTAGATAGGTGCCTGTAAATTTAAGTCACGAGCGATCGCACCTGGTCTGAAATCAAACACTCTTTTGACTCTGTTCGCTACCTCTGACTCACTTAGGGAAGATGTGCCAAAAGTTTCCACCCTCACACTGACCGGTTGAGCGACCCCGATAACATAAGCCAGTTGAATTTCACATCGAGAAGCTAGTCCCGCAGCAACTACGTGCTTAGCAGCCCATCTAGAGGCATACGCAGCGGAGCGATCCACCTTAGATGGATCTTTACCGGAAAATGCTCCACCGCCATGACGACCCATTCCGCCGTAAGTATCTACGATAATTTTCCTGCCAGTAAGGCCTGCATCAGCGTAAGGCCCACCTGGGTCGGCAAACCGTCCAGTACCATTGACAACCAAATTGTAGTCATTAACCAGCAGTTCGGCAGGTATCGAATATTCGACAACATGCTCTCTTATTTGCTGTTCAATAAAGGCAAGTTCCTGTTCCTCAGAGCCACCGAATTGATCCTTTAATTTGTCGTCATGTTGAATGGCAATTACAACTGTGTGCACTTTGTCGACCTCCCCATTGTCTTTGTACTGTACTGTGACTTGTGATTTACCATCAGGCCTTGACCATGGTAAAATCCCTTCCTCACGCACTGTGGTTAAGCGTCTGGATAACCTCTGAGATAAAGCCGCAGCAAGTGGGAAATATCTTCCTTTTAATTCGTCATATGCCTCAGTCTCTTCACAAGCATAACCAAACATCATACCCTGATCGCCAGCACCTTGGTCAAGACCATCTTTGTTGACACCCTGGGCGATGTTCGCCGATTGTGTGGTGATGTGAACCTGAACTTCGCAAACTTCGGGATCTGTAGCGTCCATACCGATTGCATGTGAGGTGTATCCTATCCCAGCGCCAGCTTGTCTGGCGATAGCCTCGTAGTCTGGTGCATGCCCGTTCAAAGAAACTTCGCCCGCTAAAACTATTAAGCCCTTGTCCGATTTGCCTTTGACGCACGTTTCGACCGCAACTCTTGCATTGCTATCGATCGCCAAACAAGCATCGACAATTGCGTCAGAGATGGCATCACATAGTTTATCTGGGTGTCCACTAGTCACTGATTCCGAAGAGAATAACACTTCACTCATGACCCACCCCGATATCAATTACCTTATGAATTAATCGTAAAGATATTTTACAGAAAATTCTTATTAATCATATTTTGTAAAATGATTCTTTATTGATTATGATTGAAGACAGCGAACCTTTCATGACCTAGGTCTATTCCCGTTGGTTCATGAGCAACTATGTGCCAACCCATTATCGCACACACACATTGGGAGAAATTCAAGCCAACGGTGCAAATTTAATCGATACCGAAGTTACTGTTGCTGGATTCATGGAGGCTAATCGTGGAAAAGGAGCAATTTGCTTTGTAGACCTACGAGACGGGACTGGCAAAACTCAAATTTTCTTGAAATCTGACAACGTCGGTGATGCAGCATTAGACATGGTTCAAAGGATGACGCGTGAATCAACTCTCCAGTTCACAGGCAAAGTTGCCGAAAAGCGACCTCCAAAATTGAAGGAAGGCGAAACTCCACCGCCACCGGCTTACGAAGTCATTGCTGATTCTGTTGAAGTTATTGCTAAAGCAGAAGCACCTCTTCCACTAGGTGTAACTGATACTGTTCATGTAGAACTTGACACCAGGTTAGACAACCGGTTTCTAGATTTGAGACGCGCTCACATAGCAGCAATGTTCCGATTACGTGGCAAGGTCCTTCAATATGGTAGGGAGGCGCTAATTTCTGAGGGTTTCTTTGAAACTCACACCCCAAAAATTGTTGCAACCGCAACGGAGGGTGGCACCGATTTATTCCCTATGCAATACTTTGACACTCCTGCTTTCCTCAACCAATCCCCACAATTATTCAAACAATTGTGTATGTCTGGTGGTCTGGAACGAGTGTTCGAAATAGGTCCTGCTTTTAGAGCGGAAAAGCACGATACTTACAGACATTTGAATGAATTTATTTCTTTTGATATTGAATGTTCTTGGGCAACTGATGATGATGTTATGGGTGTTCTAGAAAGAATGATACATCACATGTGGCAATCCATCGCCAATGATGAAGAATCAAAATCCTACATTGCAACTATCAATGAATATCGTGCTAGCAAAGGTGACGAACCTGTGGAAGTAATAGTTCCAGAACTACCATTCCCACGAGTATCATACTGTGACGCAATCCGAATTATCAAAGAAAAAGGCGGCGAAATTGAGTGGGGTGATGATATCGATGCAGAAAATTCTGATTTACTAGCAGAAGATTTGCCGCAGTTTTACTTTTTACCCCGCTGGCCTATGGCATTGAAACCATTCTACATCCATCAAGTCGAAGGGGAAAATGGTTCCACTGGCGATCAATTGAGCCGTGGATTTGACTTGAATTTTGGTAGAGATGAATTGACATCTGGTGGACAGCGTGAACATCGAATGGACGTATTAATAGACAATCTTAAGAAAATGAATTTGGATCCAGAAGAATTCGAATTCTATGTCGCCGGATTCAGGCATGGTGTTCCACCACACGCAGGATGGGGGCTTGGTGTCGAGAGAATTCTTATGAAACTAACAGGCGCGAAAAACGTTAGAGAAACAGTGTTGTTCCCTAGGGATAGAAAGCGAGTGAGCCCTTAGAGTTGGTTAGTTATTAGTCTACTCCGGCAATCATGTTAGTAGATGTGTGGCAGTTTTTGCTAGCTCTCGAAGCATGCCAAAAGAGCGTAGTTGACGATGCTCGAATACTCTGCGATGGTTTCTAGCGCCGTCCTTGCAATTGTTTTGACGGTGATTGATTCAACGAGAGCTGACAACGTTACCAAAAGAATCTCGCTTAACCTTACGCACAGAAACTGTCCTGTGTGTTACTTGTCTGTTGCTTGAGTGTAATAGGTGTTGATTTATTGCCGAGACTAGCGGCTTTGATTTTCTTAATTTTGAATTTGAAGAATTGTCCTGTCTAAACTTACGGCGGGTTTTGCGCTCGGGTTTGTCCTCAAAACTAGACTCACTGCCATCTAAATTCCAGTCGACCATAACTTTAACATCGCCGTCGGTACTATAAACAGTTGTTTCAATCAGAGAACATTTTCAGGCGAGGTCTGTGGGGCATAGCGCGTAACATTGCCGTCTAAATCAATTAAAAATTTTTCAAAATTCCATCTTATTGCTCCTTGGTGTCCGTCAGTTCCGGTAAACTGAGTTAAGGCCTGAAATAAATCTGATTGGTTAGCGCCGTTAACGTCTACTTTTGCCATTAATGGAAATGTCACGCCGAATTTTTTGTCGGTAAATTGACAAATCTCCTCATGAGTACCAGGTTCTTGATTGCCAAATTGATTGCACGGAAAACC
>TARA_B100000963_G_scaffold84733_3_pt1 | contig 10470 bp, 9 predicted proteins | sample TARA_B100000963 | Tara Oceans TARA_B100000963 (sample SAMEA2622097) | marine metagenome | biome: marine biome (ENVO:00000447); feature: surface water layer (ENVO:00002042); material: "saline water (ENVO:00002010), including plankton (ENVO:xxxxxxxx)" | depth 5 m | reverse complement strand
TGCATATTTTGATAAATATAATGTGTTTACATGCTCTTCTTTATCTAACAGAAAAGTGTCTTTTTTCACAAACAGCTTACTGCTCTTTACTTTTGATGTGTCAAAACCATAGAAAAACTTTGTGGAAGGAAAGTCTTGTAAAAAACGATAATTACTTGACTTGTAAAAAACTTCATGATTCAAATATGTCATATCTGGAACAAAAACTTCACCCGATATACCAAGAGGAAAAAAATTATTTGATTGGTTAACATTATAACTTTTCCATCCTTTTGAAAATCTATGTTTAATGGTGGCCCTAAAAAAATTGGTAATTGAAGTTATCGGAACAAAACCTACTCCTCTACCCCCAAACCTTTCTTGAAGCATTGTTCTCAAAGTCATACTCATCAGATCTCCTTCAATCATAGAGTCACCATAGTAACCAATTCTTGAGGTTCCTTTGCCTTTATTTTCGACATTTAAAAGTGATTGAAAAAAGTAAACAAGTGCATCATGATCGCCATCATAATTTTTAATTCTTTCAATGCTGTCATTATACGCTTTGAATCTTTCTTTGTTTGCAATTATGTCTTTTAAAAAAATTATATTTTGTTTTAGCCTCGATTTTTCTTGAATTTTAGTGTTTCTAACAAGAAGATTTTTTTTTATTGGTAAAATATTTGCTGGCCGATAGTTTTGCTTCAAATATTGAGATTTTTCATAAACTATATCATAAATACACAAGAATATAAACACAAATGAAATTAGAAAAAAACCTTTAAATAAACTATTGCCTTTATTCATAAATTTTCTTAGATTCTAGTGTATTTACCATGTCTTTAAGCTCTTGAAGTGTATATTCTGTAAAATCTGGTAATGGTCCATAGCCAAATTCTTTTTCAAGATCATTAATCCTATAAATTTTTGATTTAAGCTCAGAATTAAGAAAGTAATAATTTAAACTTTCTTCCCATGATTCATTAATGTTAAAATCCCATACTTTACTAATAAAAATTAGATCATCATAAATAATAAAATCCACGTTTTCATACAACTTTTCATTAACGTAAAAGTCTTTTTGTTTTAGCTTATTTGTGTTATCTTTTTGATTAATTTCATATATGTCAGTCCAAAGCACATAAGTTTCTTTAAATACATTAAGTATTCCTGACGTGCTTACATTTATCATTTCAGAAAAGAAACAACTGTCATTAATTATAGCTGCAACTTTATATTCACCCGATTTAAGATTAACTTCTATTGTTCCAAAAGCAGGAATCTCATATTCTTTTTGATTAACTTTAACTTTTAAATCTTCTGATTTAGGATTATCAATAATAATATGATGAGTTTTATTTATGTTACAGGAAAAAAGTAATATTAAAATAAAAACATTAACCAAATATTTTTTATCTCTAAAAAATAGAATTGATAAATTCATAAATCAAGAAATAATTAAATTTAGCGTCAAATTACTGGTCTAATAGTTCATACAAGTCATCTAAATTTGGAGATAAAATCATTTCTATTCTTCTATTTGCGCTTCTTCCTTCTTTCGTCGCATTACTAGAAATAGGGTAAAATTCTGCTCTTCCGGCAGCCGTAAATTGAGATGACAATAAATTAGAATTAGTTAAAAGAACTTTTACTACACTTGTTGCTCTTTTAACACTAAGATCCCAATTATCTTTAATTGCACCTTTACCATTTAAAGGAATACTATCTGTATGACCTTCAACTAGAATTTCTAAATTTTGCTGATTTTCTAAAGCATTGGACAGCTTATTTAAAGCAGAAATTCCATTTTGATTTATATTATATTTTCCAGAGGCAAACAACAAATCTTCCTCTAAAGAGATATATACTTTTCCATTTCTTTGTTCGATAGTTAACCCTTCTCCTTCAAGACCCGTTAAGGCTCTGGATATTGATTTTTTCAATACTGAAACAATACTATCTTTTTTATTAATAATTTCTTCTAGTTCTGAAACTCTAATTGACCTCTGTATTAAATTTTCTTGAGCTATTTTTAGTTCATCCTCTTTTACTTTAAGTGATTTTAACACTTTATTTAGCTGATCTTCTTTTGTAAATATTTCATTTTCTGCTTGCTCTAATTGCTCCAAAAGATTTTTAATTTCTTTTGCTTTATTTGACATAAATCTACTGTTCTTAGAAGCCAGCAAGTCATATGATTCACTTAAAGATTTGTATTTACTTCGAACGGAAGAAAGTGCTTCTGAATTTTTGGTAGAATCATTTTTTAATCTATTAATATTTTGTGTTAACCTTTTAATTTTTGCTTCTGATTCTTCTAAATTAGTTTGGAATGCTAAGTTCTTTTTTTCTTCATTTATTAAAGATTGTTTAACCTTTTCATGTTCTTCAATTAATGTGTTGTGAATCTTAGGTGTGACACATGAAGCAAGCAGTGTTATTACTAATAATATATACAGTAAACTTTTCATACTTAATTATATTTGGTTCCATATCAAAATTACAAAAAAGTATACTCTGTTAGAAAGATTAATAAATACTTTTCAACAAAATAGAAAATATAAACATTAATAAATTAATTGCCAGTAGCCCTCAACCCAAAAAAACCCATTAGGAGCTATATGCCAGTAGCCTGGAATCCACTGGTGATTTCTTTTAATTTTTTTCCATTTTGCCTTTTTCCAAACATATTTTCTTTTGAAGCGATTCCACTTCCAGTAACCTTCAACCCAAACGTATCCTGGGCGATTGTAATTTGGGCGATTAACTATTACTTTAGGCCTATTGGGTTTATTTACTACTACTCTGTTGGTTTTAACAATAACTTTTTTGTTATTATTTCTATTATTATTAACAATGACTTTTTTGTTATTATTTCTATTTTTATTGACAATAACTTTTTTATTAGTGGTATTGGTCTTAATCTTTACTTGACTGTAGGAAGAAGTGCCTAATAAAACTAGAGTAATTAAAAATAGTTTGCTAAATATTGAGTTTTTCATGGTTATTATTTTTAAGATTAGTATTTTTATGACTTAAAAATTAAAAGTATAAAAATATGAAAAAAATCATAAAATACTTTTTTCGAGGATTATTATACTCTGTTCCTATAACGGTTACAGGCACGTTTGTAGTATGGGCTTTTAATAAAATTGATAAAATTATTCCGAGTATTTTTCCAGAAATAAAAACAATACCTGGTCTATTTCCTGGTGTAGGTGTTTTATTAATTATTGTGTTAATAATATTAATTGGCTTTTTTGGGTCATTAGTTATCTCAAGTCCAATAAATAGATTTTTTAAACACATACTAAAGCAAGCACCGCTGTTGGAGACAATCTACACATCTGTAAAAGATTTAATGGGGACTTTCATTGGTAATAAAAAAGGGTTTAAAAAAGCTGTGTTTGTTAAGCTATTTGATAATTCAAATGTTGAAAGAATTGGATTTATTTCAAATGATGATTTAGCTTCATTAAATATCAACGAAGGAAGAGTATTAGTTTATATTCCTCATTCATATAATTTTTCAGGCAACCTTTTCGTAGTTGAAAAAAAATATATAACACCTATTGATGCCCCTTCAAGCGAGGTTATGAAACTGATTGTTTCGGGAGGAGTAACTAATATAAACAATTAATGATATGAAAAAACTAAACTTACTTTTAATATTTTTTGCCTTTATACATAACGTTTTTGCAGGAGACACAACAACAATAAGAATTCACGATCAAACAGATATGACTTGGTATGGAAATTATGACGAATGGGGAGTGTTACCTGCTGCAAATAATAAATATAGAAAAATATACCTACACTACACAATGGGATGCGCTACTGGAGGCTGCTCAGACTGGGACTATACCACTCAAATTTTTGTCAGACATCGAACTGGAGAAGTTGATTCATCACTACAAATTACTCCACAGTTTACTGTCAATGGCAATACATTAGATACCATCATGTACTCTGATTCCATAACATATGTTAGTTATTGGGATTCAACAACAAATAGTGTTGACTCAGTATTATCAAACTTATTAGAGATTATTATATTTAGTGATTCCAATAATCCAACAACAGCAACAGATACAATATATGCTTATGAAGCAGGGTTTTATAATATGATTTATGATAGTATTGGTAATATAATTGGTCAGGCTTATTGCACCCCAGATTCTACACTCATAAATTCTAACTACAACTGGTATCAATCTTATGATGTAATTGAAAATTATGAATTAGCAAGAGTTATAACACCTTATGGCAATGGATTATCAAATAATTGGAGTTTTACAACGACATTTGACATTACTGATTTCGAAAAAATATTAAGGGACTCAGTTGAGATTAGATGTCATTACAGCGGATGGTCTTCTGGATTTAGTGCTACACTCGACTTTGAGTTTATTGAAGGAATACCTGCCAGAGACGTTTTAACTGTTGAAAATGTTTACACAGGAGGGCATAGCTATATAACGTCAACAGATTTTGAAGCAAATAAGTTAAATACTAAAAAACTTCATATTAACTCAAATACGGAAAATGCAATGATTAAAATGACTACTACTGGTCACGGATTTGATAATAATCAAGTTGCCGCAGAATTTAAACCAATTAATTATTATTTACATATTAATGGCTTACAAACTCATGTACAATATAATTGGGATGCAGACTGTGGAGAAAACCCAATTTTTCCTCAAGGAGGAACATGGCTATATGATAGGGCAAATTGGTGCCCTGGTAAAAGAGCACAAGCCTTTGATCATGAAATAACTCCATATATAAATCCAGGAGACTCAATAGAAATTGATATTGACTTTCAAGAGTATAGTTGGAGTGGAACTCAAACTCCTTCTTATATAATTGAATGTCAACTTTTTGAATATACAAATCCAAATTTTGCAAATTCTGCAGAAATAATTGACATAATCAAACCTTCAAAAAAGGATGAGCATAGTCGTAAGAATCCCATCTGTGGAAAACCATTAATAATTATCAAAAATTATGGAGAAAATACTTTGACATCTCTTGATATTGAATATAATGTAAAGGGAGGAACTTTACATACATTCAATTGGACCGGTAATTTAGGTTTCTTAGAGACAGAAGAAGTCGAACTTCCTAACTTATCTTCTTGGGCAGGTTCTAACAATATTTTTGAAGTCAATTTAAAAAACCCTAACGGTCAAGCTGATGAATACAATGAAAACAACTTTATGAGTTCTGAATTTGATTTAGTGCCTGAATATCCTGAGACATTTGCACTTTGGGTAAGTACCAACTCAGGTGTAATTAATACTTTATCACAAGAGTCAGAAACTAGTTGGGATTTTTACGATGTTAATGGAAATAACATTTTTACAAGTGGAAGTTTGTATTCAAATACGCAATATAGAGATACTTTAGCTTTTTCTCCAGGATGCTATACTTTCGTAATGCAAGACTCAGATGAAGATGGATTAGATTTTTGGGCAAACAACGATGGAGGAGGAATAGTTAGATTTCGTGAAATTGGAGCTTCTTGGCTTAAAGCATTTAATGCAGACTTTGGAACTAATATTATTCATGAATTTATGATTGGAGGAAGTCAGAATATAACAGAAAGTAATCATAAATGGGAAATTTTTCCAATTCCAACTCAAAACTATATTGAAATAAGCGGATTTGCAAAAAACTTTACAAAAATAAATATCTTGGATAGTTTTGGAAAAACTATTACCACATTTAAGCATAATAGTATAGGTGAATTTCATAAAAAAATTGATATTAAAAATTATGCAAACGGGATTTATTTTATCCAAATTAAAGATGGCTTATCTCATATAACAAAGAAATTTGTAAAAAAGTAAATGAAATATTGTAATTCGCTAACTAAATATTCTCGCTTTTTCACAAGAGAAGTGATGGTTGGAAATATTGGTATTGGGGGAGATAATCCAATTCGTATTCAATCAATGACTACTACAAATACTATGGATACAGAAGCAACTGTAAATGAGTCTATAAGAATGATAAATGCAGGCTGCGAATTAGTACGAATCACTGCCCCAAGTAGAAAAGAGGCTGAAAACTTACAAAACATAAAAAACGAACTATTAAAAAGAGGTTATAACACTCCACTAGTTGCAGATATACACTACACTCCAAAGGCAGCTGAAATTGCTGCTAAAATTGTAGAAAAAGTTAGAATTAATCCAGGTAATTATGCAGATAAAAAAAAGTTTGAAGAAATAGAATATACAGATGATAGTTACAAGATTGAAATCCAAAGAATAAAAGAAAAATTCACTCCACTAGTAAAAATTTGTAAAAAGTATGGCACAGCCATGAGAATTGGAACTAATCATGGCTCTTTATCAGATAGAATCCTGTCCAGATACGGTGATACGCCTAAAGGCATGGTTGAATCGGCCATGGAGTTCTTACGTATTTGTAAAGATGAAAACTATTTAGAAATTATTATATCTATGAAAGCCTCAAACACAAGAGTTATGGTACAGGCTTACAGATTACTTGTTGCTGAAATGATAAAAGAAAAAATGAATTTTCCATTGCATTTAGGAGTTACAGAAGCAGGAGAGGGTGAAGATGGAAGAATTAAATCTGCTGTAGGTATTGGAACATTATTAGCTGATGGAATAGGAGATACTATCAGAGTTTCATTAACTGAAGCACCAGAATTTGAAATGCCTGTTGCTAAAAAAATAATTAGACATATTGAGGAGATAAAAAATCACCAAAAAATTTGTTCATTAGTAGAAAATCCACTTCATAGTTTTGATTACAAAAAAAGAAAAACCAACATAGTAATGAATATTGGAGGAAAAAACGCTCCAATTGTCAAAGCAGATTTCAGCCTCAAAAAAAAGATAACACCAGCATCTTTGTTTGCTTTAGGTTATGGCTACTCTATTCCTTTAGATAAATGGCATATTTCTGAAGCTGCAGCAGATTATGTTTTTGTTGGAGATCATAATTTAGATTTTGAAGTCCCTGGAACTTTAGGTGTAATTTATAATTATAAGAAATGGCTACAACATAAAAAAGGCTACCCTCTTTTAACAGTAAATGAATACATGCAAGAAAAAGTTAAATCAGAAAAAATAAATATGATTTGTACTTGTTTTTCTGATCTAAATCAGCAACTAAAAAACAAACTAAAAGCAGATAAAACAGCAGTTCTTTTAATCGAGACGAAAAATAATAATGGAATAGCAGAACAAAGAAGGTTATTTGCAGAACTAATTAATAATAAAATAAAAACTCCTGTGGTAATCGGCAGAACTTATCAAAAGATGTCTGAAGAACAGTTACAAGTTTCTAGCTCTGTAGATATTGGTGCTTTACTAATAGATGGATTAGGAGATGGCATCTTTGTTTCTTCTTCAGAATGTACTTCTGATCAAAATAATAATTCTTTATCATTTGGAATCTTACAAGCTACAAGAACTCGTATTTCTAAAACTGAATATATATCATGTCCAAGCTGTGGAAGAACTCTTTTTGATCTTCAAGAGACTACTGCAAAAATAAGAAAAGAAACAGATCATTTAAAGGGAATTAAAATAGGTATTATGGGCTGTATTGTTAATGGCCCAGGAGAAATGGCAGATGCTGATTACGGATATGTGGGAACCGGTCCAGGAAAAATAACATTATATAAAGAAAAAACCGTTGTGGAAAAAAACATAGCAGAAGATGAAGCCGTTAATGCTTTAATTAACCTTATAAAAAAACACGGAGATTGGATAGAAAAAAATTAGTCAACTTTAATTTTAAATGCAACCTCTTTTGCTTTTTCAACCAACTTTTTTACATTCTCTAGTCCATATGCAAGAGCAACCCCCATTCTTCTGTTTGGAATTGACTTTGGTTTGCCAAAAATCCTGAAGCCAGTATTTTTTATACTAGCAGCATTATTAAGTCCGGTTATTTTTGGGGTATCATTTGATTCTTTAGTTGCTAAAATGACCGCAGACGCACCATTTCTCGTTAATGTAATTTCAGTTACTGGTAAACCTAAAATTGCACGTGCATGTAGTTCAAATTCTGTAAAATTTTGAGTTCCAGCTAATGTTACCATACCTGTATCATGTGGTCTGGGTGATAACTCAGAAAAATATACATTATCCTTTGCAATAAAAAACTCAACTCCCCATATACCATTGCCTGAAAGCTCTTCAGTTATTCTTCTTGCCATATTTTGAGCTAATATTAAATGTTTTTCCTTCATTTGAACAGGCTGCCAGCTTTCTTGATAATCACCCCTTTCTTGCCGATGACCAATTGGTGAACAAAATAATGTATTACCACTATTCTGTGTAAGTGTTAAAAGTGTAATTTCATATTCAAAATCAATAAATTCCTCAACAATAACCTCAATTAAATCACCTCTTGAGCCAGATATAGCTGAATTCCATGAACTTTTTATGTCTGATGGAGATTTAATAACTGACTGGCCTTTGCCAGAGCTTGACATTAATGGCTTTACAACGCAAGGTAGTCCAACTACCTCAACTGCTTGCTGAAGCTGCTGTAAATTATTAGCATACTCATATTTTGCTGTCGTGAGTCCTAATTTAATAGCAGCTAAATCTCGAATAGCTTTTCTATTCATTGTGAAATTAGCTGCTTTTGCTGATGGAACTACATTATATCCTGCTTTTTCGTATTCATAAAATTTTTCTGTTCTAATACTTTCGACTTCTGGAACTATGTAATCTGGCTTATGTTTATCAACTACTCTGTCTAACTCGTTTCCGTCTAACATGTCAATAACTTCAAATTCGTGTGAAACATGCATTGCCGGCGCATTAGGGTAATTATCAACTGCTATAACATATTGACCCATTCTTTGAAATGATATTACCAATTCTTTACCTAGCTCACCAGAACCTAACAAAAGTATTTTTTTCATTTTAATCCCAAAGTTTGTTCGGATAAATTCCGCTTTTTATAAATTTATTTATTGTTGATACAGCAATTGGCTTATCTTCTTTGTAAGTAACCCCAAACCAATTATCAGAAGTTGTAATCACTTTAACTTTCATTTTTTTACTTTTTATCATTTCAGTAATAATATTAGGTATATAATACTCTGCAGCATTATTTAAGAAATTTTCCTTAATAAACTTATAAAGTCCATTTTCTATTTCTTTAAAAACACTTGGGTGAAAACCCCAATAGTTCATGGACACATATAAATTTTTATTTAAACTTTTTTTATTAGAACTATCATCGACGTCATAATAAATTGTATTGTTAATTCGAGAAATTTTAGTTCTCTCAACAACTTCAACCAAATTATTTTCTATGTCTAACTTACATATTCCTCTATTAACTGTGCCATGATCTGATAATGTTTTTTCTAATTTATAACCCACCATTGCCAAATAGTTTTCTGCACATAAATCCTTTAAAAAATTTGAAATCAGTGAAAATGATTTTGGTCCATAAAAATCATCGGCATTAATTACAGCAAATGGCTCGTGAATAACATCCTTTGCTGCTAGTACTGCATGAGCAGTACCCCATGGTTTTGTCCGTTCAACAATTTCTATGTTTTCAATTTGTATATTAACCTCCTGATATACATACTGTATATTTATCATGTCTTCAAACTTGTTAAATTTTACACGAAAAGATTTATCAAATTCTTTTCTAATAACAAATACAATTTTACCGAAACCTGATTTAATTGCATCATATATAGAATATTCAATAATCGGTTCATTGTTTGGGCCAATACCATCTATTTGCTTTAAACCTCCATAGCGACTGCCCATTCCTGCGGCTAATATTAGTAATGTTGGCTTCATATTTATATTTTTTTATTTAACATTTTTGCAATATATTTTCCGAATATATCAAATTCTAAATTAACAATAGTTCCCTTTTTAATTTGATGAAAATTTGTGTGTTGTAAAGTATACGGAATAATGGCTACAGAAAACTTGTTTGACTCTGAATTCACAACTGTTAGGCTTACTCCATTTACACTTATAGAGCCTTTTTCTACAGTTATATTATTTTGTTCTTCATATTCAAAAGTAAAAAACCAAGAGCCTTTTTCTTCTGAAACACTTATACAGTTAGCTATTTGATCTACATGCCCTTGGACAATATGTCCGTCTATTCTAGATTCTAGCTTCATACTTCTTTCAAGATTAACTTTATCACCAATATTTAAACTATTTAGATTTGTTTTTTGTAAAGTTTCATCTATTGCGGTAACAGTGTGTGTATTTTTATTTAAATCTACAACTGTTAAGCATATACCATTATGTGAAACAGACTGGTCTATTTTTAACTGGCTAGACATATTAGATTTAATAGTGAAATGTTTATTTTTTTTATCTACTATTATTGATTCAATTTCTCCTAACTCTTCAATTATTCCTGTAAACATATATTTAATAATTTATTTTTCGTTCATCTAAATTTGGTGCGTTCCTATTTTGATAATATTGGTTTCACTGCTTAGGC
>TARA_B100000963_G_scaffold359405_1_pt1 | contig 10500 bp, 17 predicted proteins | sample TARA_B100000963 | Tara Oceans TARA_B100000963 (sample SAMEA2622097) | marine metagenome | biome: marine biome (ENVO:00000447); feature: surface water layer (ENVO:00002042); material: "saline water (ENVO:00002010), including plankton (ENVO:xxxxxxxx)" | depth 5 m | reverse complement strand
TAGTCTCTCTTACAATTAATCTTATTTTTTTGTGTTGTTCCATTATATAACTTATTACATATAAATATTAAAATTTATTCTATTTGCGTCACATTGATTATAAGTTGTGATTTTGTTTGTCAAAAAAATGTTATATTTGTTTATATAATCATTTATAATCATATGTCAGCAAAAAATTTAGTAATAGTAGAATCCCCAGGTAAAATAAATAAGATACAAGGTTTTTTGGGTAGTAAGTTCAAGGTTGTTGCCTCATATGGGCACATTAGAGATTTGGAAAAGGGAAACAAAGGCATAGATAAAGAGAATGATTTCACTCCTAAATATATTGTCTCCTCCGACAAGAAAGATGTGGTAAAAGGCATAAAAAAGTTGGCCGATAAAGCTGAAACAGTTTGGTTGGCTGGTGATGACGATAGAGAGGGTACTGCAATATCTTGGCATATAAAAGAGTGTCTAAAGCTTTCGGATGAAAAGACAAAGAGGATTATTTTTACTGAAATAACAAAAAAAGCCATATTAGAGGCAATAGAAAACCCAGTAGAATTAGATATGAACATGGTAAACGCACAGCAGGCTAGAAGAGTTCTAGACAGACTGGTTGGGTTTGACTTATCTCCATTGTTATGGAAAAAAATAAAACCAGGATTAAGTGGTGGTAGGGTTCAGTCTGTAGCTTTAAGGATATTGGTAGAACGAGAGAATGAAATAAAAAAGTTTACAACAAGTTCTGACTTTAAAGTTACATCTTTAATGAGTTTTAAGAATAGTGATTTTAAAGGTGTTTTAGATACAAGATTTACTGATAAAAAAGAAGCCAAATCTTTCTTGGAGAAGTGTCAGGTTGCAAAATTTAATGTTGATTCTGTTGAAAAGAAGCCGGGTAAGAAAAGTTCTCCTGCACCATTTACAACTTCAACATTACAGCAGACTGCAAGTTCTAGGTTAGGGTTTTCATTAAATAGAACAATGAGTGCTGCACAATCTCTATATGAGGGTGGTCATATCACTTATATGAGAACAGATTCTGTAACTTTATCTGAAGATGCTTTAAATAGTATAGAAGGTGAGATTCTTTCTAAGTATGGAAAAGAATATTCAAACAGAAAGAAGTACAAAGGAAAAGTAAAAGGCGCTCAAGAAGCTCACGAAGCAGTTAGGCCAGTAAATCCTTCTGTTGACATTGTTGGAGACTCTGATGATTGTAAAAAGCTATATAATTTAATATGGAAAAGAACTATGGCATCACAAATGTCAGATGCTAAAGTTGAAAGAACAACCATTAAGACTAAAATATCAAATACAACAGAGAAGTTTGTAACAAAAGGAGAGGTGGTAAGTTTTGATGGATTTTTAAAGTTATACACACCAGAAGATAAGAGTAGTGAGGATGAATCTGGCTTGTTGCCAGACATGGTTAAGGGCGACTTATTAGATTGTCTCGAAATAAACGCTTTCCAAACATTTAAAAAACCTCCGACTAGATATTCTGAATCCTCGATTGTAAAAAAGTTAGAAGATTTAGGAATAGGAAGACCATCCACTTATGCTAGTATAATTTCTACAATACAAAAACGAGAATACGTTGAGTTGAAAGATGTAGAGCCAGTTGAAAAAAGTGTTGATAAACTTTTTTTAAAAGACGGCGAAATAACAGAAGTTACAACCGTTGAAAATTATGGAGGAGAGAAAAAGAAATTTGTACCTTCCGAAATGGGCATGATAGTTATTGAATATCTTTTGAGAACTTTCGATAAGGTTATGGACTATAATTTTACGGCAAACGTAGAGGCTAATTTTGATGAAGTTGCAAAAGGCAATGCTGAATGGGTTTCGGTTATAAGAGATTTCTATGAACCATTTTCAGAAAAAGTAAAAAAAGCTAGTGAAGAAGAGGGTAAAATTGGAATCAGAGAGTTGGGTGTGCATCCTGAAACTAAAAAAGTTGTGTATGCTAAAATAGGAAAGTATGGCCCAATGATTCAAATGGGAGAAAAAGAAGATTTAGACAAGCCTAAGTTTGCTAAGATAAATAAAGATATAGATTTTGGCTCTATAACATTAGAGCAAGCTATAGAGCTGTTAAGTTGGCCTAAGTATTTAGGTTCATACGCAGGCAATGACTTGTTTGTTGCAATTGGAAAGTATGGCCCATATGTAAGGTTAGACAAAACTTATGCCTCAATAGGAGAGGAATACAGCCCAGACACAATAACCTATGATGAAGCTGTTGAGTTGATTAAAGAATCTTTAGAGATTAAAAAGAACAGAGTTATAAAGGAGTTTAAAAGTAAGGAAATAGAGGTTTTAAATGGTAAATACGGGCCTTATATTAAGAAGGGCAAAAAGAATTTCAAAATCCCACCATTTCATGAGGCTAAAGATTTAACTCTTAAAGACTGTGAAGAAATAATTAAGAATTCAAAAACCTCTAAAAAGAAGTCATATAAAAAGAAGAAAAAGTAATAATAAATTGAAAAACTTATTAATAGAAGCTAGGGTTGGTGGTCAATATGCTGATGTAATATCTAGAGTTTTTTTACGAAGAAATAAAAATGTTAGCTTTTTGTTCGATGACAATTGTCTACTTTTAGATGTTACAAAATCTAAGGTTTCTGAATGTGTTGTCATTTTTCCTTTTAGTTATGATTTTTTAGTATCATCATGGAGGAAACAGCGTGGTTCAAGTGGATATATGAACTTGGTATCTATATTTTTTAAAAATAAATTTAAAAATTCTAATTTTAAATTTATAAGAGCTAGTGTTGTGGATTCTAGGTATAAAATAAAAAATAAAAAATATATATTTTTTGGATTAAAGTTTCAAGGCTATTTTAAAGAAGGTGAGCAAGAAGAATTTTTTAGAGAATTTTTTAAATCTTTTTCTGCTTCTTTTAAAAAAAATTCTAGAGAGTTAAAAACACATATTTCCGATAAAAATCCAAATAGATACAATCTAATAAGATGATTGATAAAAAAACACTATCAGTTGACGCATCTTATTCCAGTAAAACTGGGATAATGGAATATAGAGGTCTTTGGACGGATACTGGTGTTGTTTATTTTCATGAAATATTTTCTGTTGGAACAAATAATTTGGGTGAATTTTTAGCAATAGTTCAAGGTTTTGCTCAAATGAAAAAAGATGGAATTAACAAAGATATATACACTGACTCAAATACAGCTATCGCCTGGGTTAGAAATAAAAAGGTTAACACCAATCTTGTTTACAATAAAGACACTTCTTATTTGTGGGATGTAATAAACAGGGCTGAAAGTTGGTTAAAGTCCAACAATTACGATAATAGTCTTATAAAGTGGAAAACTAAGGAGTGGGGCGAGATTGTTGCTGACTTTGATAGAAAGTGATTAAAGAAAGTCAAATCCCAAAGTAGAATTTGTTTTGTTTATAAGCTTTTTGTGTTTTTTTACTGTGTACATAAGTTTTTCAAATTCTTCTTCTGTAAAGTATTCTTTTTGCTCTAAAATGTCTTTTTCATAATCTGCAGATATAATGCTAGATATTGTGGATATTAAGTTACTGTCTTTTATAAAAAAGTCTAACAAATGTAAATCTGAAAATCCAATCATTATATGATTAATAGCATACTCTTCTATTTGAAAACTGCCTATTCCAACAAATTTTCTTTTAAATATTGCTGATTCAAACTTGCCCAAAAACTTTTGTGCATCCATAATATTTCTTATAAATTCATAATAGTCAACCACTTCAGTGTTTAAAAACATTATCTCTTTTGACTTTTCTGAAATTATTTTAAAATCCCCAGAAAGAGCATCCCCATCCTTACTAGCAACGTAGAAGTCATAAATATAAGCATTAAGAGATTCGTTAATCTGGACTTCTTCTTTTTCGGAGTAATAGTATATTATATTTTCATGATTAGAAAATACATCATCTATATTTTCTATTTCTGAAGAATGTGTAATGTCATCTTGATATATCTCCTTGGCTGCTATGTCACCTTCTTTCTCTGTGGATATTTGAAATATGTCTTCCACAGATATATCAAGCTCCATAGCTTTCCTTATGTTAAATCCTGATAGTCTTTTGTACATATATTATAAATAACATATTTTTTACAAAAGTCAATAATTCTTTTATCTTACTGGGATTACAATGCCCTTTTCATCTAGCAATGGTGGGTATTTTTCTGCCTTTTCTGTAATGAGATTTCTTTTGTATAAGTTTTGTGGAACGTGAATTGTAGGACTTTTCTTAAAGCTTGAGTTAATCTTAGCCAAATAATCTACAACCTCATCTGGAAGTATAGTGACAGTATTAATTCTAAAAACCTTATTTTCTGTAGTCCATGTATATTCTATTTTGCTATCCATTTTTTAATGTCATTTCAATTATTTTTCCTTCAATATAAAATATGTTAGGCTCATTTTCTTGCCTGATAAAGAAATTTTCTAACTGTTTTTGTTCTTCACTTTCTAGTAAGTCCAAAAATAGAATGCCGTTTAAGTGGTCTAGCTCATGTTGAAAAACAACTGACTGAAAACCCTCAAGCTCTTCTTCAACTTTATTAAAAGACTCATCTAGGTATGAAACTTTTACATAAGAATGCCTTATTGTTTTAGAATGAACATTTGGTATGCTAAGGCAACCATCTGGAATCATTATCTTTTCTTTAGATTTTAATTTTATCTCTGGATTTATAAATGTTAAAAATTCTTCTGGTTTATCATCCCTATAATTTCTAGTTATGAAAACTCTAGTATTAACACCTATTTGAGGAGCAGCAAGACCAGCACCATTTTTTATATTAGACAACGTGTCTTTTAGGTCTGAAATTAAATTTTTGGTACTATTTTCGTTTTCTGCAGATTCAGAAACTCTCTTAAGAATTTCCCTATCATCCATGTTGGTGTATTGAAGTATTGTTTTATTCATTTCTTAACGTGTTATAAAGGCATCAAAATATTCGGCCATATTTAAGCTTTGACTGACGGGTATTCTCCCAAACTCCTAAACCTCTTGGAGACGAGGATGTTTCCTTAAGTTTAGTGTTTATTTCTTTGTCACTACTTATCCGCCGCCCTAAAAAGTGAGGTTCATTTTTTCTTTCTACCAATATTTTTTTGCTTTCTCTACAAAAATTTACATTATCTTCACCACTAATTAACGATTTAAAGAAACCTTTAGAAATATCGTTGGCAGCTTTAATAGCATCTTTTTTGTTGTCATAAGAACCTACAATGAATGAATATGATGAGTTGTCTAATACAGCTTTTCTTGGTGAAAAAACGTCAACAGTACCATGTACTGTTAACAATAATTTGTTTTTAATATTGAACCATTTTTTTATGTTATCAAAATTTTCATAATATCTTATGTCGCAACCTTTAGTTATTCTAAATCTAAAAAACCCAACATTTTTCACGTCACCTATAATTGATTGTGCGAAATTTAATTTGTCAAAAACTCTATGGTCTTTTATGCATTCATAAAATGTGTGAGTTTCGCCCCCCATTTCTTTATTATTAACTAATGACCACTTAATTTCCATCATAAAATTAGATAATAAGTTTGTTTATTTTTATTATTTGTTTGATTTCATCTATTGTTGTTGAGTTGTCTAACAAGTACAAAAGAATTTTTTTTTCTTTATCAGAAATTTTGTTGCGATAAAATAGCCTATTAATTACATTCAATTTATAATTGAAAAGTGATACTCCTTTACAGAGGATACGTATATCAGTGTATGGGATTGATTTTTCTACCATCAAAATATTATGTGAAATCCATTTCATTCTATTATTTCATCTACAACACCAACGGATACCGCTTCTTTTGCATCCATATACCAATCTTGCTTGTACTTTAATATCTCTTTTAATTTAGATTTAGATATTTTAGTTTTTTCTAAAGTTATTTTTTCAAACTTCTCTTGAAGCCTTTTGGTTTCTTCATAACTTTCTTCCATATCTTGAGTTTTGCCCCAGAACCCAGTTGAAACTTGATGATACATTGGTGTAGCGTGTTTATATGCAAACCTTTTGTGTCCACATATCAACATTATAAAACCACAAGACATAGCCGCACCTGTTACATAGGTGTATATTTCTGTTTTTGAGTTCTCCATAATACCTATCAATCCCATACACTGATATACGTATCCTCCGTAACTGTCAATCATTATTTTTATAGGCTTTCGCTCATATTTAAGGCCGTATACTGGGTAAAGCTTTTCTAAAAAATCATCATCCTCATTTATGTTAACAATTTGTTCAGATAATTCTTCTATAGATATTAAATCAACATCTTTTCCAAAGAATAATACTCTTTTTTTAGGTAGTGGTAAACTGTCTATTTTCATATAATTATTTAATACTTTTTTTTACTATTTCGTCTAACATATCAGCATTTTTTATTTTACCCATAGCCGATAGCCTTTCGTAAAGTTCTTTTATTTTTTCGGGACTCATTTTATCAATCTCTTTCTTAAATTCATCTTTTAAATTAATTTTATACCAACCTTTCAATTCTTCCTTATTATCTGTGGGCGAAACAATCCCAATAGTACCTAGTTTAATATTTCTTTTTTTAGTCAAATCTGTTTCTTCCTTCAAAATAACAGTGTCACCAACAAAAAAACCAGGCAAAACTTCTTTTGTCTTTTGTGTCATAATATTATAATTTTTTACTTAATTCTATTAGTCTATCTTTATCTTTTTGGCTTAAATTATCAAAACCTATTTTTTTGACTCTAGCCAATAATTTATCCAACTCTTCTTCTATTTCATCTTGTTCAATAAAGTTGTTTATGGCTAAATTTATAGATTTATTATCCCTCCTATCTTCAGCTCCTCTGAATCCAGTTGAGCGAATCTTTGTTTTTCTTTTTATTGAATTATTATTATTTAATAGTATTGATTTGGGCACATTGTTAGAAAAATACAAACACATTTTATCAAACCACCTACCCAAATAAAGGTTTCTAGTTCTAACTAAGGTTATATAAATAAATCCAAAAATAGCGCCACCCATGTGGTCTATTTTTCCACCCGTGTTTATATCTATGTTGTAAACACTAGTTGCTATAAAGAGCACCAAAAAAACCCATTTTATCTTTACATTGCCAAGCAAAATAATTCTTATATACCTGTTTGGATTAAGTGTGGTTGCCGCAGCCATAACTGCCATAACACCACCAGACGCACCCAGCGCTAAATGATTGACGCCAACTCCAGGTGTTAAATTGTAAAACGACAAATATAAAAAAGCGCCGACAATTCCTCCAAATGTATAAACCGTAACCACTGATTGACTACCCATTCTGGATGAAAGTATTTGACCAAACAAAAATAAGTAGAGCATGTTGAATAAAATATGAAACACATCTAGGTGTAAAAACATACTAGTGATAATAGTCCAAGGCTTCTTTATTACTTCAAATATATTAGAGCTGAGTGCTAAATTAGATATAAATTCTACCTCAGAACCAGAGGCTCTATGTGAAGAAACTATTATATTGGCCAAAAGAAAACACACCACATTTAAAACTATTAATCTAACTATGCCTCTATTAGATTTTTTATATGAATTCATGATTTTTGTGTGTTTTTAACTTAATAACAAATATATATTATTTAAAATAATAATACAAACCTTACACTTTACTTTGTTTATAAATTTTGTATTATAAATTATGCGTATTTTATTGACAGAAAAAAGATTTGTAGTACCTAAAGATTTTCAAAAACTTTTAAACAACGCACTTAGAATGTATGGAGAATCAAAAGAAAAGCCTGTTTTTGTCACTCACGACATTATAATATATCAAGAAGTCACTAAAATGCCTAAAAAAGAGCAGTGTTCAATAGATTATCATTGTTATTTATTTTTAGACACAGAAAAACCAAGCTACCAAGATTTAGATAGCGTTAAAGAGGCATATGATTATTTACATGGACTAACTAATTTATATAGGTCTTGGATGCAACCAGAGCCCTTTTTAAACAATCTTAGAACTGATTACGACTCTTCTGATTTGGTGTCTATGATTTTTCTTTCGTTTTCTTATTCGGATACATTTAGCCAAGAGGCTTTCGATTCCAAGGAAAGTTATATTTATGAATCAATGGAGAGTAAGATGTTGTCATACGTAATGAAAACTAAAATGGCAATTGAAGAGTTTGTTAATCACAAATATCATAAAAAGTATTAGTCATCATAGAAATCATTAGTGTCTGAAGCTGAAGGATATCCTATAATTTTTTCACAATTTTTGCACACAATTCTTAATGAACTGCTGCGACCATTTTCTGAAACTAGCTTTAATAAAGGTTCGTGATTACATTCTTCTTGTATTTCTTTTAAGCTTTTTTTATACTTTTCAATTAAAAGTTTAATCTCAGAACTTCTTTTTTTTATATCGTCTTTTTTGTTTTCGTTTTGTTCGTTTTCCATTATAAATTATATTGGTTAGACTTTAATAAATAAAACAAAAAAACGTTATTAATATGATTAAACTTAAATTGTAACATATTTAGAGTTAACAATATTAATACACACATATGTTTCAAAACACTTTTTTGGTTATTGACTTTGAGTTTACATGTTGGAGGGGCAGACCACCTAGAGGAATGTTTCAAGAGATTTTGGATATAGGAATTAGTGAAGTTGATACTTTAAAAAAAGAAGTTGTAAAGACTCATAGAATAATTGTAAAACCAGAAAACTCTAGTGTCAGTAAATTCTGCACAGAACTAACATCTATAACACAAAAAGAAGTAGATGACAATGGAGTTACACTATCAGAAGCTATTTCTAAAATTAATAATTTATATGATTTAAAAAATATTAAATGGGGTAGCTGGGGCAAATTTGATAGGACTCAAATGATAAAAGAGTGTAAAAAAAAGAATATAGAATTCCCTTTTTCTGCAGATTACAAAGATTTACAAAAGCATTTTTCTAAATTTATAAAAAATACAAGAAGGCTTTATGGTGTTGAAAATGCACTTAAAAAAATAGAATTAGAATTTAAAGGAAACCCGCATAGGGCTGATTGTGATGCTTTTAATACCGCAATCATATATATAAACACAATTTAAAAAATATTGAAACTATTTATTTTATAGTGATGAATGAAATAAGAAAAATAGTTAGAGAGGTGCTTTTCGAAATAGTTTCTACAGAAATAGAAAGGATGCCAGGAGGCGGCCCAGAGGTACAAAAAAATCAAGGTGGGTACGGCTATTTGGGCAATCAGAGTGACGCTCTCAAACAAGACAGAAAAAATTCAAATCATATATATTTCAATAATGTAATTAGTTCTGGCGGAGATGGCTCTTCAGGCGATGAAGGCTCTTCGGGTAGTGATACCGTAGATGAGTCAGAAGATTTTACGGAAGAAGATAAACTTGAAGAATTTGATTTGTGATTACAAATATTTATCATAATTTTATAAAGTGAACGCTTCTAATAGACTTTGTGAACAGTTAATATGTAAATATTCTAATTTTAAAAAGCTAGAACAAAAAGAATTTGTTGGTTATAAGGTTTCAGAAAAAAGAAACTTAAATTACTATTCAGTTGTAACTGGCTTATTTAGGTATAAAGCAAGAAGCGTTTCAGATAACTCATACAGCTCTTTGTATCAGAGGGGAAATAATTTTTATGAGGAAATAATGAAAGATAAAGTTTCTGTTTTTGAAAAAAAAGAAGACGCAATAAAGTTCTTAGAAAAATTCCCAGATTTTATAGATTATACCACAGAGTTAGTTGTTTTAGAGATTACTATAAGTGGAAATTTACATTCAGTAAAGTGTTCCAACAATTTTCATAAAGACTTAAATGCTGTAGCTGGTTGTTATATGGAAAAAATAAAAGAAATAGAAGTCATATTCAATAATAAAAAATAATTAATTTAATATTTATTTTCAAAAACAAAATTTGAAAAGAGATATAAAAATAGTTTATTTACATTCAAACTCACAAGATTTACATTCATGGATTGCAATAAATGATAAAGACGCTGTGGTAGGTCATTTATATATGCAAGTCGAAAAAGATAATAAAATTCTTTTTATGGATGCTTGGGTTTGTGAAAAACACAGAAGGTTGGGCATTTTTAGAAAAATGTGGGAAACTAGATGGGATTATGTTGTAAATAATTATAAAGGTTACAACGTTTATTCTTGGTGTAAAGATTCTAGTTTAAATTTTGTGTTGAGCAAGGGTTTTGAGGCGGGTGAATTATGTACTTACGTGAGCAGAAAAGTTTCTTAATTTTTAATTTTTATTTTTTTAATTTGGTCTTTTCTGTAGAATAAAGTGTCTATTTTATAAACAGTATCTTTTACATAAAATTTATCTATAATTGTATCTGTTTTAAATATTGTATCACAAATTATAGTGTCTTTTAATATTATATTATAAATTATTGAGTCTTTTTCTGTAATGTTATTAGATACTTCTCTAATTACATTTTCTTTATTATTTATTTTTCTTTTTAATTCTAATATCTC
>TARA_B100000963_G_scaffold332563_2_pt1 | contig 10514 bp, 14 predicted proteins | sample TARA_B100000963 | Tara Oceans TARA_B100000963 (sample SAMEA2622097) | marine metagenome | biome: marine biome (ENVO:00000447); feature: surface water layer (ENVO:00002042); material: "saline water (ENVO:00002010), including plankton (ENVO:xxxxxxxx)" | depth 5 m | reverse complement strand
ACTCGCATACAAACTGGGGTGGGCTATCCCCAACTTAGTGCGGTTATGGAATGTGCTGATGCGGCGCATGGATTGGGTGGACATATTATTGCTGACGGGGGCTGTACTTGCCCTGGTGATGTGGCAAAGGCTTTTGCAGGTGGCGCAGACTATGTAATGTTAGGAGGTATGCTTGCCGGGCATGATCAAGGCGGCGGTGAAGTAATTACTAAAACATATAGAACAGATGAATTAGATGCAAACTGTACAGATTATGTTCATGAAGAAAAGAGTTTTGTACAGTTTTACGGCATGAGTAGTGATGCCGCAAATAAGAAGCATTTTGGTGGACTGAAAGACTATCGTTCATCAGAAGGTCGCGAAGTACTTGTTCCTTATAGGGGCGATGTAGCGGCTACAGTGCAGGATTTACTAGGTGGAATACGTAGTACTTGCACATATGCAGGCGCAATTAGGCTTAAACACCTAATGCGTTGCACAACATTTGTACGTTGTACTCAACAATTTAACGGAGTGTATGCTACAGATGATAAATAATAATGTAGAGATAGGAGAGAGTCCTGCTTTACTTGGATTGCCCATAAGGGAATCTAACATTAATCTTGCTTATAAAAGGAGAAAACAATGACAAGAATAACAACTCTAGACTTACCCTCAATACATAAACACTTTGTAGGATTCGACAGAATGTTCGATGAAATGGACAGAATCTTCGAAAACTCAGCACACAAAGGTGCAGGGTATCCCCCATATAATATCGCACAGATCAACGAAAATGAGTATATGATCTCATTAGCAGTTGCTGGCTTTGGTATGGATAATCTTTCAATTGAAAAAGATAAGGATACTTTGAAAATTGAAGGTACCGCTCCAAAAGGAGACGATGAAGTAAATTATCTACACAGAGGTATCGGTGGTCGAAACTTCCGTAGAGAGTTTACACTTGCTGATCACGTAGAAGTTCACAATGCTGAACTTAAAAATGGAATGTTAAACATTCATTTGAAACGTGAAGTTCCAGAAGAGTTACAACCTAAGAAGATTGAAATCAACGCAGGTAAAACAATAGAAGGAACTGTTTCAGAGAAGTAAACAGTCTAGGGGGGTGTAACAGCCCCCCACACAAAGGAGCATTTATGATGAATGATACAGTATTCAAAGAAGATATAAAACTTGATGAAAAGATCAAGAAGGAAACAGAATTACCTCGTCGTTATAAAGTAATTGTATTGAATGACGATCAGACTCCTATGGAGTGGGTAATTAGTATACTTACAACAATCTTTAAACACACCCAATCACAAGCAGAAGCACTTACGCTAACCATTCATAGCGAAGGGTCAGCCATTGCTGGCATATATAGTTATGAGATAGCCGAACAAAAATCGGTTGAAGCAACAATGTTAAGTAGAAACAACGGTTTCCCCTTAGCAATGAAACTAGAAGTAGAGTAAAAATTGAGCAACTTAAAAGAACTAACTTGGGAGCATCACAAGAACGCAGAACGTCAAGCATTTGTGAAAGAGATGTTTTCAAAGAAAACACCAATTAGTAACGAACGTTACGCAACGTACCTTTTTAACCAACATCCACAGTATGATATACTAGAAGCAATGGCAATGATGCATGGTTTGTTTAACGGAGCACCTGCATTACGCAGAGCACCTTCTATAATGGCAGACTTTGAACAATTATGGCCAGGTGGGGATAAAGAACGTCCACCATTATGTCCTGTTGTGAATGAATACGTCGAGCATATGAAAACTATTATGAACGACAAAGATAAAATTATGGCACATGTATATGTAAGACACATGGGCGACCTAAGTGGTGGTCAAATGATTTCTAAACGTGTACCAGGCAACGGACGTTTTTATAAATTTAAACAAGACCATGACTTCTTAAAAGAACATATTAGAAGTCAAATAAATGATGATATGGCTGATGAAGCAAGGTTATGTTTTGATTTTGCAACTAAATTGTTTCAACAGATGATGGAGTTACCTAACGCATGATATGGGAGAAACTAATTGATTGTAAAAACGAAATTATATCTGTCTTTGATGAAAAGGCAGAAGAGTTTGACGAGCCAGGACTTGCTCATTTCAATACTGATGATGGTGGCTGGATTAATCGTGTGTGGCGTAATGACAGTATCCGTAGGGCACATATTGATGTGGTAGATGCACGTAAGTCTAAAGGCTTATGGATGATGCATGTATGTATATTTCCTACACTAGATAACCCTGCTCCTATATACGGATTTGATGTTATTGCAGGAAAAAATAAAATGACTGGTGCATTCCATGACTTTTCACCTAGTGCAGATCCTGACCATCCAATGATTCAAGGTTACTTTGATTCAGTAGAACATTTTGTTCCTGAGAAACAACGTGAATTACCTGAATGGGCTAGAAATATATTCACAGGAAAAATGCTTGCGGCAGGTAATGTAAAATCAGAAGAAGAAGCCGCAGAAATTATTAGAATCGCATTAAGCAACTTACATGCATATTTTGACGAAGTAGGTGAAACAAAAGGCGAAGGTGATTCATCACTAGTCCAAGCATCACAAGATTACTATTGTCATAATCAGCAACAAAACCCTCATACAGCAAATGTAATGAAGTCCTTAGGACTTGACGAAGCAGATGTAGATAAGTTTTGCACAGACATGTTATTTCCTAAAATTGGATAAATATTTGTGTAGCAGAGCGTGAGGGCGTTCAGTCAATCAGTTCATACTTTTTCATCTTAGCAATCAAGGCAGTCCTACCAACATTAAGCATCTTAGCGGCTCTTGTTTGATTTTGATCGCAAGTGTCTAAAGCATTTTTAATGCTACTTCTTTCAAGGTCTGCTAATTCTGCATTTAAATCTATACGCATATTATCAATAGAAATTGGCACTAGGTCGTCCAATGCACTCCATAGAAAATCTTGTTCTTCTTGTATGGTATACTTGGGCATAGTACTATTTATTTTGCACTAAAATAAACACCAAAAAAGTGGTGTAGGTGTAAAAATTTTTACACCATTTGATAAATATTACTGGAAGCATCCAGGGAAGGGCATCAATTATAAATACAACTGTAAGGAACTCATTATGAAGAAAATTACGATTATAATATTTTTATTCGGGGTATTACTAGCAGACGTAGCACATGCTGAACTGACCTGGTCTTTTAAATCGCCTGCTTTCCATTATGGCAATGGTTATTCTACACATGTATTAAGTGTTGAACAACTACAGTTTAATAGAAAGAAGGAAAGGGAAGATGAGGCAAATCGTGAGGCGGCTCGTATAGAAAGAGAACTTAATAATACTACCCTGAACAAGTTTATTAGAAATGTAGAATCCCGCATATACGCAACTCTAAGTAAACAAATGGTCGACGCAATGTTTGCGGCCTGTGACTCAAGTGTACAAACTTGTGCAACTACAGGTACAGCAGAAATTGAAGGATCATCAATTACTTGGGTTAAAGATGGGACGACAGGAGAAATCACTTTAACGGTTGTTGAAGAGGATGGATCAACTACTGAAATATCAATTCCTGGTTCGGGGGAGTTTAACTTTTGATACGAAATATAATATTACTAGGCATGCTGGTATTACTAACTGCTTGTGGAAGCACTATGAACAAAAGCATAGATATGTACCGCGACAAAGGTGATGCCAAGATACAGCCCTCTCCGTTAGCACAACGTTTAGTTGAGGTACCGGAGTTAGATGGGAAGACAATGACTGTCGCTGTTTACAGTTTTTCGGATAAAACGGGACAACGTAAACCAGCAGATAACATTGCTAATCTATCTAGTGCAGTAACGCAAGGAGCAGAGGTCTGGGTAATAAAGGCTTTATCTGAAGTAGGCAACGGAACTTGGTTTGAACCCGTAGAAAGAGTAGGTATGGATCATTTGATCAAAGAAAGACAATTGATACGTAACACTCGCGATGTATACGAAAAAGACCTGCCCAATGGTCCGAGAGCACTAAAACCCATGGTGTTCGCAGGACTGATACTTGAAGGTGGTATAATTGGATACGACTCGAATGTAGCAATGGGCGGTGTTGGCGCAAGATACTTAGGTATTGGCGCACAAACTGAGTATAGGATTGATACAGTAACAGTGGTTATGAGAGTTGTGTCAGTTAGTACAGGCAAAGTGCTCTTGAGTATTGCAACAGAAAAAACTATTGCAAGCACAAGATCCGGAGCGGACATATTTAGATTTTTAGATATGGGCACTAAATTGCTAGAGTCAGAGACGGGTTACTCTGTAAATGAACCAGTCAACTATGCTGTGCGAGCGGCTATCGAAGCAGGTGTAGTTGAAATCATATATGAAGGTGAAACAAAGGGATTGTGGAAATTTAAGGAAATGGAAGAGATTACAAGCAAGACGGAAAAAGTTGTAGAGGAAATAAAAGAAATTACTTTACCTACACAACGACCGTTGCCACTAAACGATGCTTTAGAGAGATGGCCTAATGCACGATTAGCGTGTTCGGCAGATAATCTTTGTAGTCCATTTACACCAGCGATGAGACCATAATCCATTAATGAGGGACAAAAATGACAAACATAATAAAAATATACTTGTTCGTTCTTGGACTTGCACTTGGTTCGGTAGCATATGCTAACGAAATCTATATCGAACAAATTGGTGACAATTTAGATTTAGATATAACTCAAGACGGTCAAAACAACGAGTTTGGCGACAGCAATGCTGACGCTTTGCTAGATGGTGACGATATGACGTTTGCAATTACGCAAACAGGTAATACCAACACTATTGATGCTAAAATAAAAGGTAACGACTATACTGGTACGTGGCAATTTACAGGAAACAGCAACGCAGTTGACTTAACTTGTGATAACACATCTGGTACAAATTGTGAAACCGTAACTTTAAACATCACAACTACAGGATCTACAAACATATTTGATGTGTTTATAGGTGAAAGTAACGATGCTAAAAACTTAGTTGCAAACTTTACTGTAACAGGTGACGGCAACGTATTACAAACTGAAGTTGATGGTGAAGATGCAACTGTAACTGTTGTGCTAAACAATAGTTCAAGTTTAAGTTCAACTACACTAACTGATCAAAGTTCAGGTAATGCTACCCAAGCAGGTGGTAACTTGGTTGATATTGATATAGCAGGTGATGGCGATGCAAATGGTCATACAGTAATCATGGATGTTACTGGCGGTGGTAATAAAATACAAATCGACCAAAGTGGCGTTTACGATAACAAAGTTGATCTTGATATGACAGGTGATGATGGAGATGTTAACATTACACAATCTGACTAAAATCCTTGTAGGGTTTTGTTTTATTACAGTGGCAAATCTAAGCCATGCCAAAACCCAAGATGTAGGTGCGATCGGACAAATAAAAGGTTCGGGTGTGCTTGAAAGAGGAACAGATATAGTTATCGATGGTGGCGTTGGTGTTGCTGTTCAGTCAATGGACGAAGCAGTGACGGCAAATGGAACCATGCGTATAAACTTTATCGATGACACGCGAGTAGAACTTACAGAACAATCTAGATTAGTCATAGACGAATTTGTTTATGATCCTAGTCAGGATTTGGGAAGTCTAAGCATGAAAGCAAGTTTAGGCACAGTAAGATACGCAAGCGGTCAGATTGCTAAAAGGTATAAACAAAATGTCAAAATTAGAACACCTAGTGCAACTATAGGTGTTAGAGGTACAGACTTTATAATGACTGTAGACGAATTTGGCGGAAGTATGATTACATTATTACCTAGTTGCGATACAGCAGGTTGGTGTTACACAGGAGAAATTACTGTTGAAACAGATGCTGGGTTTGTAATAATGAATAAAGCCTTTCAAGCGACACAAACAACTCATGGTTTTAAAAAACCTACACCACCTATCGTAATTGATGTAACTGAAGATCAAATAAACAATTTATTAATATTACGGAAAGTAAAACCAATTTGGGAAGCAGAAGAAGAGGAAAGAATTAGACGTAAAAAACTAGCAGACTTTTTAGATGTAGACTTTTTAGAATTTGATGGATTGGATACAGATATACTAGGAGAAAGCACAACCGATCTTTGGGTAACTGCTTTAGACGAAACTGATTACATGCTAGGGGATTTATTATATGACTTGCTAGATAAACTTAATTTAGCATTGGCAAGTTTGTTTAAGGATCTGCTTGATGTATCAAATGCCAAACTACTTAAACAAGATACTAACATATATGGTTTTGATGCAGAAACAGGAATAAGATTAGATTTAGTCGAACCAAATTGGATTTGGCGTAGAGAAGATAATGGTGGTGCTGGCACCATACAAATAAGAATGCACACTGAATATGGATATTCTTTAAATATACAGCAGGGAGATTTTGAATTATATGATTACCGATTGGGCGATTCGGGCAATAATGTTATTGATATTATTCAAACCGGTCAATAGTTTAGCAAACGATTTATACGTTACACAAGTTGGTGACTTGTTTGATGGCACTATCACGCAAGACGGCGAAGACAATTCTGTTCGTAGTCTTAACACTACAAGCGGTGATGCGTACCTTGGTGGTAACAATAAAACATTTACACTTACGCAACAAGGTGATAACAACCGTGCAGGATTTTGGACACACGGTGGTAACCAAGTTATGAGCCTAACACAAGATGGTAATTCAAATGTCAGTGCAATGGACAATCATGGTAACAATAATAATATGTCTGTTAGTATTGATGGCGATAACAACGTAACACACACTGAAATAGGTAATGGTGGAGATAGTGCTAATGTATTGACTGTTACTATAGATAATGGCGATAGTAATAATGTATATACTGAAGTGTTAAATGGTAATAGTAACACAATTGATGTACAAGTACACGAGCAAAGCAATAATATCAATAGAGTTATTGTAAATGGTAGTAGTAATGATATTACAGCATGGCAAGGTAAACACGAAGCAGGTAATGTTGATTCGAATGAAACTGGGGACAATGATGTATATTGGATAGTAAGTGGTAGTAACAATACACTTGAAAGTTATCAAACAGATGACAATAACAAAGGCGGTTTACACATAGCAAACTATATCACAGGTGATAGCAATACTGTACACCATACACAAAGAGGTAGTGGCGAACATGAAGGCTTTGTAGAAATTAACGGAGACGGAAATGACGTTACGTTACTACAACGTGGTAACTCTGATACACAGTTTGCCGACATAGTTTTAGACGATGGGCACACAGTTGATGTGTTTCAACGTTACGGAGATCACACTACAAACATTGACTTAACAAATGCAGGCGGTGCGTATAATTTAGATTTAGATCAAACAGCAAGCGGAAGCAAAACTTACAACCTTACAGGCACTTGCACAAATGCAAACGGTTGCGGTGTCACAATTACTCAAAACTAAAAATAAATACTAGATGGAACAGAAAAGTCGTTGGCAACGATTTAAAGATTGGTGGACGATTGATCATGTTGTCGATTTAATAGTCGATGCATTGCTTCTGATATGGGAAGTTATTGCAAGTCCTGTTCTTATCCTTGTTAGGATTATTAGACACTTTATAGGTGATTGGTTTGTAGGTGGACTTAAACGTATTGCAAGATCAATAGCACATTGGTTTGCACGTAAAAGAGAATATCGCAAAGCACATGGACACGGAATATTTAGAACCTATTGGTGGTTGATGTTACTAAGTCCTTTTATAGCATTTTTCCTTTTTATTATACTCGCAATTATAACTGGCCTTGCACAAGACCTTCCTCAGATGCTAGAATTATTGATACGTGGTTGTGATTCTCTCAAGCCTGGTGCAGAACAATATTGGTGTAATACCGATTTGTGGTAAATACTATTAAGTAAGGTAGAGGGCATTCTACCAATCATTACTTCATTTCAGAAAGGGCAGATAATATGATTGATCCAGTTACAGCCATCGCAGGGGCTACAGCGGCATTCAATACGATCAAGGCAGGATTTGCGGCAGGTAGAGAAATAGAATCTATGGCGGGCGACTTAGGCCGTTGGATGGGTGCAGTAAGCGATATTAAAAAAGCAGAAGAGTTTAATAAAAAACCTCCACTATTTAAAAAGTTATTTCAAGCAGGCTCAGTAGAAGAAGAAGCATTGCAAATCTTTATGGCCAAGAAAAAAGCAGAAGATATGCGTGAAGAACTTAGAAATATTATTTCTATGACACGTGGTCCAAGTGCTTGGAACGAATTAGTACAAACAGAAGTTAACATTCGTAAACAAAGACAAAAAGCAATTTACGATCAAGAAGAAAGACGTAGAAAAGCATTAGAGGTAGTTGCAGTAGTTATTGGTGTCTTGGTGTTAGGTGGATTTCTAATTACTTTGATTGTACTAGCGGCAAAGGCAAGAGGTGTAATGTAATTGGTATACGAATTTAATGATTTTGTATATGTACACGATTACGGTAAAGCAAGACTTTACAAAGGCAAACACTTGATATTCAAAGGCAATTCTTGGAGCGGAATACTAATGTTCCTAGCACAGACAGATAATGCTCCAGAAGTTAGAGCAATGTTTAAACAACAATTAGAGCAAAGAGAAAAACCAAAGCACAAAGAAGCAAAGAGACCAAAAAACGAAATAGACGAAATGCCTGCAAAGGTAGAGAAACCTAAACCAACTCCTCCTAAAAAGACAAGAAAAAAATCACTCTGGGATTAACAAAATGATACATGCTTTTATACTAGTCGTCCTTATAGGTGCAGGCGAAGATGCAAAACAACAGCCTAATCCTATGTATTTTAGGAGTATAGATACTTGTCAGTACTATGCAAAACGTATTCCTAGGCAGTATGGTAATTATGGTAACAAACATTTAGTGCCTCCTGAGCATAGAATAACTGCTTACTGTAAACCTGCATATGTTCAAGACGGTACTTACATATACGATCACTAATAAATACAGTATGAGCAAATATATCACACATTGGACAATAGCCTTTGTTACGGCTATAATGATGCTTTTAGTACATTATGGAGATAGCACCGTTGTTCAAACTTTAAGGTTGAAGCAATTTGATATATTACAAACCACTGACCAACCTACTGTGTCCCAAGATATTGTAGTAGTCGCTATCGACGAAACAGCCATTGAAAAGTTTGGACAATGGCCTTGGAAGCGAGAAGTCCTTGCGGATATAATCTGGAAACTTCGAGAAGCAGGTGCGGGTATTATAGTACTCCCAATTTTAATGTCAGAAACCGATAGACTAGGTGGTGATATAGAATTGGCCCAAGCACTTGTAGATAACGGTGTAGTTATAGCACAGGCTGGAACTACGTCGGTTAACCGCAACTCTGTCCCGAGAGGCATTGCGAAGATAGGCGACCCTTTGCCATACATGTTTGAATGGCCGGGAATGTTAGGACCTATACCATTGTTAGGAGAAAATGCAGACGGTGTTGGAGTTATAAACACATCACCAGAGATTGACGGAGTAGTTCGTCGTGTTCCTCTCCTTATGCGTATCGGAGTGGATACGTATCCTGCTTTGGCAGTGGAGGTTATCCGTGTTTCAACAGGTGCCCCTAGTTATCAAGTAAAAGAAGCCGGCGGCGGAATTGAAGCAATTAGAGTACCAGGATATCCTATTATTAAAACTGATCCAAATGGTCAGATATGGTTGCGTTGGAACAAGCAATTCGAAACTATTAGTGCGGCCAGTGATGACATGAGTGCTGTTACTGGCCGTACAGTAATCATAGGTGCAACAGCAGAAGGCATTGGAGGAATGATTGCTAGTCCTACTGGACCTCAACATAACTATATACCTGCGGCTGTTACATTACAAACTGTAATAGATGGCGATCAAATACAAAGACCTTATTGGGCATTGTTAGCAGAACTTATTGCTACAGGATTTGTGGGGTTTATTTTAGTATTATTGGCTCGTTTTACACCCTACTATATAGTTGGGGGTGCTATTGTTCTGTTTGGAGGAGGCCTTGCTTATAGTGCGTTATACGCTTGGCAAAACTACCTTTATTTGCTGGATGTAACAATTCCGGTCCTTACGGTTCTTCTAGTAGGATTACATGCAGTATTCAATAGATTTGTAAGCGAGTATTTTCAGAAGCAAGAAATTAAAAAACAATTTGCAGGATACGCATCACCAACAGTTGTGCGTATGTTACAAGAAAATCCTGCACTTATAAAAGAGGGAATGAAAAAAGAAGTTTCAATATGTTTTAGTGACTTACGTGGATTTACACCATTAGGTGAATCATTCGGAGATGATGTTAAGGGCCTTACTAAAATTATGAACGGCTATATGGACGCAATTACACAACCTATATTAGATGCTGACGGAATGGTTATAAAATATATCGGTGATGCATCAATGCATATACACAATGCACCGATAGATGATGCTGACCATCCTAAGACAGCAGTTCGTACAGGTTTAGATATGTTAAAAGCAGTGGAGAAATTTAATGATAAAATCACTTCTGAA
>TARA_B100000963_G_scaffold65581_1_pt1 | contig 10515 bp, 7 predicted proteins | sample TARA_B100000963 | Tara Oceans TARA_B100000963 (sample SAMEA2622097) | marine metagenome | biome: marine biome (ENVO:00000447); feature: surface water layer (ENVO:00002042); material: "saline water (ENVO:00002010), including plankton (ENVO:xxxxxxxx)" | depth 5 m | reverse complement strand
GTGATGCCTTTAGCGAGCCAGCATCCAAAACTCTGGCCCGCGCTGCCATTAAATTTAAAGTGAATCGTATCGTCGGGGAGCATTTGCGGACCCACATCGGTGATGACCTTGTTCGACAGCATTGCGCCGACCACGCGATTGGTGTTAACGATCGGTAGTTGTGCGTGTACTTTTTCGCCCCGAGTCAGTGCCGGCGCGGCTAACGGGATTAACCGATTGTCCAAGGCTTTATCGAGCTCGTGATCTTGTTCATGCATACCGTAGCTGCCAAGAAACTCCTCGGGCTCTTGTGCGGCGGTGATAATCGCGCTGAGGTCTAAGCCCTTAGCCTTCCAGTGTGCAATGGCTTTATCGGTCTGCAACAGATCGACGCGACCGACCATTTCGTTAACGGTTCGTAGGCCCAACATCGCCATGATCTGGCGTAACTCTTCAGCCACCATGAACAGATAATTAACCACATGGTCTGGAGAGCCAGTAAATTTCTTACGCAGTTCTGGGTCCTGAGTTGCTATGCCCACTGGGCAGGTGTTGAGATGGCATTTGCGCATCATTATGCAACCCAGCGCAATCAGCGGTGCTGTAGCAAAGCCATATTCCTCCGCGCCCAATAACGCGGCGATGGCGACATCGCGCCCGGTCTTAATTTGGCCGTCGGTTTGCAGCACCACACGCGACCGTAGGTTATTCATAACCAGAGTTTGATGGGTTTCGGCGATGCCTAATTCCCAGGGTACCCCGGCATGCTTAATTGAGGTTAAAGGCGAAGCACCGGTACCACCGGAATCGCCGGCAATTACCAGGTGGTCCGCCCGAGCTTTGACAACACCTGCAGCGACGGTGCCAACGCCGATTTCGGCACCTAATTTCACGCTTATACGCGCCTGCGGATTCGCGTTCTTCAAATCATGAATCAGCTGTGCCATGTCTTCGATGGAATAGATATCGTGGTGCGGGGGTGGACTTATGAGTCCAACGCCCGGCGTCGAGTGGCGTAGGCTGGCGATATAGTCATCAACTTTGCCACCGGGCAATTCGCCACCTTCGCCCGGCTTGGCGCCCTGAATGATCTTGATCTGCAGCTCGTCAGCATTGGTTAGATAATTGATCGTTACCCCAAAACGGCCGCTCGCCACTTGTTTGATCGCTGAGCGTTTCGAATCGCCATTTGGCATTGGCACGAAGCGTTTGGCGTCTTCGCCACCTTCGCCGGTGTTGGACTTGCCCCCCAGCCGGTTCATGGCGATGGCCAAAGACTCGTGTGCTTCAGCACTGATAGAGCCAAAGCTCATCGCCCCGGTCGCGAAGCGCTTAACAATATCGGCAGCGTCTTCGACCTCGTGCAGATCGATTCCCGCGCCTTTGGGGGCGAATTCAAGCAAACCACGCAAAGTTGCTTTGCGGGTGTTTTCCTCGTTAACGCGCTTGGCAAATGCCCAGTAAGCGTCTTCGCTGTTTGCTCGGGCTGCAGATTGCAAGTTGGCTATGGATTCCGGGTCCCACAGATGAATATCGCCGGTGCGGCGCCAATGAAAATCTCCCGGATTAGGCAGTACCGCAACGCTGGTTGCGCTTCTGCTGGGGAATCCGAGGTGGTGACGGCGAATCATTTCGTCAGCCAGTGCCGCCAGGTCTATGCCGGAAACGCGACTGGCCGTGCCTTTGAAAGCGAGCTCGATAACGTCTTCGGCCAAGCCCACAGCTTCAAAGATTTGTGCGCCTTTATACGAGTGCAGGGTTGAAATACCCATTTTGGCCATGACCTTTAGCATGCCCTTGGCAACGGCCTTACGATATCTTGCGACTATGTCGGCGCGGTTGCGGATTTCGGCAACGTCTTCGAATTTGCCTCCGGCAAGTCTGTCCCAGAGTGCCTCAAAGGCGAGATAGGGGTTAATGGCATCGGCCCCGTAACCCACCAACAGACAATGATGGTGAACTTCCCGGGCTTCGCCGGTCTCGATAACTAAGCCGATCTGGCTGCGCAGGTGGGCGGCGATCAGGGCTTGATGCACAGTGCCCACAGCGAGTAAGGCGCTTATCGCGCCGCGATCTGCGGCGATGGCGCGGTCGGACAAGATGATCAGACTGTAGCCATCGGCGATGGCTTGCTTGGCTTCGTTACTCATGCGTTGCAGCGCTTCACGCAACGCAGCGAGATTGTCCTGTTCGGCGTTCAACGGGTAAGTAATGTCTATAGTTTTACTGCGCCAGCCTCGGTAATCCATATTTGCTAACGCCGCGAGCTCGTCATTGCTGATTATAGGATGCGCAAGGCGCAAGCGATTAGCGTGCTCTGGCGTCGGTTCCAAGAGATTGCGTTCGGGGCCGATATAGCACTCCAAGGCCATAATCACTTCTTCTCGAATGGAGTCGATTGGTGGATTAGTGACCTGAGCGAAACGCTGTTTAAAGTAGTCATAAAGCATGCGCGGTTTTTCAGACATCACCGCAAGGGCTGCGTCGTTCCCCATCGACCCTAGTGGATCGCGCAGTTCGCGTAACATGGGTTCAAGCATGAATTGCATGGTCTCTTGAGTGTAGCCAAAAGCCTGCATACGTTGAGTGAGACTGTCTGGGTCAACGGCCACGCCGTTTCGTTTGGGAATCTCCTCTAGATCAATGCGCTGCTGATCCACCCACTGCTGATAAGGCTGAGCGCTGGCGAGACCGCTTTTGAGTTCTTCGTCTGGAATCATCCGGCCTTCGTTGAAATCGATCAGGAATATGCGTCCGGGTTGCAGCCGACCCTTGGCGACAACGCGGGCCGGGTCTACTTCAACCACACCGACTTCAGAGGCCATGATGCACTTGTCGTCATCGGTAATGTAATAACGCGACGGTCTTAGGCCATTGCGGTCAAGTACCGCGCCTATGCAGGTGCCGTCGCTGAACGCTATGGAGGCAGGCCCATCCCAAGGTTCTATCAAACATGAGTGGTATTCATAAAATGCGCGTTTCGTGTCACTCATGTCCTGATGCTGTTGCCAGGCTTCTGGGATCATCATGAGCAACGCTTCTGGTAGAGTGCGGCCGGACATCAGCAGGAATTCCAACACGTTGTCGAAGCTACCTGAGTCGGAGCAGTCGGGCTCAACAATCGGAAACAGCTTCTTAATGTCGTCGCCGAAGTATCGGCTTGCCACTATGCCCTCGCGGGCATTCATCGCATTTTGATTCCCCAGAAGTGTATTGATTTCGCCGTTATGGCTCATGAATCGATTGGGCTGGGCGCGATCCCAAGACGGGAAAGTATTCGTGCTAAAGCGCGAGTGCACCATCGCCAGATGGCTTGCGTAATCTGGGTTTTTGAGATCGGTATAGAACGGAAACAACTGATCTGGGGTAAGCATACCTTTGTAGATGATGACATTGGCAGACAGCGAGCAGACGTAAAAAAGATGGCGCTGGGTCAAGTTTTCATCACCGCGTAAGCGATGGGTAGCAAGCTTGCGGATCGTATACAGAGTGCGTTCGAAGGCCTGGGCGTCGCGATCATCGCCGCGTGCGATAAACAGTTGCTCAAAGTGCGGCATTGCGGCGCGAGCCGCCTTGCCGACGTCAGCAGCGTCCGCATCGGTCGGCAGAGCGCGCCAGCCGATCAGGGTCTGTCCTGCCGCAGCGATCTCATCAGCGATGACTTGTTTGCACTGTTCGCGCTCATTTGCGTCGGTGGGGAGAAAGACATTGCCGACACCGTAGCCTCCGGTTTCTGGAAGTGCCTTGGCAAAGGCATGTTGCGCCACTTTCCGCAGCAGCGCGTGAGGCAAGCCGGTGAGAATGCCAGCGCCGTCGCCGCTATTTTTTTCGTAGCCGACGCCGCCGCGATGCTCCATACAGCAATTCATAGCTGCAGCGTCTGCGACGATCTGGTGGCTGGGCCTGCCTTTTATGTCGCAAATGAAGCCCACCCCACAACCATCTTTCTCGTTTGCTGGGTCGTATAACCCCTGTTTGGCGGGCAAGTTACCTTGATAAATTAAGGTCATAAATTTGCTCTAACTCTAATCTTCTGGCCGTCCATGCTGTTAAAAGGCACATGCTGGAGGGCGTGGAATCCCGTCTGCTTAACGGATAAGCGGACTGCGGAACTTGATAAATTGGCTTGCTCAAAAGAAGGCAAGAGACTGTCTGTCAACGCCCGTCTGGCGACGTGTGGGTGTGATGTAAGCAGTCTTTGCTGCTGGCCAAAATACCCTGCCAAACCGGCCTGAAAAGATCTCAAAAATTGGCGTTACTTTCAAGCTGACCTACCGCGCTATTGCACCATTTTGGTGCAATAGCGCGCGGAATTGTAGGAAATAGCCGATATTTAAGTCGTGTATAAGTATCTGGATCGATTACGAGGGCATAAAAACAAGTTTTTGAACAAAAATACGGCATAGCGGTACTTGAAGCGGTTAACACCAATGGCTGATATTCGGCGGCTCTTCGGCGCGCTACGCCCCATGCATTGAACCCCTCGGAGGGCAGAATTTATTGTCGAATCGAACTAGAATGCGCGGCTGCTTATTGGCTTAACTGACATCAAGAGAGAGAAAATGAAAAATCCCGTTCGCGTAACCATTACCGGTGCTGCAGGCCAGATTGGCTATGCGCTGTTGTTTCGAGTGGCTTCCGGCGCCATGTTGGGTAAAGACCAGCCGGTTATCCTGCAATTGTTAGAAATAACCCCAGCACTTGGTGCTGTAGCCGGCGTGGTAATGGAACTCGATGATTGTGCGTTTCCGCTTTTGCAGGAAGTAATTTATACCGATGATCCGAGTGTGGCATTCAAAGACGCCGACTATGCGTTGCTCGTGGGCTCGCGGCCGCGAGGTCCAGGCATGGAACGAAAGGACTTGTTGGAAGCGAACGCGGCGATATTTTCTGTTCAGGGTAAGGCGCTCAACGACAGCGCGTCGCGCGATGTAAAAGTTCTGGTGGTTGGTAATCCCGCAAACACCAACAGTTTGATTGCTCAGCGCAATGCGCCAGACTTGAACCCGCGCAATTTCACCGCGATGACGCGTCTAGACCATAACCGCGCCATGGCGCAGTTGGCGCAAAAAACTGGCAAGCACGTTAGCGATGTGGATGGCTTATGCATTTGGGGCAATCACTCGGCCACCCAATACCCGGATATTCATCGCGCAACTGTAGACGGCACTGATGCGATGGCGTCAGTTGATATGGCTTGGTACACCAATGAATTCATTCCTACGGTGCAACAACGTGGTGCAGCAATCATTGAAGCCCGTGGTGCTTCTAGCGCAGCGTCAGCGGCTAATGCTGCCATTGATCACATGCGTGATTGGGTACTGGGCAGCGCTACGATCACTAGCATGGGCGTATACTCGGACGGCAGTTACGGCATTGAAAAAGGACTGATCTATTCATTTCCTGTGCGCTGCTCCGCGGGCGACTGGGAAATTGTGCAGGGCATCGAGATCGGCGAATTCAGCGCTGAAAAAATGGCCGCCACTGAAGCCGAGTTGGCCGAGGAGCGTGACGCGGTCGCCCACTTGCTGCCATAGGCGAGGGATACGAAGGCATCCTGTGGCTTACACCAAGGCATAAAGTTTTTGCATGGCCAAGTTAAAGACCTGAACGTGCGGAGCTATACGCCTCGCCGACTTGCCAGAGCTGGGCATAGAGTTTGTGGACAGTGGTTATCCGCCTGTTGCTCTGGGTGAGCCAGCGTCCACGGCCGCGGCGGTTAAGGCGGCTTTAGCTTAGGCGCCGTTCAGCGGCCCTTAAATTCCGGTGTACGCTTTTCAGCGAAGGCGCGCCGACCTTCGGCGCCGTCGTCGCTATTCCGCACGGCAAGTAATTGTTCTCGCGCTACGGCGCCGGCTTCTGCCGGACTCTTGTTCAAGGTCTCTAGAGCAAAGCGCTTGATGGTGTCCACAACCAGCGGCGCGGACTTTGCGAGGACTTTAGCCCACGCTTGAGCCGCGGCCAGTTCTTCTCCGACCGCAACGATCTTGTTGACCATGCCCACGCTAAAAGCCCGCTCGGCGCCAAAATCTTCGCCTAACAGCATAAATTCCATCGCGACTTTGTGCGGGATGCGCGCCACTGCGCTGCTGATTAAACCCCCGGTAAATCCCAACTGCGCCTCTGGATATTTGAAGGTCGTGTTACTGGCGGCAACCACCATGTCGCACATTTGTACGATTACGTAGGCACCGCCGATACACCAGCCGTGAACCGCGGCGATTACGGGCTTGCTGGTGTTCGCGCCAATGCTGGGCACGCCCTGCCACATTTCTTTCGGCGGGTCTTTAACGTCGGCGCCGACGGAGAATGCTTTGTCGCCCGCAGCATGCAGAACCGCTACACGGTCTTCGCTTTGCTCCAGATGTTGCCAAGCGCGTTGGAGGCCAATAATCACCTCTTCGTTGAGGGCGTTCATACGCTCGGCGCGATTGATGGTGATGGTGGCGACATGATCGACGGATTCGTAGGTAACTAAGTCGTTGATGGTGACGTACATCTGTGTAATCTCTCCCGTTGCAGCTCGAAGGGCATCAGTCGCCCATGATGGTTTTCCACGTTTCCATATTTTTGATGTGCATATAGGTGTTCATCTGTTTGGTGTCGCCCAGTGTGGCGTTGGGTACCTGCCCGTAGTTGTGTCCAGGGAGTAACAGCGTATCGTCAGGCAGTTCGCAAAGTTTGCAGATGCTGTGATACATGTCTTCGGAGTTAGACCCAGGGAGGTCGACACGCCCGCAGCCGTTTATGAACAGGGTATCGCCACTGATGAGGGTGTTTTTTACGCGGAAACACTGGCTGCCGGGGGTATGGCCCGGCGTGTGTAGAAATTCTATCTCGATGTTGCCGACCTTTAGCGTGTCGCCGGAATCGACGCTAACAATGTCGGAATCGGACAGCTCTGTGACCTTTTTGAGGCCGGGTACCTCCAGCTTGTGGGCATAGACTTTCACCGGATTGAGTTCCATGAGCGTGGCGACGCCCTCTACGTTGTTGCTGCCGAAAGAACCGCCAACATGGTCGGGATGGTAGTGGGTGGCCAGAGCGGCGTTTAAGGTGTAGCCCTTGGTATTGATGTGCTGCATCAGGTTGGCGACATCCCAGGCTGGGTCGACCACAACAACTTCTTGGGTGCTGCGGCAACCAATGAGATAAGTAAAGTTTTGCATCGGGCCAATTTCAATTTGCTCAATGATGAGATTATTGGGTTCGGTCCACTTTTCTTCAGCCATACTGCCTCCTTGATGAATAATTAGGGTACATGAGCGCAGAAATTCACACCATTGAAAGCGCATTGGTTAAATTTTATCGGCGTCCGATTTTGCGCAGTTTTTGACTATAGTTTGGCCATGCACAACAACAACGAAAGCGTTAGAGCATCTGGTGCCCCCACCGCGCCGGCCAGTGAAATTACTGCACTCCCTTCCGCTGAGGTGTGCAAGCGCGCGCGCCTAAGCCGGGATCCTCGATTTGATGGGCGCTTTTTTTTGGCCACGGTGACCACCGGCATATTTTGCCGTCCGTCCTGTCCTAAGCGCCTGCCAAGGGAGCAGAATGTACGCTATTTTGCTTCTGCGGCGGCCGCTGCAGAGGCGAGATATCGTCCGTGTTTGCGATGTCGGCCAGAGTTGGCGCTACCGATGCCCGAAACGTTATTGGGTAGTTCCAGTGTAACTCGGGCTTTAAGACTTATTGACGATGGTTTTTTAAATAACCAGTCCGTGTCGGCGCTGGCGCAACGGCTGGACCTCAGCGAACGACAGTTGGATCGACGTTTTATGCGGGTGTTGGGCTCGACGCCATCCTCAATCGGGCGTTTTAGGCGGGTGCAGTTGGCGCGTCAGCTGCTCGCGAGCGAACTGCCACTGACTCAAGTAGCGCGATTCGCAGGTTACGACAGCGTTAGCCAGTTCAATCGCGAACTGCAGAAATTTTTTCACTGCACACCGAGCGCTTTGCGCGAACAGCGCGGCAGTCCCCGGGCGCCGGGGACTCTTTCATTGACGTTACCCGTGCGTCCTCCATATGACTTCGATTGGGTGTTTAAGTACTTGCGGCATCGAGCGTTAAACGGTGTCGAAGCGGTCCAAGGGCATCGCTACGAGCGGCAGCTGCCGAATCGGCAGGGCTCAGTGGTGGTGGTGCGCGAAGGACAAAATTTGCGGGTGCAAATACCCATGGGTACTGAGTCTATCCACGGTCTGCTTCGTCGGGTTGTGCGGGTATTCGATCTCAACGCAGATGGTGTAAGCATCCATGCGCATTTGGTCCAACAGCCGTTGCTAAAACCTTGGGTTAACAAAGCCCCAGGCCTGCGTGTGCCCGGGGCGTGGAATAGTTTTGAAACCGCAGTCAGAGCCATACTCGGCCAACAGGTAAGTGTCGCCCGAGGCACCGCACTGGCAAACGCCATGATCCAGCGATATGGGGACGGCAACTTTCCGACTCCCGAGCAATTGTGTGATCGAGATATTGCAGAGATTGGTATGCCCGGTCGTCGCGGCCGAGCCATCAGCCTGTTGGCGCGAGAGGTTTATCGTGGCGAACTGGAGCTTTCGGATGTCTGTGATCAAGACCAATTGAGCACCAGGCTTATGGCCGTCCCAGGCATTGGCCCGTGGACGGTCGATTACATAAATTTGCGGGTCAGCAAAGATCCGGATGCGTTTCCGCGCAACGATTGGGTGGTACTAAAACAGCTGGGCACAACACCTGCCAAGGCTGCAGCGCAAGCCAAGGCGTGGCAACCCTGGCGCGCCTATGCGCTGATGTATTTATGGTTTGCGGCGGCGCAGAGGCGATCCGGGAGTTAATGACTATGCCTTATTTTACCGCGGTACCTAGCCCGATCGGTAACCTGACGTTGACGGCGAACGAAAGCTCGTTAACCGGGTTGTATTTTTCAACTGGACCTAAAGCGCGGACCGCAGACGCGGCTTGGGTGCGCGACGACAAAAGGTTCGGTGAGGCAGTGGCCCAGTTGCGCGCCTATTTTTCGGGGCGGCTGGAATCTTTTGATCTGCCCTTGGAAGCCTCTGCAACGCCCTTCCAAAATCGGGTTTTAGGTGCCTTACAGGAGATCCCCTATGGCGAAACCCGCACTTACAGAGACATTGCTCGAGCCGTCGGCAGTCCCAAAGCGGTGCGTGCGGTCGGCTCCGCTAATGGTGCAAATCCTATTGCGATAATCATACCTTGCCATCGAGTTGTGGGCAGCAATGGTTCTTTGACGGGTTTTGCTGGAGGGCTTCCGGCGAAACGTTTCCTACTCGATTTGGAGTCTAGGGATGGTAAATGGCACTTAAGTAACTAAAAAGTTACTTTTAAACCTTCAGATTCACGAGGTGTTTTCATTGCGGTATTTCGATACTCTTAAGTAACTATATAGTTACTCAGTCATGAGACATATGCCACGAAATGCGAAAATAACCCAGCAACGCCTCATTGAAACAGCAGCCGACATTATCGCTGAGCAAGGCGTCGCTGGGCTGCGTGTCGATGAAGTCGCTCGGCGTGCTCGAGTGAACAAGCGCATGATCTACCATTATTTCGGCAGCAAGACAGGCCTTTGGGAGCGAGTTTTGGAGCGACAGGTTGAACATTTATGTCTGTCCGTGCCTGAACTGAGTCCTGGCTCGAAAGACCTGCTGCGCGCCGAATTTGCGTCGAACCTACAAATGCGGCATCACGACGGTGTCGGGTTGGTTGCAGAAGCGGCACTGCGGCGGGCGGCGAAGCTCGTTTTACGCCGGTTCTTGGACGGACCTGTGGTGCGCGCGAGTTTGTCCGAAGCCGATTGGCGAGATTTGTTTTTGGTGTTGTGCCGACTAACCTTCGAAGAGGATTTTGCCGTTGACTCGGCCGCGGCAAGTGAACGCCAACTAACGGCTCGTCAGAATCAAGGCCGTGGGGGTGTCGGTGCTAAGCCCACCTACCAACTGCGTCCTAAATTTCGGTTTGAATAAACGGTTTATTCTCCTTCAGCCTATCTTCAAGCCTTGGCGGAGGAGGTAAATAGTCGATTTGCCCTGGCCTCAGAATTACGAGCGGCTTTTGGGTAGGTCGGGGTGGCTAAGCGTGTAGGCGCGGTTGTGTTGCCAGATGCTTGCGCCCCATATAGCTCTAACGGGGTCTTAAATCGTTTGATATTGACGACGTGTACGCCTCGCGCCCCATGTGTTGTGAGTGTACCGACCGAGTCGTTCGTCGAGCTCTGGCTAGCAACGATGCCGCCGCGCGCTCGCTCAAGCACGGTATTTCCGCAACTTGTTGTGTACTGAAACGTTGCTGATAAAGCAGCAACAATGCGGCGCGCTGATTGTCCGGCAATTGCCCAAGCAGTCGATGAACTAGATCTTTGCTCTGCGAATAAGCGCGTGCCTGTCATGGCTGATCTTCGTTCTCGGCGTCTGCCGGTTCCGGCAGTCGACGCTGGACACGGCGAACATTGTCGATACACAGGTTGTACAAGATCTTGTGCAGCCACGTGCTGAAGCTAACCTTTTTGGCTACATAAGTATTTGCATCGGACCGTGC
>TARA_B100000963_G_scaffold347442_1_pt1 | contig 10517 bp, 1 predicted proteins | sample TARA_B100000963 | Tara Oceans TARA_B100000963 (sample SAMEA2622097) | marine metagenome | biome: marine biome (ENVO:00000447); feature: surface water layer (ENVO:00002042); material: "saline water (ENVO:00002010), including plankton (ENVO:xxxxxxxx)" | depth 5 m | reverse complement strand
CTCAAGGTCCACAAGGTACTAAGGGAGACAAGGGTGACAAAGGAGATATTGGCGCAAAAGGAGATACTGGTAGCCAAGGTGTTCAAGGTATCCAAGGTCTTAAAGGAGATCAAGGAGATGTAGGTGCTGCCGGTGTACAAGGAGTTGATGGTCCACAAGGTCCACAAGGTTTACAAGGTCTTAAGGGAGATAAAGGTGATGTGGGTAATCAAGGTGCCCAAGGTATTAAGGGAGACAAGGGAGATATCGGTGCTCGTGGTGAAGCATTCAAGGTTGATGAGTTTAATGTTTCTTTAGATGATGCTAAAGTTGATGATATCATCGCTAATTCAGGTGGTTCTACTACCGATTTTCATGTATTTGTTGTAGCAAGTGATTCTCGTAGTGGTACTAAGAAGACATCCATGGGATTGACTCAAACTTTAACAAAACATGTTGTTGCATTTGATGGTAGTAGTTTTACATCATATGGTCAGTTTACTGGTCTTAAGGGAGAACAAGGTTCTCAAGGTGTTAAAGGAGACCAAGGTAATGAAGGTCCTCAGGGTCTTAAAGGAGACCAAGGTAATAGTGGTCCTCAGGGTGCACAAGGTCTTAAGGGAGACAAGGGAGATCAAGGTAATACTGGTGCACAAGGTCTTAAGGGAGATCAAGGTGCAACAGGTAGTGATGGTCCACAAGGTCCTCAAGGTTTACAAGGTATTAAGGGAGATAAGGGTGATCAAGGTACAACTGGTATCCAAGGTGTAAAAGGAGATAAAGGAGACCAAGGAGATGGAGGTGTAAAGGGAGACAAGGGTGATGCTGGTGATCAAGGTCCTCAGGGTTTACAAGGTCTTAAAGGAGACCAAGGAGATTCTGGTGTAAAAGGTGACAAGGGTGATACTGGTGATCAAGGTGTCCAGGGTATTCAAGGTCCACAAGGTTTAACTGGAGCCAGTGGTCCAACGGGTGCTGAAGGTCCAACAGGTCCTCAAGGTCTTAAGGGAGATAAGGGTGACCAAGGTAATCAAGGTAATGAAGGTCCTCAAGGTCTTAAGGGAGACCAAGGTTCTCAAGGTGTTAAAGGAGATAAAGGAGACGAGGGTGCTCCTGGTGCTCAAGGTTTACAAGGAGGTAAAGGAGACAAGGGAGACAAGGGAGACCAGGGAGATCAAGGTGTACAAGGTCTTAAAGGAGACCAAGGTAATCAAGGTCCTCAAGGTACCCAAGGTTTAACTGGTGCTAAAGGAGATACAGGTGACAAGGGTGACAAGGGTGACCAAGGTGATACTGGTTCAACTGGTCTTCAAGGGCCTGAAGGTCCTCAAGGTCTTAAAGGAGACCAAGGTGATCAAGGTGGCCAAGGTCCTCAAGGTTTACAAGGTCTTAAGGGAGATAAGGGTGACCAAGGTAACCAAGGTATCCAAGGTTTAACTGGTTCAAAAGGAGATAAAGGTGACCAAGGTAATCAAGGTCTTGTAGGTCCTGAAGGTCCTACTGGTCCTAAGGGAAACCAAGGTGACCAAGGTTTACAGGGTGTACAAGGACTTAAGGGAGATACTGGTGCAGCTGGTGCTAAGGGTACTAAAGGAGACCAAGGAGACCAAGGTTTACAAGGGGTTCAAGGTCCTGAAGGTCCAACTGGTCCTCAGGGTCTTAAGGGAGATAAAGGTAATTCCGGTGATAAGGGTGATCAAGGTGACCAAGGTATTCAAGGTCCTCAAGGTATTAAGGGTAATGATGGTTCTAATGGTGCTAAAGGAGATCAAGGTGACCAAGGTATTCAAGGTCTTAAAGGAGACAAGGGAGACAAGGGAGACCAAGGTGTAGGTGGCATTAAGGGAGACAAGGGAGATCAAGGTATTCAAGGTATTCAAGGTCCACAAGGAGGTAAAGGAGACAAAGGAGACCAAGGTGTACAAGGTGTTCAAGGTAACCCTGGTAGTAATGGTGCAAAAGGTGACCAAGGAAACCAAGGTATCCAAGGTGTTAAAGGAGACAAGGGAGATAAAGGAGAACGGGGTGAAGCTTTCAGAGTTGATGCCTTTAATGTTGATTTAACTGATGCTAAGGTTGATGATATTGTAGCAAATTCTGGTGCTTCCAGTACCGATTTCCACGTATTTGTTGTAGGAAGTGATTCTCGCTCTGGAGGAAGAAAAACTTCTATGGGTATGACAACTAATCTTACAAAACACGTTGTTGCTTTTGATGGTTCTAGTTTTGCTTCATATGGTCAGTTTACAGGTCAGCAAGGAGAAACTGGTGCTACAGGACCAACTGGTCCAACTGGTCCAACTGGTGGAGTTGGTCCTAAGGGTGATATCGGACCTAGAGGTGAACAAGGTATTCAAGGTTTAACTGGTTCAACTGGACCTACTGGTCCTCAAGGTATCCAAGGTATTCAAGGACCTATTGGTGCTGATGGTGTTAAGGGAGACCAAGGAGATACTGGCGCACAAGGACCAACCGGTCCCCAAGGTCTTAAGGGAGACAAAGGAGATATTGGTAACACTGGTGCACAAGGTCTTAAGGGAGACCAAGGTGACCAAGGTATACAAGGTGTTAAGGGAGATAAAGGTAACACTGGTGCACAAGGTGCAAAAGGAGACCAAGGAGATACTGGTGCTCAAGGACCAAGTGGACCTCAAGGTCTTACAGGTCCAACTGGTGCTGTTGGTCCTCGTGGTTTAACTGGTGCAGCTGGATCTAATGGTGCTAAGGGAGATCAAGGAGATATTGGTCCAACCGGTCCTCAAGGTGTTAAGGGAAATACCGGTGCTACTGGTGCTCCTGGTGCTAAGGGAGATAAGGGAGATAAAGGTAATACTGGCTCTCAGGGACCTAAGGGAGATACCGGTGATGAAGGTCCAATTGGTCCTCAGGGTTCTCAAGGTCTTAAAGGAGACAAGGGAGACCAGGGTAATACTGGTCCCGAAGGTCCAACAGGTCCTCAAGGTCTTAAAGGTAATACTGGCTCTCAAGGACCTAAGGGAGATACTGGTGCTGCTGGTCCACGTGGTTTGACTGGTTCTAAGGGAGACCAAGGTGACCAAGGTATACAAGGTGTCCAAGGTCCTGAAGGTCCAACTGGTCCTCAAGGTCTTAAGGGTAACACTGGTTCTACTGGTGCTATTGGTCCTGCTGGTCCTGCTGGTCCTACCGGTGCGGCTGGTGCTAAAGGAGATAAGGGTAATACAGGTTCTCAAGGTCCACAAGGTGCTCAAGGTTTGAGTGCATTTGCTGTTGCTCAAAGTGCAGGTTTCTCTGGTAATCAAAGTTCATGGCTTAATAGCTTAGTTGGTGCTACTGGTCCTACTGGTCCTAAGGGTAGTACTGGTTCAATTGGTCCTGCTGGTCCTGCTGGTGCTAAGGGAAGTACTGGTTCTCAAGGTCCAGCAGGTCCTGCTGGTGCTAAGGGAGACAAGGGAGACAAGGGAGATACTGGTGGTATTGGTCCAACTGGACCACGTGGTTTAACCGGTTTAACTGGTGCTAGTGGTCCTAGTGGTCCAAGTGGTCCTCAAGGTGTTAAGGGTAATACTGGTGGTACTGGCGCTCAAGGTCCAGCAGGTCCTGCTGGTGCTAAGGGAGACAAGGGTAACACAGGTGCTCAGGGTCCAGCTGGTGCTAAGGGTAATACTGGTGGTACTGGTCCTGCCGGTCCTGCTGGTCCAGCTGGTCCAGCTGGTGCTAAGGGTAATACTGGTTCACAGGGTCCTGCCGGTCCTGCTGGTCCTACTGGTGGTCAGGGTATACGAGGACTTACTGGTCCAGCTGGTCCTGCCGGTCCTACTGGTCCTACTGGTCCTCAAGGTCCTGCTGGAGATACAGTATTCTTACCAGGAGGAAATGGTGGTGGTTCAGTATTACCAAGCGGACCTTCAGGAGGTTCAGGAGGTTGTTTCTTACAAGGAACAATGATCACTATGGCTGACGGTAGCTTAAAAGCAATTGAGAATGTACACAAAGGTGATAAAGTCAAATCATGGAAAAAGACTGGTATGATTGATGAGTCAGTAGCAGGATGGTATGATTGGGAAACTGACAAGGTTGATGATGGAGAACATCAAGAATCTACAGTAATGATATCTAAGGTTAATACTTACATGCACTATCATACACTTAAATTAGCTAATGGAAAAGAAATGAAGGTAACTTGGGAACATCCTCTTTTAGTTAAACAAAATAACATCTGGAAGTTCAGACAAGTAAGAAATATTAAAGCGAACGATAAGTTGAAAGCAGAAGATGGTTCTGAAGTCAATATTGATAGCAACGAAATGACATGGGCACCAATTGTTACATTTAATTTAGATGTTGAGGAAACTGATACTTACTATGCTGATGGTATATTAGCTCACAATGTTGATCATACCAAACAAGAAGAAGCACTTCAAGAATTAGCTTCTAATAATGGAATTACTATTCCAGAAGGACAAACAGCTTCATTCTTCTTCGGTGGTGGATTCGGTAATAACACAGATTCAAAAATGATATTTTAAATAACCAAAATACAATTTTAAATAAACAAAATTAATTTTTTAGCTTAATATTTTATCTATTAATATCATATAATGGCAACTTACAAATTATATGATATCGGAACAGTAAGTGACAGCACTTACATGTACAAAGGTGTATACAGAGTTGGTACACAATTATCATCCGTCACAAGTTATGAATTGCTAATTGTTAGATTTAACTTATCAGACGGTTCAATTGACCCCAATTATGGTCAACAACAACAAGGTGCGTTTCGCGCACATTTTCAGATAAAACCAAATGATTATCCAATAGATGTTGAAAGGTTGTGTCCAGGTATTATGTTTGATGAAGACAGTAAATTAACTTTTGCTGGTATAGCTTGGATGTCTGGATTAGGTAGACACGGATTTTATATCGCAAAATTAGACAGCACTGGAAATTTATCAAACTATGGTACAGGAAACTATGGAGTTTCTGTTGGTGGATTTGATACCAATATTTATTCTTGTACTAAAGAATTACTTGTTGATAAATCCAATAACTGTATATTTGGTGTTTCAACAAGAGAACATGCAACTGATATTGCAAGCCCATCTTATATTTCAAGACGTAACAATGTAGGAAATACAGATAATAACTTTGGTAATAATGGTAAAGTTGAAATTGCTGATTCCAATTTCACACCACAAATTACGTCATTAACATTTGATAATTTTGGTAACTATTATGTTGGTTACAATTCATTAAAACAGGACGGTAGTGTTTTTGGTAACTCTTATATTAAATCTTACAATTATTCCGGTGGTGAAAATACATACTTTTCTACAAATGGAAAGGTATTGGTTGACGCCGGTGCAAATTTTGCCGCTGAAGCACCACAAGATTTAGGTTCTGTAGTCAGAGATCAATATTTAAATAATGTAAATGTATTTTTGACTATGAATAGTGTAAACAATGCTACATCATTGACAGATCCTGTTGGAAGCCACAATATTAGTTTTGTTGGAAATGCCAAAATTTCCACAGATAATAAGAAATTTGGTTCTAGTAGTTTAAGATTAGACGGTATTAATAACAGTTATTTACAGATTGGTACTAATAACAATCCAAGTGATATTCCTCTTAATAATGAAGACTTCTGTATTGAAATGATGCTTTATTTAGATGCTGTAGATGATGGAAGACGTATTTTAAGTTTAGGTGGAAATGATAGTACTAATGGATTATTAATTGAATCATTGAATAGTGGTGATAATCTTAATTCATTACGAGTTATGATGGGAAATGCAGGAAACAACAATAATGTTGTTAATCTTGTAGGAAGATATTGCTTAGTTGAAAAAGAATGGCAACATATCGCTTATGTTAGACAAGATAATAATGTTTACTTGTATGTAGATGGCGAACTTAAAGCAGCGTCTCATTATGAAGGCAGTGTAAATTTAGGAAATTCAGGAAGCTTAAAATTGGGAGCTGATCAAAATGGTGAAAATGGTATGATTGGTAACATTGATGATTTTAGAGTAACTATTGGTAAAAGTAGATACTTTAATACTTTCAAGGTTCCTGAGCATCAGATCTCTAATGTTGGCAAAAGTAGTGATGTCAAATTGCTTTTACATTTTGAAGGTGATAATAACTCTAAAACAATGATTGATAGAGGACATGGTATTATGACAAATATTTCTGCTTTAGGAAATGCTGAAATTTCCAGTGATAAGCATAAATTCGGAGAAACTTCTTTAAAACTTGATGGTACTAATAGTTTAGTTGAAGTACCAAATAGTACTTTAATTATGCCTAATACATTTTATTCTAATCCTTTTACTATTGAAGGTTACTACAACTTTAGTCAAAACGACAAAACTCAATACTTATACAAAAAAGCAAACAGTATGGCACTAAGTTATGAAAATAAAGGCACTAGCAGTAGTAGTATTACTGTTTATATTGAAGATGTTGTTGATGCAAATGGAGCAGGTGTATCACCTTATTATAGGTATTGGACAGATATTAATAAAACTAAGGCTTTCTCTGGAATAATTTACACTGGAGTAAACTATACATTCATTCATCAAGGAGCAAATTTTACTTCATATGGAGCTCACCCTTGGGCTTTTTCTAATGCTGGATATAAGAACTTGACTAATGCTTCTAACTTAGTCATTGGAGGTACTCAAAATGAAATGCATGGTATTTTTTGGGATCAGAACGTCGCAGCAAGAAGTCAATTTACGCTATCATTTAATAACGATAATGGTAGTGTCGGTGGTGACAACAATGGTGTACTTTACTGGTATTGTACTAGTCACAGTAATATGCAAGGTACATGGGAAGTAAGACAAGGTTTAGAACCTGCTGACTTATCTAGTAATACACTTAAATTAAGATTGGAAGATACTTCTTCTGGAGCTCAAGAATATGAAGCTTTATTTTTACCAACAGTTGATCAATGGTATCATATTGCTATGGTTAAAAATGGAGTTAATGTAAGCTTGTATGTAGATGGTGTTAGAGTTATCAATTCTAACTATCTAAATACTATTAAAGCTTCTACTGATTCACTAGATATTGGAGCCAATCGTGCTGGAGGTGATGGCTACATGAATGGGTATGTTGATGAATTTAGAATTGTAGCATCAGCTGTATACAGTGGCGATATATTCACTCCTGCTCATCATCAGTTCTTCCCTACACAAGAACACGTTATCACTAGTAATGATAACTATGCTAATCAAGTAGAATTACTACTTCATTTTGAAGAAGCTAATGGTTCTAATTTAGTAGATTCTAGTAAATCCGACTACACTGTAACATTAAATCAAGACGGTGCACTAAATTCAACTACATCTAGATTCGGCAACAATTCATTAAGTGTCCCTAGATTATCAGGTAACTCAAGTAGTTATGGCGCTAAAGTTAATTCAAATGGTTCATTAAATCTAACTGGTAATTACACAATTGAAACTTATTTTAAGTTGAACTCAGATGTTACAGAAGAAAGAGTAATATTAGAGATAAGAAGTGATGACAACTTAAGTAATAGTAATCCTTTAGGTGGATTTAAAATCCGATTACAGCAATATACTGATCCTGGATCAGAACCAATTAATGTTGTTTATATGGGTTCTGGAGATTTATTACCTATAAGAGGTGCAAACTTGTACACAAAAGACACTTGGTATCATATTGCTGTAGTTAGAGAGAACAGTGATGTTAGTTGTTACTTAAATGGATCTTTATTATTAAAGAAAACTTTTGATAGCAATATTCCATTAGATGTTTACGGTAACGTATATCTTGGTGGTGCTGGAAATGGTTCATTGGCTTTAGATGGAGTTATTGATGAAGTCAGAATTACAAATGGTATTGCTAGATACACTGCTAACTTTACACCTCAAAATAGTGCTTTTGGTAGTGAACCAGTAGCCGCACCTGAACCACAATATATTGCAGCAGATTATAGTAATTCAAGACTCTTGTTACATTTTGATAGTGTATCTACTAATGCTATATCTCCACCAGAAGACAGTTCTGGAAATAACGTTCAATGTAGTGTAGTAGTAATTAATGATAGTAGAGATGCTGGAAGAACAAGTAATTTATCAAAATTCGGTGGAAAGAGTTGGAATATGAATGCTAACAGTAATGCTAATTTCAATAATCATCTTGAATTAACATGTGATGATAGTAATTTAGTATTAGGTACAGGAGATTTTACAATTGAATTATGGATATACAAAACATCTATGGAAAATAGACATCAAACTGTACTTGCAATGGGTATAAATAATGAAGAACCAGTTTATGGTGGTATGCCATTTGCAATCTATATTAATAATGCTGATCAAGGTGGAGAAATAGTAGCTTCTTTAGTTACTAGCACTGGTGGAAATCCTTCATGGAGAGGACCAGATTTTACACCATACCTAAATCAATGGGTACATTTAGCTTTTGTCAGACATAACGGGGTAGCAACATTTTACTTAAATGGTACTTCTGTTGACTCAAAAAGTAATAATGCTAATTTGACTACCTCTAAACTATTTATTGGTGGACACAATCCAACTACAGATGCAAGCAAATTCTTTCGCGGTTATATAGATGAATTACATATAAGAGATATTGCTGCATATACTCAAAACTTTACACCTCCTAATCATGCTTTTGGTAAACAACTTCAAAATGTTGTTCAAGCTTCTCATTATTATGGTGGTAGATCTGAATTAGCATATATGTTACCATTAACACAAACTGCTTCTTTCTTAGCTGTAGCTAAGAAAACTAATAGTGATTCTACTACATATGCTGAAGTATTAAATATTAAACATGACGGAAAAAAAATAGATACATGGGGAGATAATGGAAAGATCGCATTAACAGCTCCAGGTTATTCATATTCTAATCCTGAAACTATGTGGATGGATAGAGAATTAAACTTGTATGTTGGTGGTTGTGCTCAAAAAGTTTCCAATGGATTGAAAGATGGTATTGTCTGGAAAATAACTCCAGATGGTGCTTTAGATACCACATTCGGAACTAATGGTGTAGATATTAAAGATAATACAACTCTTGATGAATCTATTACATCTATGTACAATGATTATGATAATAATAAGATGATCTATACATCATTATTTACAGGTGATTCTGGATCTTTTACTAATCATCCTATGATGATTTTTGATAATTACAACTTCGGTGGTAATCTAACATTCTTAAGTTCATATGATTACATTACAAAAGAAACTACTCCTTCTGAAGGTCTTAATAGAGTATTACAAGATATGGGTCTTGTTAATGCTGCTCACATTAAGATGCCAGCGAGTATGTTCAATAACTTATTGGGAACATACAATGAAACAACTAATAAATTCCCAGTAACAGATATTGTACTTAATGTTGATCAAAGTGCTAATGATAATATTACAGTTGTAAGCGGTGGTTTAATTAAAGATTTCTGGAATTATTTTATTGCTAAGATTGAAACTATGATTCCTGCTGATAAACGTAATCTTTGGGATGACTCTCCAAATGGTGCTAATGCATACACAGATGCTAAATTACAAACATTCTTTAGAGATGTAGGTCTTGGAACTCTTACAGTACCACAAGTTAACGATGTAATTAGAGAATATGAAGCTAGTGCTAGCAGTCTTTTCCCTTATCGTGCGGGTATTCATCGTAGACAAGGTTTTGTGGCTGGAGATAAAGCAGGAATTAATGCCGGTGTACAGATTACATTCCAAACTACTATTTCAGCAGCAACAGGTGGTACAGCTTCTGACACTATTATTCGTGAAACAAGAACATTTAATGTTCTTTTAGAATTAGAATAAATTTCAAATAATTGAAATCATATAAATCAATATTATTATTTATAATAATATGGATCTAACAAATACGCAAGTAAATCAATGGAAATTACAGTTTGATGGAGGGTCAAGAGGAAATCCGGGTGTAGGTGGAGCTGGAGCAGTCCTTTATAAAAATAACCATGAAGAATGGAGTAATACATTTTATCTAGGAGATAATATTACTAATAATCAAGCTGAATATAAAGGATTAATTGGAGGACTAAAACATGTTTCAACATTAGATTTACCTAATTTATTAGTAGAGGGTGATTCAAATTTAGTTATTAATCAAGTCTCTGGAACATGGAGAGTGAAAAATGACGAGTTGAAAATATTACATGATGAAGTCCAAGGATATATTAATAAAATTAAAGATATTACATTTCAACATATTCCTCGCAATGAAAATAAAAGAGCTGATCAGTTAGCTAATGAAGCTATGGATAAAAAACAGGATATGAATAATATTATGTCTACTTGGGTTAATAACGAACCTAAAATTGAGAGAAAACCCCAATTTACAGATGATATTGAATTTACACCATCACAACAAAAAGCTATTGATAAATTTATTAATAAAGAAAATATATTTATAACTGGACCAGGTGGATCAGGTAAATCTGCTGTTATTAGGAAAATCGTAGAACATGCCGATAAAACTGGTATTAGATATCAAGTATGTGGTCTTAC
>TARA_B100000963_G_scaffold162309_2_pt1 | contig 10530 bp, 5 predicted proteins | sample TARA_B100000963 | Tara Oceans TARA_B100000963 (sample SAMEA2622097) | marine metagenome | biome: marine biome (ENVO:00000447); feature: surface water layer (ENVO:00002042); material: "saline water (ENVO:00002010), including plankton (ENVO:xxxxxxxx)" | depth 5 m | reverse complement strand
ACTGCCAGAAGGAGTGTCGTCGATATCAAAACACCAATGTAGAAAGTCCCGAGAAAACTGCTCAATCCCAACGTCATGAAGCCACCACAGAGGATTATACTCGTGATTATTATGGCTTTGCCTGCATTGAGAAAGCTAATGCTAACGGCCTGTATGAGGTCTTTTCCTTTCGCTAGTTCAATTCGCAGCTTACTTATGAAATGAATAGTATCGTCAACGGCGATGCCAAAGGCGATAGTGAAGATGATGCTTGTGGAAAGCTTCAGGTCAATACCGGTCCACCCCATGATTCCGGCAATCATCAACAGTGGGAGCACGTTGGGAATGAGCGATATAATGACCATGGATACATTGCGAAACATTAGCCCCGAAATCAGGGCAACAATCAGGAAAGCGATGGCCAATCCGAGTACCATGTCGCTGGCCAACGAACCGATATTTAAATCAATCAATCGAGCAGTTCCAGTTATGTGAAGGTCCAATTCAGAGTTGGGATGTTCCGAGGCAAACCAATCGAAAAAGGATTTGTCTTTTGCCCGATAATGTTTCGCGCCAAGATCAGGGAGTTTACCAAATACGCGAAGGATGTTTGATTCTTCGTTGACTACTAGCGTCAGCGGATTCGTAATTTCGTCGCGCGTTAGCGTCCGCACCATGCGATTGATTTCGCTTTGACGGTTGGGTACGCGGTAGAACTTGGCTTGGTCTCCGTTATTGAGTCTATTGACTTGGGCTAGGATTCGGTCACTACTCACAATTGAACCGACTCCATAAGATTGCCTTAAGTAAGCTGTAATGTTCTCTAATGTTTTCTGCGTTTCTACGCTCATCACATTTTCATTTTCTGGGACAAAAATGGCCAACTCGAAAGGCCGAACCCCAGCAAACTCACGTTCAAAAAATGCAAATTCTTGCCGAAACGGGTCGTCTTCAGCCAAGTCTTCCAATAGCACGTTATCCACTTGAATTTGGCTGGCACCTATAACAGCAATGGCGGATAAGCCAAGCGTAAACGAGGCAATGAGCAATGGACGACGTAACATCGCTTGTAAAGCTCCTTGCAACCATCGGTTCCAAAGCACGCCATTGCCTTCATTGGAAACCCTCGGCGCTGGAAACAGTATCATGATGGAGGGAAGTAGGGTAAAGGCCAGGACATAGGCAATGCCGACACCGGCTGCAGCATATAATCCGAAGTCTTGAATGGGCACCACTGAGGAGGACAAAAGAGTTAGGAAACCAATTGCCGTTGTCAATGTGGTCAGAAAGGTGGCGAGTCCGACTTCCTTGAAGGCGGATTGAATGGCCATGAATTGTTTGGCTCCAAGCCGCAATTCTTCATAATAACGGGATAGGATGTGAACCACATCACTGATTCCGACCACGAAAATAATGGTGGGCAGTACAATGGTCATCACATCGATTGATTTGCCGGTCATTTCCATGGTGCCGAGCGTCCACAAGCCACTGAGTAGCACAACGAGTAAGGGAATGCAAACCCCCCAAATGCTCTGGAAGGCCACCCATAGAAAAACAATCAATACAACCAAACCAATGCTCACGAAAAGTGCCACTTCCCGCTGCATGATGTCCACGTAGTATTTCTGTGCTACTGCCCGTCCTGCGATGTGTACTGGGTGCTCCCACGTAGATGCAAGTTGGGTTATAGCATTGGCCAAGCTGTCACATCCTGATTTGGAAAGGAGCTGTTTGTGTCGAACTTGGATTGCAAGTGCGTTTCCTCCAGTTGAGATAAATGACCCTTCCCAAGTAGGGTGGCCTGAGATACGCACCGAGTCAGATATCAAATTGCCTCGAGCATTTTCATCTTGCCATCGCAGCAGCGGTCGCTGTACGACGGTCAGGCCTAGCTTGATGGGTTCATTTAAGCGCGTGGGACTGAGGACGTCTTCGATATAAGGAAGGGCTTCTAGTTCGTCGGCGTATCCATCTACGGCTTCGAGAAAAGCGGGATGATATATGCTTGGCGTATTTTCAATGCCAACAATGAGAAAGTCGTTGTCCGATTCAAATTGTGATCGAAAATTTAAGTAGAATGCGGTCTCTGGGTCGTCCTGAGGGAAAAAGCTCTCAAAATCATAGTCGAATCCGATTTGTGTGACTCGCCATCCCATCCATAAAGTAGAAACCCCGATAAAGATCAGGGCAAGAATGGCGCGAACCTTCCATGGATTCGGGATGTCGTTTGTCATTGGTTTCCTAACAAGTGCTCGCGTCCAGGGTTCAAGCATTGAACGAAAAAACCCCGGACCAGTGATCCGAGGTTTTTTATTTAATTGGAAGCGGATTTTTATTTCACTTCTTCGAAGTCAACATCGGTGACTTCTGGATCGGTATTTTCCGCATCGGGAGCACCTCCTTCGGCATTGCTTTGGTTGGCTGCTTCTTGTTGTGCTGCGTACATCTCTTGGCTCGCTGCTTGGAAAGCACTGTTCAGTTTTTCGATGCCGGATTTGCAGCCGTCCACGTCTTGCTCCCCGTGGGCCTTTTTGAGCTCTTCTAAGGCCGCATCGATTGGGCCTCGATTTTCTTCTGAGACTTTATCGCCGAACTCTTTCAGCTGCTTCTCCGTCTGGAATACTAGCGCATCAGCTTGGTTCAGTATCTCGATGCGCTCTTTGGCTTCTTTATCCGCTTCGGCATTGGCCTCTGCCTCCTGCTTCATTCGGTTCACTTCCTCTTCGCTTAATCCGCTAGATGCCTCGATCCGGATGTTTTGCTCTTTGCCTGTGGCTTTATCCTTGGCACTGACATGAATAATACCGTTCGCATCGATATCAAACGTTACTTCAATTTGAGGCACGCCGCGTGGAGCAGGTGGAATATCTGCTAGCTGGAACCGTCCAATTGTCCGATTATCATTGGCCATGGAACGCTCCCCTTGAAGAACGTGAATTTCAACACTAGGTTGATTGTCGGAGGCCGTGCTAAACGTTTCAGACTTCTTTGTGGGAATGGTCGTGTTGGCATCAATTAATCTGGTCATCACACCACCCATGGTCTCGATTCCCAAAGAGAGTGGGGTAACGTCAAGTAACAGAACGTCTTTCACGTCGCCAGAAAGCACGCCGCCTTGGATAGCAGCACCTACTGCTACAACTTCGTCAGGATTGACACCTTTCGATGGATCTTTTCCGAAGTAAGCCTTCACAGCTGCTTGGACAGCGGGAATACGTGTTGAACCCCCTACCAAAATGACTTCATCGATATCCGATTTGGAGAGGTCAGCCGCCTTCAGTGCTGATGCACACGGCTCAATGGTTCGTTTAACCAACTCATCGGCCAATTTCTCAAAATTTGCCTGGGAAAGGGAGCGTACCAAGTGCTTCGGTACGCCGTCTACTGGCATAATGTAGGGTAAATTGATTTCAGAACTAGACGTGCTGGAAAGCTCTATTTTCGCTTTTTCTGCCGCATCCTTTAAACGCTGAAGGGCCATCGGATCCTTTGAAAGATCTAAACCTCCATTCTCATCTTTGAACTCCTGAACTAACCAATCGATGATGACTTGGTCGAAGTCGTCACCACCTAAGTGCGTATCACCATCGGTAGACAGCACCTCGAAGACGCCGTCGCCCAGCTCGAGAATAGAAACATCGTGGGTGCCGCCACCTAAATCGAAGACAACGATTTTTTGGTCAGTTGCTTTCTTATCCATTCCATAGGCCAAAGCGGCTGCAGTGGGCTCATTGATGATTCGCTTCACTTCGAGTCCAGCTATTTCACCGGCTTCTTTTGTGGCTTGGCGTTGGGCATCGTTAAAGTATGCCGGAACGGTGATGACTGCTCCCGTTACTTCAGCTCCGAGGTAATCTTCAGCCGTTTTCTTCATTTTTTGAAGTGTCATGGCACTGATTTCCTGAGGCGTGTACAGTCGGTCATCAATTTTAACACGTGGCGTGTTATTATCACCTTTGACAACTTCATAGGGGACGCGGCTGATTTCTTTCTTGACCTCATTAAAAGAGTTCCCCATGAACCGCTTGATGCTAAAAATCGTTTTCTGCGGATTGGTTATGGCTTGACGTTTCGCTGGCTCGCCAACCTTCCGCTCCCCTCCTTCGATGAAGGCAATAATTGAAGGTGTCGTCCGCTTACCTTCGGCGTTCGTTATGACTACGGGTTCGTTGCCCTCCATCACGGAGACGCAGCTGTTTGTTGTACCCAAATCAATTCCAATGATTTTACTCATAGCTCTTGTTAAATTCAAAGATTTCCTTCATGTGTTCAAGGAACGTGCCGTTTGCAATTCGACGATCTCAACCTGACATGCTTGTCAGACTTGGACATTAAACCTGACAAAACGTCCTTGAATCAGTCCAACTCTGGCAGTTCACTCAGGGTAATGCTCATATCGCGCAAGTAATCGACTGCGTGCAACATCCGGCTTCCATACCAACTGAAGGCTTCACCATCAACTAGAAGAGGGCGAAGCCCAATGGAAGTGAAGAACTCGCAGTGTTTGGGCGCAAATGGGTAAGGCTCTGAAGATAGCATCACAGGTGCGCCGGTCATTTCAGCTAGGCAATCTTGGTTCAGCTCGGGATAGCGACCCACAGCATCCGAGGGCGCGGCGTTACCAATACCCCACCAATTCATCACGGCGTGAATGTAGGTGTCGTGACCGGCGACCATAAACGGATTTTGCCAAATAGCATAGATCGCGCTTACACTAATTGGCCGAGCCTTCCCCCAAGCCTCTTCAATTTTGGAGCGCCACGCCACGCCCGCATCTTTTCTTTCCAACACCTCTCCGATGGTTACGATTGTTGCAAATGCACTTTCCACTGTGCGGACATCCGTGATTAGCACTTCAGTGAATGCGCTGCAGGCCTCGACGTCTTCTCTGGTATTTTCCTCTTTGCTTGCAATCACGATGTCGGGTTGGAGCCGCTCGATATGATCGAGGTGGATACGCTTGGTTCCACCAATGATGGGTATGTTCTCAGGATATTCCCCCGCGCGTACGCAGAATTTGGTCCGGCCGACGAGGCAGCTGGCTAGTCCCAAGTCGACTATGTATTCTGTCCAGCTGGGCACTAGGCTGACAATTCGCATGTGGCAATTTAGTCATGGGGCCTGTAATAATGCATTTGGAGCGCCCCTTCAGGTTATGAAACCCGCTGTTTTCCTTGCTCAGAGGGCATCTATATTTTCGAACGGACCGATAGCAATTAGGGTTCAAAGACTTAATTTCGCGGCATGAATAACTTCAACTTTGGCGTCGTTGGAGTGGGTCACATTGGTAAGCGGCACATGGATATGATCTGCCGAAGAGATGGGTTTACACTGGCAGCCACTGCGGACACTCGATCCAAATCAGAGTGTGGTATTATCGGTGATGTTCCGCATTACAGCAGTCATACAGCAATGTTGAAGGCGCATCCAGAATTGGATGTTGTGTGCGTGTGTACGCCGAACGGTTTCCATGCTCAACAGGCGATTGATGTCATTTCAGCCAATTGCCATGTGGTCATTGAAAAACCTATGGCATTGACACGATCGAATGGCGAAGAGGTAATTCATGCGGCATTGTCGAAAGGCAAAAAAGTGTTCTGTGTAATGCAAAATCGGTACTCCCCGCCAGCTGTCTGGCTGCGGGACCTGATCCAAAGTGGAAGTCTTGGGTCAATTTACATGGTTCAAGTTCAATGCTACTGGAACAGAGATGATCGGTATTACAGTAAGACGCCTTGGAAGGGAACTAAGGATCTTGATGGCGGGACATTGTTTACGCAATTCAGCCACTTTGTGGACTTATTGTACTGGGTCTTCGGTGACATTGATTTGATTCAGAGCCGATTTGACGATTTTGCACATCGGAACAATACAGATTTTGAAGATTCTGGAGCTATTACATTTGAGTTCGTCGATCACGAGGCATTGGGTATATTCAATTTCTCTACCGCAGTGGCTAATCAAAATTTCGAATCTTCGGTAACTGTAATAGGGGAAAAGGGAACAATAAAGGTTGGTGGTCAGTATATGAATCAGGTAGAAACGTGTGAAATCCCAGGGTACGTCATGCCAGAATTGCCTCCGTCGAATCCAGCCAACGACTATGGTCATTACAAGGGCTCAGCGTCTAACCACGGGTATGTATTTGACAATATTTATGCAGCCTTATGTGGACAGGGAGAGATCACCACAAATGCGTTGGACGGCCTCAAAGTTGTGGATATAATTGAGCGCATTTACGCGGCAGGTAAACGCCCCTTAAAGCAGGTCTGATATTGCGTTTATTATATCACCAAGGACTACCTAAATGATTCTACCCCAGTCATAAAAGTTTAAAGGCTACGGTAATTATACAGTATTCGCGTAATGTGCTCCTGCGAAGGGCAAAAGCAAATATCCACTCTTATCGGACACGGGTAGGTTAGATTAGCGCCAAACTCCGAATCGTCTGAATGACTACTAATTTCTCTTCAAATAGTTGTTTGAACTAGATGAAGTTAGTGTTCCTGATTTGGCAAATAATACATTCAACCGCATGGAATTGATTGGGAATTTAGGAATCGGAGTTACGGCGGCTGAGGCTACAATGGTTAGTAGACACCGTAATTTTGGTTTAATCAGGAGCAAATCGCCTGCATGGAAGTTGCGGGGATTTGTTCCTATTCGCGATACTCAGATTTCTAACGGACGCTAGGTCTAGCCTCAAGTTTTCTGAGCAAATTGAGAGCATTTGAAGCCTAGCAAGTGCAGTGATTTAGAGTGAGCGCAGCACAGCTTGTACTTCTCGGTCCATTCCGAATAAATCATCGGTTGCTTCAATCCACTTTTTCGCGTCGGTGAGGTTTCCCTCATTGGCTAACATTTCAGCCGTGTAAATCACGGCGTACTTCAGTAAGTCTTCTTGTACCTCTTCCAAACCTTTGCCGCTGAATTCAATCAAAAGCTGTTCTGCAGTGCTCCACGATTCTTGAGCGTCTCGAACCGATTTTGATTTCCACAAGACGGAGCCGTACATGAGCCAAGCGCCTGGGTCTTCTTGGTCCAATGTCCAAAGGTATTTGTAGTAAGATTTTGCTTTTGTAAACTTCTCGTCATCAACATAAATTTCTGCTTGGTTCATTGTTGCGCGACGGAGGTCATTAAAATAGTCCACATAGTCGCTGATGTATTCCGCATCTTTGTCTTTTTTCACAAACTTGGATGCGTATTTCAAGGCGTCTTTCAGGGCTTTTGAATACTTCTCGAGCAGCTCCTCATCGCTGGATTCAGAGATTTTGAAAAATGCCATGCTCATAAAGACATATGGAACAGGCTCTTTTTTGGTTTCATCGTCTTCTGTGTAGCGGATGGCCTTGTAGAGGACTTTTTCGTACTTGCCGTCCACCATCCACATTAACAATTGGTCGAAATCTTTTTGTGGAATCAAAGGAGATTCATCTTCATCGCCATAGCGCTGGCCGAGAGACGCGAAGGGTTGGAGCAACATTAAACCAACCAAAAGAGTAAATTGTAATGCTTTCATGAGGAGTAATTACCAAATAACATGCCGAAGATACAGTTCGGATGTTACAAGATAAACCTGTGATGTCAGAATGCCCACTTGAATCTTGGTTCAACGAACAGGGATGGACGCCTCATGACTTTCAACGTGATGCATGGAATGCCTATGCATCAGGAGAGGAGGTGTTGATCCAGGCACCAACAGGTTCGGGAAAAACGTATGCAGGATTGGGTGCGATCCTCCGCGAAGGATTGCAGAAGACCGGAGCTGACGGGAGCGCACGTGGTACTCAGCTGATTTGGATCGCCCCAATTCGGGCGCTGACAAAAGAGATTCAATACAGCGCACAACGCATGGTTAATGGAATGGGCTTGGATTGGCAGGTTGGGATTCGCACGGGTGACACCACGAGCAAGGAGAAAGCCATCCAGCGGAAAAAGATGCCCCAAATTCTTATTACAACACCCGAATCATTGCATGTAATGTTGGCCATGAAAGGGGTGGAAAAACGATTTGGTAACCTGAGGCTTATGGTTGTGGACGAGTGGCATGATCTCATGGGCACCAAGCGAGGAACGCAAGTGGAGTTGGCTTCGGCTTGGTTTCGTAACGTCGCTTTAAACTATCGGTGCTGGGGTATTTCCGCAACAGTTGGGAATTTAGACGAAGCCTTGCGGGTCTTGGTCGGACCTAAACGAAGAGGACGTCTTCTTTGCTGCGAATGGACCAAGCGCACCGAAGTACGCTCGTTGATGCCAAACCAATTTGAACGGTTGCCGTGGGCGGGACACATTGGTGTAAAACTCGCCGAGCACGTGGTTGAAGTCATCCATTCCCATGCGAGCACACTCATTTTTACAAATACCAGATCCCAGTCAGAGATTTGGTACCACAAACTCCTCGAGGTCGCTCCCGACCTTGCAGGCGTTTTGGCATTACACCACAGTTCCATTGCCAAGGGACTCCGCGATTGGGTAGAAGATGCGCTGCACGAAGGTCATTTGAAAGCTGTGGTTTGTACGAGTTCATTGGACCTCGGTGTGGATTTCCGTCCTGTAGAAGCCATTGTACAGGTGGGCGGCCCCAAGGGAGTGGCTCGCTTCATGCAACGGGCAGGGCGCTCAGGACACCAACCGGGCGCCGTAAGCCGAATTTTCTTTTTGCCTACCCATGGTTTGGAATTGATCGAGGCAAGTGCGTTGCGTGATGCCATGGCGGCTCAACGTATCGAGCCGCGGGAGCCTTTGGTACGATCATTTGATGTATTGATTCAATTTATGTGCACCTTGGCGGTTGGTGATGGATTTCGACCGGAAGACTTAAAGCGTGCGTTGGCTGGTACGCATGCTTTTGAGAGTGTGGATGAAGAAGAGTGGCTTTGGTGCCTGTCATTTATTCGCGATGGTGGTAAGGCGCTCTCTGCGTACGGAGACTACAAGCGGGTCGAGTGGGACGGGAATAAAAGATTGTACACGCTTCAAGATCGAAGACTAGCGCGCCGGCACCGAATGAGCATCGGCACCATCGTCTCAGACCAAATGATTAAGGTGCGCTGGACCAAAGGCGGGTTTCTAGGTCATATCGAGGAGTATTTTATTTCAAGTATGGACCCTGGTGATGCTTTCTGGTTTGCTGGTATGAGCCTTGAATTTGTGAGATTGAAAGAAGGGGCAGTTCATGTTAGAAAAAGTAAGAAGCCAAAGGGTCGAATTCCTGTCTATCTCGGAGGCCGACTCTCGCTGAGTTCCGAATTAGGCGATGCGATTCGAAATGAATTGGATGCTTTCAGCAAGGGCCATGTGCGCTCGCCTGAAATGAGCCGTGTAAGTCCCCTACTTGAATTGCAGCAGGAAATGAGTTGTCTGCCGAATTGCGAAGAGATACTAATCGAGCAATTTCAATCTGAAGAAGGTCATCACATTTGCGTATTTCCGTTTGAAGGAAAAGCCGTTCACGAAGCCATTGGGATGCTCATGGCCCACCGGTGGTGTGCTGAGCGGCCACTTTCCATGACGATTGCAAGTAACGACTACGGGTTTGAACTGCTGTCTGACTCTTCACTGGATGCGGCCGAGATTGATTCTCTCGGGCTGCTCCGTTCGGAGGGATTAATGGACGATTTACAATCGGGCGTCAACTCTGTCGAAATGGCCAAGCGTCGCTTCCGTGATATCGCTGTGATTTCGGGGCTCGCTTTTCAAGGATTCCCCGGACAACGACAGGGAGTGCGGCATTTGCAGTCCCATTCCGGGTTGCTTTTTGACGTATTTCGGGATTTCGATTCGGAAAACTTGTTATTTCGTCAGGCATACGACGAACTTCTAGATCAGCAGATGGAATGGACCCGTTTGCGCCGAGTGCTCGAGCGGATGCGTCAAAAACGCGTCGTTTTAAAGCGAACACGTCATCCGACACCGTTTTCGTTTCCTCTGGTTGTCAACCGTCTGCGTGAAAAAATGAGCTCGGAACAGTTGGAAGATCGAATTCAAAAAATGCTTGTACGTTCGACTCGGTGAATACCGTAAATTCGCACTCATGCAAGAATTGAGACGCCACATTGGGTTGGTGCTTTTACTGCTTTTGCCCGCTGTTTCCTACTGCCAAGCTACTGTCAAAGGTTTTTTGCGCAGCAAAGATTCTGGAGAGCCTGTTATGTTCGCGAGTGTGTCCCTCGAAGGAACCAGCTTCGGGGTTATGTCGGATATCGAAGGATTTTACAGCTTGAGCCGGGTGCCAGCTGGTGTCTACACGCTTATAATCTCCAGCATGGAATATGAGGGAGTTACCGAGCGGGTGGAGTTAATTGACGGTAAAATTATCACACGGAATTTCTTGCTTGAGCAACAGGTCATTCAACTTGGCAGCGCGGAAGTCAGTGCCGATCGTGAGGAGCAGACTACGAAGGTAAATATGTCTGTAGAGACCATTCGACCGAGTGACCTTAAGAAAATTCCAAGTTTCGGTGGTCAGCCGGATTTAGTTCAAGCCCTTCAGGTATTACCAGGATTCATCAGTACAGGTGACCAAGGCGGACAACTCTATATCCGTGG
>TARA_B100000963_G_scaffold71330_1_pt1 | contig 10532 bp, 7 predicted proteins | sample TARA_B100000963 | Tara Oceans TARA_B100000963 (sample SAMEA2622097) | marine metagenome | biome: marine biome (ENVO:00000447); feature: surface water layer (ENVO:00002042); material: "saline water (ENVO:00002010), including plankton (ENVO:xxxxxxxx)" | depth 5 m | reverse complement strand
AAATTATCCGCTGACTTCAAGGCTTTTACTATTGAACAAGTAAAGAATTTTGGTAGCTTACCTGTCGATGATTATCATTTTTTATTTCAAATCACCCCTTACAGAAGCTATCACGGTGTAGAGCATACCAATTCAACTGTTATTTTAATTGGTAATGTTGAAGATGTTTTTGAAAAACAATACGACAACATTTTAGGTATATGCTCTCACGAATTATATCATACTTGGAACATTAAGGCCATTCGACCTAAGGAGATGTTACCTTATGACTATTCTAAGGAAAACTACTCAAGGCTAGGATATGTGGCCGAAGGGGTAACTACTTATATGGGAGATTTGATGTTAAAACGAAGTGGTGTATTCAATTGGCAACAATTTCTAAAAACACAAGATGAAAACCTAAAACGTCATTATGAAAATGATGGCAGACACAATATGTCAGTTGCCGATAGTGGCTTTGACTCATGGCTAGATGGCTATTCTTTAGGAATACCTAATAAAAAAACTTCTATATATGCTGATGGTGCTTTGAATATGCTCATGATTGATTTATTTATCATAGAATATTCTGACGGCAAATATTCACTCAATGATGTCATGAAACGACTTTATGATGAGTATTTAGTTAGTGGATACACTGAAGATGACTTTCAACAACTTTGTGTTGAGTATGGTGGCTTGAAAGTTAGTGAAGTATTTAGCAATCACATTTATGGGATAAAAGATTATACAAACAGTTTAAAATCAGCCCTAGATGTTGTCGGATTTGAATTAGTAAAAATTAATAACCCTAATTTAAGCGCCGATATGTTTGGTTTTATTTCTATTGATAATAATGGAAAACACATCATTAAAAAAGTTCAAAACAATAGCTATGCAGATACTAATGGCATTACTGTTGATGATGAGGTAATTAGTATTAATGGCATTGAAACCAAAGGCAAAAAAATTAATGATTTACTTTTTGACATCACAGAAACGGTATGTATGAAAATTAAGAAACGATTTAGTAGTGTTGAAGTTTATTTAGAATGCGGTCACTTCTACCCTATTTATTGTTTAGAAAAGCTAGAAAATGCCGATGACAAACAATTACTACACAGAACCGTTTGGGCTAAATAATTTAACTATGGCTTCATTTAAAAATTACTTATCACTTATCAAGTTTAGTCATACTATATTTGCTTTACCATTTGCTCTGATTGGTTTCTTTTTAGCTAGTAAAGATTATGGTTTTGAATGGCACATTTTAATTTGTGTTCTCCTATGCATGTTATTTTCCCGTTCAGCAGCTATGGCATTCAATCGATACATCGACAGAGATATAGATTTGGACAACCCTAGAACAGCACAAGTTCGAGAAATTCCAAATGGTACGATTAAGCCCCAATCAGCTTTACTATTTGTTGTTTTTAACTGCTTAGCTTTTGTAACTACAACCTATTTTATCAATACACTTTGTTTTTACCTCTCTCCCATTGCATTGTTAGTTATTTTGGGATACAGTTATACTAAACGTTTTACGTCTTTATGTCATTTAGTATTAGGTTTAGGATTATCATTAGCTCCAATAGGTGCATTTCTAGCAGTATCAGCTCAATTTTCATTAACACCACTTTTATTTTCTGTAGCAGTGCTATTTTGGGTAGCTGGTTTTGATATTATCTATTCTTTGCAAGATGATAAATTTGATAGCCTACATCAATTGTATTCAATACCAGTAGCCCTAGGTCGAAAAAATGCACTCTTGATGAGTCGTTTTTTACATGTTGTAACAGCAGCTAGTTTATTTTATGCAGGACAATTAATAGAAACTCAATATTTATATTGGATAGGTTTTATGAAATTTTCATTATTAATGTTCTACCAACACAGTTTGGTTTCGGAAAAAAATCTCTCTAAAGTCAATTTAGCCTTCTTTACTACAAATGGAATTGCATCCATTATTTTTGGTGCATTTGTCATTTCAGAATTACTCTTTTAAATCCTCATTTTTTCTTAATTTCGCTTAATAAAATACCAAGATTTATGGTGACCAAAAAATCCGATACTCAAGAATTGACTTTCAACAATTTTAAATCTTCTGTTTTAAGAGATTATAAATTAGCTTGTGAAAGTAGAGAGATGAGTTTGATAGGTCGAAGAGAAGTGCTTTCTGGAAAGGGTAGCTTTGGTATTTTTGGCGATGGTAAAGAATTAGCCCAAATTGCTTTGGCAAGATGCTTTAAGAAAGGTGACTTTCGCTCAGGATATTACCGTGATCAAACTCTAATGATGGCACTTGGCGAATTAACAGTGCAACAATTTTTTGCGGCTTTGTACGGTCACGCCGATATTGATGCCGAACCACAATCTGGTGGGCGACAAATGGTTGCTCACTTTTCCACTCAGTCCTTAAATGATGATGGCAGCTGGAAGAATTTGACTGAGCAATATAATTCTGCATCTGATATTTCTTGTACTGCTGGACAAATGCCACGATTGGTTGGTTTAGCACAAGCATCTAAAGTATTTAGAGAAAATAAGTTACTTAAAGAATGGACTAATTTTTCTAAAAATGGAGATGAAATTGCTTGGGGCACTATAGGTAATGCTTCGACTTCAGAAGGACATTTTTTTGAAGCCATTAATGCCGCCGGTGTACTGCAAATACCTATGGTTATTTCCGTTTGGGACGATGGTTATGGTATTTCTGTACATAGTAAACACCAAACCACTAAAGAAAATATTTCTGAAATTCTAAAGGGTTTTCAAAGAGACAAGAAAAATAAAGGTTTTGAAATAATCAAGGTTAAGGGTTGGGACTACCCTGCTCTTAATGAAGCTTATGAAAAAGCTGAAAAAATAGCTAGAAAAGAACACGTACCTGTTTTGGTACACGTTACCGAAATGACTCAACCACAAGGTCATTCTACTTCTGGTTCTCATGAAAGATATAAGTCGAAAAAACGCCTACAATGGGAAAACGATTACGATTGTATAGAGTTATTTAAAGAATGGTTAGTAGCCAATTCTATTGCATCAAACGATGAACTAACATTAATGAGAGCCGATATCAAAAAAGAGGTTTCAAAACAAAAAAATATGGCTTGGAAAGCCTATCAGAAACCTATACTTGAAGAACTCAATCAGACCGTTGTTTTATTAGATAAGCTAATTGAAGAAAGTCCAAACGGTGTATTTATAAAACCAATTAAAGAAAATTTGGAATTTGATGCTAAACTAAATCCCCATAGAAAAAATATTTTTGTTGCTATTCGTTCCGCTTTACGTCTTGTTAGAGGTGAAGATACCAATGCTAAAGCACAACTTAAGCAAATGCTGTCGAATTGGAATACACAAAATCAAGAAAGATACAGTTCACACCTGTACAGTAATTCTGAACAATCTATTCTTAAAGTTAAAGAAGTTAGGCCATCTTACAATGATCAATCTGAAGAAGTGGATGCTAGAGTAATTTTAAGAGATAACTTCGAACGTATTTTGGCTGATAAGCCTGAGGTACTAATTTTCGGTGAAGATAGCGGTCAGATTGGTGGTGTTAATCAAGGATTGGAAGGTTTACAACAAAAATTTGGAGAATTAAGAGTATCGGATACAGGTATTAGAGAAGCTACTATTTTGGGTCAAGGCATTGGTATGGCTATGCGAGGGCTTAGACCAATTGCTGAAATTCAATATTTAGACTACTTGTTGTATTGCTTTCAAGGCTTATCTGACGATTTAGCGACTCTACATTATAGAACAAAAGGGCAACAAAAAGCACCCCTTATCATTAGAACACGAGGACATAGACTAGAAGGTATTTGGCATTCTGGTTCGCCCTTGGGCATGATACTTAACGGTTTACGAGGTATGCATGTATTAGTTCCTAGAAATATGACTAAGGCCGCTGGTTTTTACAATACCCTTTTGGCTAGTGATGAACCTGCCATTGTCATTGAATGTTTGAACGGCTACCGACTCAAAGAAAAACTACCCATAAACTTGGGAGAATTTACAAATCCAGTAGGCATACCAGAAATTACAAAACAAGGCAGTGACATTAGCTTAGTAACTTATGGCTCTACTTGGCGATTAGTTTCTGAAGCAGCTAAAGAATTAGAAAAAGTAGAGATTTCTTGTGAAGTGATAGATGTACAATCTCTATTGCCTTTTGACACTAAATACTCAATTGTAGAAAGTTTAAAGAAGACAAATAAAGTCATGTTTATAGATGAAGATGTTTCGGGAGGTGCTACGGCTTATATGATGCAAAAAGTATTAGAAGAACAGAAAGGCTATTTTTATTTAGATAGTGAGCCCAAAACCATATCTGCAAAAGATCACAGACCAGCTTATAGTGAAGATGGCGATTACTTCTCCAAACCCAATACGGACGATATTTTTGAAAGTGTTTATGCTGTAATGCACGACCACAACCCCACTAAATATCCAGCACTGTAAATGAATAAAACAACTGAGCAAGATTCCAATCACAACCATCTAGAAAAGATGGATACACTTAGTCTTTTAAAAGGTATAAATCAAGAAGATAAAAGGGTTTCAGTTGCCGTAGAAAAAGTTATTTTAAAAATACAACTTTTGGTTGATGCTGTATACTCAAGAATGCTCAAAGGAGGTCGTTTATTTTATATAGGTGCTGGAACATCTGGAAGACTTGGTATTGTAGATGCTTCTGAGTGCCCTCCCACTTTTGGTGTACCACACGATTTGGTTATTGGTATTATAGCTGGTGGCGACTCAGCTATTCGCAAGGCTGTAGAATTTGCTGAGGACGACATGCAACTAGCCTGGAAAGATTTACAAGAATATCAAATCAATGAATTGGATACAGTTATTGGTATTGCTGCATCTGGCACAACACCCTACGTTATTGGGGGCATAGAACAATGCAATAAGCGTCAGATACTTACAGCTTGTATTTGTTGTAATGCAGACTCTCCTTTATCTAAAGTTTCTCATCACCCTATAGAAGTTGTAGTAGGACCAGAATTTGTAACTGGCTCAACTCGAATGAAAGCAGGCACTGCTCAAAAATTAGTTCTAAATATGATTTCCACCTCAGTGATGATTAAGCTAGGGCGAGTCAAAGGTAATAAAATGGTGGATATGCAGTTGAGCAATAATAAATTGGTAGACAGAGGAACATTAATGGTTGCTCAACAAACAGGTTTAGATTACGAGCTTGCCAAAGAATTATTAAACGAATGTGGTAGTGTACGTACTGCCATCGAAAAGCACCAAAACAATGGATAAACAAAAATTAGCCAATGGTATGATGTGGATATCCATGTCAATATTCTTCATTTTCACTGCTGCTATGACCTTATACATAGCCGATAGTAAAGACAATCTATTTCTAAAAGGTCTTGGTATATTCTTTATCTTATGCTTATTCTTCTTTGCCTATAAAGGGCTAAAAACTACACTAGATGCTTTTTTTGATAAAGAGAAATAAAATCTAAAACGGATTAGTTGCCCAAACATTAAGCTCTGTAATGAAACCTTTATCTTCCATCTCCAAAACAGACAAAATGGAATGTGCTATTTCTTTAGAAGATAGTTTGTTGTGTTCTTCTACCCTTTCTTGACGCTCATGGTTATTAAATGCTGTTGTTACTTCGCTAGGATTCAACTGACAAACGCGTATGTTAAATGGACGCAGTTCTGCTTGCCAACATTGTGTTAGGGCTCTGACAGCAAATTTAGAAGCGGCGTAGACACTTCCTCCAGAAAAACCTTTTACACTTGCCGAAGAACCAATATTGACGATAGTACCGCTCTTTTGTTCTTTCATAACGGAAATGATGGATTTTGACAATAAAGCCAGTCCAAAAACATTGATATTGAAAATTTGTTCAAAATCAGAAAAAGTAACGTCTTCAATTTTCTGAAAAGTACCTATTCCAGCGTTATTTATCAAAGCATCTACTTTACCATCTAAAGCTTCTATACATTGTTGAGTTTTATTAAAAATATTTTCTTGGTCTGAAATATCAAAAACTAGAGTTTGAGCACCTGTATATTTTGCGGCTTTTTCTAATCTTTGAGCAGAACGTCCTGTAATTAATACTTTTGCACCTTTTTTTACTAAAATTTTGGCTGTTTCTTTGCCTATTCCTAGACTACCGCCAGTAAGTAATATGTGTTTATCTTTTAAATTCATATTTAGTCTAGAGTAATATTTTTTTCAAATGAACCGTTTTCATAAATCAGAAATTGTAACTGATTAGATGTTTGTTCTATCCTCTTACCCTCAATGTTTCTTATCTCTTTAAGTTGACTAGGCTTGGTTTTTTGGTCATCAATATTAGAGGTAGATGGCCATAGACGAATGCCTACAGGTAAATGGTCTGAGATACAGTTGTCGTAACCATAAAATCCATTACTAAAGTATTGAGCCATATTAATGGTAGTCACATAGTTGTATGCGTTGTTAAACTCATCGACAAGTTCGTTAGTAATGAGTATGTGGTCTAGGTGTGATGGCCAAGAAGGAAAAGACCATTGGGAAGTAGGAAAATCTAAAATTGGCGTATCAGCAAACAGATAATTATCGCTATCGTCTATAAAAGATTGGAAGACGTTATTACTGATGTTATCTTCTATCAAATCGTTATAATCTCCCACTAAAAGGACATTTTTATCTGCGAGGTTGTTATCTATGTAATATTTTATAGCATTACTGGCTGCTCGCCTTCTAGTTTCTTCATCACCTGAATCCGATTCGTCTAGAATACCATCACCGCAGCATTTAAGGTGTATGTTTATTATATAAAAGGTCATACCGCTAAAACTGAGCTCTATTAAATAAGGTGGTCTACCTGCAAAATTATATGAGTATTGGTTGGAATTTAAGATGGAATTATGAGAAATAACTTCTACATCTTTGTGGACCAAATAGGCTAGAATTAAATTATTGTAGTTATTGGGTATAATGTAGCCTGTATAATCTTCTAAACTATTAGCTAAGTCTTGAAAAGCATCTACGTCATTTATCTCTTGTAAAGCATAAACATCAGCTTGCATAGCAGCCATAGCTGCCGAAGTAGAATCAATGGTAGTTTGGTTGTTTTTTGGGAAAAATTCTAGATTCCAAGTTATTACTTCAAAAGAACCTTCACCACCAAAAACTAGGTCCGATAAATTTTGAGAAAATGAAAAGAACGATACAAAAAAAAATAAAAATGTTAAAATTTTACTCATTGATCAAATTTACAATTAATAACTAAAACATTGACTAAAACTATTCTTATTAAATTAGCCTTTAAATAATGCATATCAATTATGATTCATTTCAACAGAACTCTTTTTATTGTTTTATCTTTTATTATAAATCTAACTAACCACGCTCAATCACTAATTGAACTAGGCTTTGGAAATGACAATACTTTTGATGTCATTACATGGAATTTAGAAAACTTTCCAAAAGTAGATGGGACGACAGAAAATTATGTATCAGACATTATTATTGATCTTGAATCAGAAATAATAGGTTTTCAAGAAATAAGTGATATAACAGCTTTTGAAGATATGATTAATTTTACTCCTGGTTATATTGGTTATATATTAGATGCTAACTATGGGGGAATAAATCTTGCTTTTGCAGTTAAAAATGATGTAACTGTTATTGATGATTATGGAATACTATCATCTTCAAATTATAACTATGCATTCGCTGGAAGACCCCCTTATTTAATTCATATAGAAAAAAACAACATTGAGTATTATGTCATTAATGTACACCTTAAATGTTGTGGTGACGGCAACCTCAATACCTCAGAATCCTCAGATGAGGAAAACAGAAGATTAGTTGCCCTAAACCATATTAAAACATATATAGATAATAATTTATCGAATGAAAATGTATTGGTTATTGGTGACTTTAACGATGAATTGGACGATAATACTGACGATAATGTTTTTCAAAATTTCATTGACGATAGCGATAATTATCTCTTTACTGATATGAGCATTGCTACTGGAAATCCTCAGAATTTTTCCTTTCCTAACTGGTCAAGCCATATTGATCATATATTAATTACAAATGAACTTTTCGATGAGTTTAATTTCAATGAAAGTCAAATTACATGCATACAAATTGATGATAACTTTATTGGTGGTTTCAATAACTACGATTCATTAATTACTGACCATTTGCCTGTAGGTTTAAATTTAATATATACTAATCCTTGTGAAGATTCTCTTTTATTAAATAATGATGATAATTGTACGTCCAATAATGACTATGAAAATATATATTTATTTTTTTCAGAGTATTCTGAAGGTTCATCACATAATAAGTATCTTGAAATATATAATCCTACCTCAAATACAGTCAGTCTTGAAAATTACGCTTTGGCACTAGTTGTAAACGATCCTACAGAAATTGGTGTTTATGATTCATGGCATTATTTCGATATTAATTCATATATTCCTGCATTTAGTGTCTATACAATAGCTCACCCTCTTTCAGATTCATTAATATTAAATTTTGCAGATATGACCACAACACATCTCAGTAATGGAGATGATGGAATAGCTTTAGTTTACGGAAATGAACCTCAATCTAATTTAAATCCAGAAGATGGTCAATATTTAGTTTTAGATAGAATTGGAGATTGGAATGGTGATCCTGGTAGTGGATGGTCGGTAGCCGGAGTTACTAATGCTACAAAAAATCATACATTAATTAGAAAATGTCATATTAGTAATGGTAACCCAGAATGGTTTTCTTCTTCTGGAACTAATAATACAGACTCTGAATGGATAGTATTATCTATTAATGATTGGAGTGATTTGGGTCAACACAATTATCCATGTGAGATTATAATTAATGGTTGTACAGATCCTTCAGCAGGCAATTATAATCCTGAAGCAAATTTTGATGATGGAAGCTGCCATTCTCCATTATTTGCTTGTGACATTGTACCGAACGGACTGTTTGTTGATAATATAATACACAATAGAGTACGGTTCAATTGGTCAAACCCCTCTTCATATCCATCATACTACATGATTAGATATCGTCCTGTTGGTGCTAATTCATGGACTGTTATGACAGCCGGACCTGTTAATAATAATGAGTTTAGTGGTACTAGTAGGACAAGATACTTTATGGAACCATCTACTAATTATGAGTGGAATATAAGAGCTAGAGTACTAAATGAAGACGGTAGTACAAATTGTCAATCATCGTGGTCAGCTACATCTGAGTATACTACACTACCTTCATGTCCAAATTTGGATAACTTAACAGTTAATACAGAGGCAAACTGGGTGACTTTTAGCGCTGATGCTCCATCAGATGAGTGGGGAGTTTGGCAATCAAAGGCTAAGATCAAAGAAATAGGAACTAACTCACTTAGATATGCTAATGGTGATGATAATGGTAATATTAATGAATTGAAGGGTAATTTTAGTGCGAGTACTTCATATGAGTGGCACACCAAAGCATGGTGTATAGGAAATGTTGATGAATTAGGTAATTCTGATCCGCAGTATCATAGTGGTTGGGGAGAATTCAGTGAATTTACCACTGAAGATATTTGTGATAAGATACCTATTAATTTATCAACGTCATCAAATGGAGCTAATACTACTATTACTATGAATTGGGAGTTGCCGCTAAGTGGAACACCTGACCATTACTTTTTAGAGCTTAATGATGATATTACTGGTCAACAGTGGCAATGGAATAATATTACAGGAGATCAGACTTCACAGACAAAGTTTAATTTATCGTCTAGCGATTATTCTTGGAGGATTCGAGGAGCCTGTGGTAGTAATGGTACCTCTTGGGCGACAATATTTACTCAACCTGAGTATTATACATTAGGAGGCAATAGATTAGAGGGAGATATTATCAATGACTTAGAGATATATCCAAACCCTTCTAAAGATATTTTTAACATATCAATTAAACTTAAATCCAAAGAAGATTTTACTATCAAAATTTATGATAAACTTGGTCAAATAATATTTTGTGATTCAAAGCCAAAAAAACAATTTCATAATTATCAAATTAACCTAAATAATTTTAGTAATGGAATTTATTCAATAGTTGTCGAAACAAATTCAATTTCATTAAATAAAAAATTTATTCTACATTAGAAATTATTGTTGTTTATCAAAAATTATTTTTTTTTCTGCTAATCCGTTTTTATAAATAATAATAAATATACCCGAAGGTTCTGATTTTTGTTCTTGGCCAAGTAAATTATATATTTTTAAAATATTTTTTTCATTATAGTAATTATTATTGAATTCATCAATATTATTTAAATGACAATTTGTAATACATTCTTTTAAATTAGAATAAATTCCACTGCCGTCTCCTGGATTAATACATCCACCTAAATCGCATTTCCAAGATTCTTTAAAATTACAACTCAATTCACAATCTTCAAGACTTGAAAATTGACCATATCCTAATACTTCAATACAAAAATCATCAACACAGTTCCAACTTGGTGCAGAAAAACAAATTGATTCACAGTCTTCTAATGATGAGAAAATACCACTACCAT
>TARA_B100000963_G_scaffold347345_1_pt1 | contig 10532 bp, 8 predicted proteins | sample TARA_B100000963 | Tara Oceans TARA_B100000963 (sample SAMEA2622097) | marine metagenome | biome: marine biome (ENVO:00000447); feature: surface water layer (ENVO:00002042); material: "saline water (ENVO:00002010), including plankton (ENVO:xxxxxxxx)" | depth 5 m | reverse complement strand
TTATAAAGTGCCACAGGATTATAATCTGAAGGCATAAAAGGTGGGTTAATTTCATATGGATATATGATATTTGTGTAAACAGGAAAATCCTCTGTATGAAATTGCCAATTTGATGGGACTGGTATTTTATCCCAATCGTTCTTGTCGTAACTTTTTTTATAGAATTCTTTTGGTACGTCGTCGTCTATTTTATACAACTTAAAGTCCCAGGTTCCATTCAATGTTTGAGTCAATGAGTCGCCGGATTTATCATACGGTATAAAAAAGGAATGAGGTTGCTCAGTGTTAATCTTGAACACAGACAAATCCTCCCACTCCCTATATTGTGAAAATGATATTGTGATAAAAAATAACACCACAAGGTTTGTAAAAATTTTCAAAATTTCAGTTGTTTTTCTAAATTTAAAAAAAAACAATGAGACACATTACACTGTTAATTTTAATTTTTTTATGTTACTCATCAAGTAAGTATCAAGTATCTAAACCCAATATAGTTCTTTTGATGGCAGAGGACATAAGTGTGGACCTTGAAACCTACGGTATGAAGGGTCTTCAAACTCCCAATCTAAATTGGATGGCAAATAATGGCTTAAAATTTAATAGATTTTATGGGACCAACCCTATATGCTCTCCAAATAGATCTGCACTTATGATTGGTGTTCATCAAGTAAAAATGAACACCCACCAGCATAGAAGTAATAGAAACTATATTTTACCTAACGGAATAAAACCTTTTACGTATTGGCTTAGAAAAAACGGCTATACAACCCATATTGGTCTAGATCCAAAGATCTTGGGAAGTAAGGCTTATGGCGAAGGTAAGTTTGATACAAATTTTAAAAATTCAAAATTCGGAGAGTGGGATGGAGAAAATAATTTTGGTCTTTTTGATACTGCAAAAAATATTTCAAAAGAATCCCAAAAACCTTTTTTTGCTCAAATAACTTTGAATGCAACGCATAGAGGAAGATGGTGGTCATCTGTGAGAAATGAATCTAATGATCCTGTTAATATTGATTCCGTTGAACTTCCACCCTACATGTATGACCATAAATTAATTCGACTGGATTGGGTCAAATACTTAGATCAAGTAGAGTTTGTCGACCAACAAGTTGGTAAATTTTTTAACTATCTTAAAAAAGAGAATCTTGATAAAAATACAATTGTAATATTCATAGGCGACAATGGAAGATGCAATGTTAGAGGAAAAGGGTATTTGTTTGAGCCTGGCATAAATATTCCACTATTAATTTATAGCCCTTTCAATGAGGGAAATAAAGTTGTCAATGACCTGGTTACTGTTACTGATTTAACAGCAACCATTTTAGATTATGCTGGAATTGATAAACCTAAATACATGACAGGAAATTCATTTCTAAAGGATGATTTTAATAGAGAATATGTTTATGCAGCGAGGGATCAATGGGATGAAATAATGGATAAATCAAGAGCAATTGTTACAAAAAAATGGAAATATATTAGGAATTATAAGCCAGAAATTCCGTATGATGCAGGTCAAGCATACTTAGAATTTTATCGTCCAGCTGTACATATCATGCGTACAGCAAAATCTAGGAATTTACTCACTAACGCACAATTACACTTTTTCAAGAAATCAAAAGATTTTGAGGAACTTTATGATTTGGAGAATGATCCACACGAAATAAATAACCTTGCATTAGACCCATCATATCAAAATGTGATGAATAAATTTAGAATTGACATGGAAGAATATAATAAAATATATAGCCCTATGTCTAATGAATATGAGCCCATTATTGCTGAATCAGTTGTTATCCTTGAATGGGTTAAAAAAAATAGACCTGAAGAATATAAAAGAATGCTAGAAGGTTATGAAATTGGATTCTCAAAGTTCAAGGATGAATATTATAAGAATAATTAGTAAATATATCTATCTGGATTAAGTTTGTTATACAACTCATCATCTCTGAGGCCTAAAAAAATGGGATCCATCAAAGTTTTATTCCACTCTACACTTTTCTTTACAAGTTCATTAAAAAGTGGTCTATTTTTATCTATAATATTATTTTTCTCGCCTATGTCTGAATTCAGGTCAAAAAGCATTGAGTCCCCTCGTCTAATAAACATTTTATAATTCTTAGACCTGACTGCGTGTGTTATGTAACGTGCCCTAACTCCATCTTCTATATAAGGTTGATGACCATTATTTCGCCAATAAAGATATTCGTGTGGATAACCATTATCAAAACCTTTAACAAATGGTAAAAGATCTTTTCCGTGAATTTCGTTTTCTAACTCTAAATCGGGGTTTATAATCGCTTTGCTTGTTGCAAATATGTCTAGCGATATGATCGGTTTTGTAAAAATAGTTCCACCTTTGATCTCATCCGGCCATTGCATAACAAACGGGATTCGAATTCCTCCTTCGTAAAGAGTTCCTTTATGAGAGTTTAGCGGTGTATTATTTGATGCATTACTTTTAGCACCACCATTATCAGATAAGAAATATATAATTGTATTGTCATAAATATTATTTTCTTTTAAAGTTGATATAATATTACCCACCCCATCATCAATTGAGCTAACCATTGCAGCATAGGTTTTTCTTCGACTATCTTTGATATGTGGATATCTTTTTAAATATTTTTCTGTCGCCTGAAGTGGTCCGTGTGGAGCATTATATGCCAAATAAATAAAAAAAGGAGAATTTGAACTTCTTTCAATGAAGCCAACAGTTTCTCGAGATAGAGCATCAGTTAAATAGTCTTTCTCATCAATCCTTTCCTCATTCCTCAATAATTTAGTTCTGTAAGCACAAAAATTACACTTAACCTCTGTTTCATCAGCTAAATTCCACTGCTCAGGGAAATATTGGTGTCCACCAGTTAAAAAACCAAAAAACTCATCAAATCCGCGGTTTAATGGCCTGAGTGATTCATGGGCGCCTAAATGCCACTTTCCTACAGCAAATGTTTTGTAATTCTTCGTTTTAAATAAATCTGCAATAGTAAATTCAGACAATGGAAGCCCCATATTAGGATCTTTAGGAGTATATAAGGCATTTAATCCATAACCAAAAGTGTCTTGATATCTACCAGTTACTAGTCCAGCTCTGCTTGGTGAGCAAACAGCATAGGAAACATATCCATCTGTAAATATTACACCATTTTCTGCCAAACCGTCAATATTAGGAGTTGAAATTTCGTTTGATCCGGTAAAGCCTAAATCAGAATAACCCAAATCATCAACCAAAATCACAATTACATTCGGGAGGGTATCCTTTTTAAAGTCACATGAAAAAAGGATCAACAGACTAAGTAGCAATATTTTTTTCATTAAGTTAGTATTAGAATAACAACTAATTTAAAAAATTATTTTTATGAAAAAATTTATACTAGTCGTAACATTTATTGGCATTTTTTGTTGTAATAGTGTGGACTTGCCTAAGCCAAATGTTATCATCATATATGCAGATGATTTAGGTTATGGTGATGTAAGTTCGTATGGGTTGGGCACACTGCAAACTCCAAACATTGATAAAATTGCAAGTGATGGTATCCGGTTTACAAATGGTTATGCAAGCTCTGCAACATGTAGTCCTAGTAGATATGCACTAATGACAGGAACCTATCCATGGAGAAATAAGAATGCTAAAATTTTAACGGGAGCAAACCTAATTATTGATACAACAGAAATGACACTTCCAAAAATGTTCAAATCAATGGGCTATCAAACAGGTATTGTTGGTAAATGGCATTTGGGTCTTGGTGATGGTCCTGTTAATCATAACGAATTTATTAGTCCAGGACCAAATGAAGTAGGTTTTGACCATTCATTCATTATGGCAGATACTCAAGATAGAGTGCCGACTGTATACATTGAAAATGGATACGTTGTTAATTTAGACACCAATGATCCAATTGAAATCAATTTCAAGGGTAATGATTATGGTTTACCAAGTGGTCTTAAAAACCCAGAGCTATTATCAATGATGTGGCACCACGGGCACAATGCATCAATAGTGAATGGTGTACCTAGAATTGGATTTCAGAAGGGAGGAAAAAGTGCAATGTGGAGTGATATTGACATGGCAGATAAGTTTTTGGATGAATCCAAGAAATACATCAGCTCGGTTAAAGATGAACCTTTCTTTTTATTTTACACACTGCAACAACCACACGTACCAAGAACTCCTCACCCTAGATTTGAAGGCACTTCAGGGATGGGACCAAGAGGTGATGTAATTGTAGAAGCAGATTGGTGCATAGGTGAAATGTACAAATACTTGGAAGAGGAAGGTTTAATTGATAACACAATTATAATTATATCAAGCGATAATGGACCCGTTTTAAATGATGGATATTATGATAATGCAGTTGAAAAACTGGGTGAACATGATCCATTTGGTGGTTTAAGAGGAGGAAAGTATAGTTTGTTTGAAGCAGGGACTAGGGTTCCATTTATAACATATTGGAAAGGAAAAATTAAACCACAGATCTCCGATGAATTGGTAACACAAATTGATTTTCTAGAATCATTCTCATCATTACTTGGTTCTGACATAAAATCAAAAGATGGTGTGGATTTATCTGATGTTTTTTTTAGAAATAAAGGAAAGGGAAGAACAGAATTTGTTTTAGAGGCCACTTCAAGAACTGCATTTAGAAAGGATAACTGGGTTATGATACCACCATACAAAGGCTCAGCCTTAAATGAATTCGTAAATATTGAAGTTGGGAATTCCAAAAAACATCTTTTGTTCAACCTAGACTTAGATAAATCTCAAGAAAATGATTTATCAGATGATTATCAAGAAAAACTTAAGGAGATGATTAAAAGATTAGGGGAAATAACAGGTGATGATATTGGTGAGGTTGAAGAACTCATTCTAGAATAGATGCAGATATTAATAACCGGTGGCTTAGGATATATTGGTTCGCATACAACTGTTGAACTTTTACAAAAAGGATTTGATGTTGTGATAGTTGATGATTTGTCAAATTCCAAATTAAATGTCTTTGATAAAATCAAAAAAATTACGGGTAAAAACCCCAAGCTTGAAATAATTGATCTAAAAGATAAAATTGAAGTTGAAAAACTTTTCAGAGATTTTAATTTTGATGGAATTATCCATTTTGCTGCTCATAAATCTGTTAATGAAAGTGTAAATTTTCCCGAAAAATATTTTAAGAACAATATTGGTGCACTCGAAAACTTACTAGAAAATATTGACGAAGAAATGTACTTTATATTTAGCTCAAGCTGTACTGTTTATGGTCAAGCTGATAGAATGCCTATAACAGAAAATTTCCCTATTAAAAAAAGTGAATCTCCTTATGGTGAAACAAAACAAATTTGCGAAGGTATATTAAAAAAATTTTGTGAAGCTAATCCTCTTTTTAATAATATAACACTGCGTTATTTTAACCCCATAGGAGCCCATGAATCTGGAATGATTGGAGAACTTCCGCTCGGAAAACCTGAAAATTTAGTTCCTTTTCTAACACAAACCGCAATTGGAAAAAGAGAGCAATTGGTTGTATTTGGTGATGACTACCACACATCTGATGGAACATGCATTAGGGATTATATTCATATTGAGGATTTGGCTAATGTTCACGTATCGTGTTTAGAATACTTAATTCAGAAAAAAAATAAAGCTAATTACGAATTTTATAATGTAGGTACAGGAAAAGGACTTTCAGTTTTGGAATTAATTAACTTATTTGAAAAGGTTAATAATATTAAAATCAATTATAGAATTGGTGAAAGAAGAAAAGGTGATGTTGTAATTGCTTTTGCAGATGTTTCAAAGATTTTAAAAGATGTGGGGTGGAAATGTAAATTTTCCGTAGAAGATGCCTTAAAATCATCATGGACATGGGAAAAAAACTTAAAAAATGAGTAGCTTAATTATAGAATCTTCAGGTAGAATTAACATGATTGGTGAACACGTTGACTATAATGGCGGATGTGTATTACCTGGCTCGATCAATAAAAAAATACGATTTAAATTTCACAAAATTGAAGGAATAGATTGTCACGTAAAGTCAATAACACTTGCTAAAGAATTCAAATTTAGTTTTGAAGATTTAAGTCCCCGAAAAGTTCATTGGGAAAACTACATTATTGGTGCAGTAAATAATTTAATAAATAAAAAGTTCTTGAATTTGAGCACTTTTTCTTGTGAAATCAGCAGTTTTCTACCAATTGGTGCTGGAATTAGTTCATCATCATCACTTATATGTGGAATGGTTAAAGGCCTAATTGAGCTAAATGATTTGAAACTTTCAAATAATGAAATTGTAGATATTGTTTTGGACGTTGAACACAACTACATAGGACTCAAAGGTGGAATAATGGACCAATTCACTATTTTAAATGGTAAAAAAGATCATTTGATTTTATTAAAATGCCAAAATAGAGAATTTAAACACATCCCCTCCAAACTTAAAAATTTTAAAATTCTTTTGTTAAATACAAATGTGGAGCACAACCTTGCTCATACTGCTTACAATGAAAGAGTAAATGAATGTAATGAAGCTTTAAAAATTATAAATAAGAATACTGATGCCAATTTTAATTTTTTATGTGAAGTTCCTGAAAAAATATTAAATAATAATAAAGAGTTTTTATCTAAGACACTGTTCAATAGAGCATCTTTTGTCATAAAAGAAAATTTAAGAACCATAAAGTCAGCTGAAATATTGGAAAACAACAAACTTTCTGAACTGGGGAAACTGATGTATGAATCACATTTTGGGTTATCAAAACTCTATAAAGTTAGTTGCGAAGAATTAGATTTTTTAGTAGACTTAACTAGATATCACCAAAAAATTATTGGCTCAAGGATGATGGGAGGTGGATTTGGCGGCTGTACATTAAACTTAATCCAAGATGACTTTATAGGCCAATTTGTGGATGAATCTTGTAAAGCTTATTACAGAAAATTTGGAAAAGAGGCCATACCAATCCTTGCAGAACTTGACAATGGCATCACTATAAAAAAGACCTAAAGGCAGAAAGATTGCATAAACTCTGTTTATACAGGTTTAAGGCTAACTGAATATTCGATAATCCCATTCAGGCACGCTCTAGCAAACAGACTCACCTTTTTTAATAAAATTAGTGTTGAGTTTACCAATGATTTTCTGCCTAAGGTCAATATATTAAGATCGTAGTTAAATGGTATTTTTATCAATTAACTCAATAAGTTCTTTAAGTTTCTCTTCTGTATTTGTTCCTAATTTGGATTGATCCATTGTGATTTTTTTATTATTTGTAAAAATTTCTAAAGCACACATTGCTAAACTGTCTTGTTTGTCTTTAACTGCATAGCTTTTTTCATATTTTATTATCATATCATTAATTTCCTTCGCAGCTTTTCTCAAAACTTCCTCTTGCTCTATATTAACACTCAGTGGATAAATCCTATTTCCAATATTTAATTTAATTTTTTGTTTCATTTCAAGAAGCTAGATTTGAGATGCAAAAATCTAAATCCTGAATCATTTTATCAATTCTTTTTTTGACAAATTGTTTACCATCTGATTCTAAAAATTTACCAATCTTTAATGATTGATAATTTAATTTTGAATTTCTTAAATCTTCAACAAGCTTTTCATTTTGATTCTTTAACAAATCAATTTTATTTTTAATTTCTAAATTTTCTGATTTTAAATTATTGTATTTTTTTATCAGCGAATTAATTTTATCAAATAAAATTTCAATATTTTGAGTTGAATCTTTCAATTTATTTTTTATATATCTAAATTTAATTTTAGTTGTTATTAAAAGCAAGGCTTTAATTGAAAAACTTATTTTTAATATTATTCTTACTGAGTTTAACCACAATCAATTCTCAAGTAATTGTTGAGGAAGCTAATGCGCCTGTTAAAATTCCACTCAAGCTGAGCGGGAATTTTGGTGAGTTAAGATCAAGTGGCTTTCATTCAGGCATTGATATTAAAACGTTGGGTAAAGAGGGAGTTGAAATCAAGTCTATTGATGATGGGTATATTTCAAGAATTTCTATTTCATTAAGTGGTTTTGGAAAAGCGATTTATGTTACTCATCCTAATGGATACACATCTGTTTATGCTCATCTTAGTAGATTTAATGAGAAGATAGAAAAACTCATACGAGCTCATCAATATCAAAAAAAATCATTTGTAATTAATAAGTTTTTTAAGAAAAATGAATTTGTAATAAGCAAAAATGATATAATTGGTTTTTCTGGAAATACGGGAAGTTCGTTTGGGCCACATTTACATTTTGAAATTAGAAAATCGTTAGAAAATTTGCCTATTAATCCTCTGCGTTTCGGATATCCAATTGATGATACAATTCCACCAACAATTAGAGGACTATTTCTTTACAAGATCGGAGAAAAATTTAACAATAGAAAAGCAATTAATATTAAGAAAATTTCTTCCAACACTTTCCAAAGTGAACCAATCAAATCAAATGGTAGCTTTGGATTTGGTGTAATTTCTGATGATAGGCAAAATAAATCTTATAACATTAATGGGACTTATAATTATAAGTTAATTAAAAACGATTCAACTGAATTTGAAATTGTATTTGACAACTTTTCATTTGATGAAAAAGAATACCAAATGAAATTAATGGATTATGGATACTATGTAGATAAAAAGTCCAGATTAATAAAAGTTTTCAACGAGTATGGGTTAATAACAAACTTTATTAAATCTAAAAATTCAGGGATTATTGATGTTGTAGAAAATGACTCAATAAAAATTAAAATTATTTTAAGTGATTATGCAAATAATAAAACTCAAGTTAACGTCAATATAATAGGTACAAAGGATAGTTTAGACTATTATTATGACGATTTTAGTGATTTTAATTCTTTTGTGAAAAACTCAAAGGATTTTAACTTTTATGAAAATGGTGCAGAGGTTAAAATAGAAAAGAATACTTTCAACAACGATACTTTTTTAGATATCAGTTACTTGTCGGATACCCTCTATATAATTAACCCAAAAGTTTACGCATTTAAGGATATAGAAATTTCAATGCCTCAAAAAGTTCAGAATTCTAAACAGACTTATATTGCACGTGAGGATAATGAAGGAAATAAAATATTTGCTGGTCACACAAGGATTGACAGAAAATTTAAGTTCAAAACAAATAATCTTGGGAAGTTTTATGAGGACATTGACTCAATTGCTCCGACTGTAAAGCAACTTAACAGAAAAAATAAAATAAGTTTTCAAATAAAAGATGAAGAAACTGGAATAAAAAAATATGATGTTTTCATTAATGGTAACTGGTACCTTTTTGAGTATGAGCCAAAAAGAAATGAAATATTTTGTTCACTAAATGGTTTAGAAATTTTTGAAAAGGAAATAAATATTAAAGTTGTTGTTGAGGACTTAGTTGGGAATAGAAAAACACTAAATAAGAGGTTAACACTCTGATAGGATATTTTTTAGAGTGTCTGCAGCGTAAATTATTTCATTTTTTGAGTTGAATTTTGAAAACGAAAATCTTATTGAAATTTTTTCCATCTCTTCCTTGTTTAATATTTCAGATAACACGTGTGAAGGTTCAGACGAACCAGATTGGCATGCACTTCCTGATGAACACGCAATTCCTGCAAGTTCGAGTTTAAAATTAATCAGGTCTTTTTTTTCTTTTGAAATAGGGAAGCGCAAATTTAAAATCGTATAACTTGATTCATTAAAATTACCGTTTACCTCCACATTTTCGATTGATTTGTGTATCCTTTTTAAAAACAATTGCTTAAGAGATTTGACTTTTTTTTGGTCATCCAAAAGATTTTTATGAGCCTCCTCAAGGGCAATTTTTAAACCATGAATATTGTGGGTACTTTCTGTTCCTCCTCTTGATCCGCGTTCTTGCTCACCACCCATTATGAGAGGATAGGCTTTGTTTTTTTCATTAATATATGCAAAACCAACACCCTTTGGACCATGAAATTTATGTGCTGAGCATGTAATGAAGTCGATATTTATCAATGATAAATTTAATGGAAAATGACCTATGGTTTGGACAGTATCACTATGAAACATAGCATTGTGACTATGACAAATACTACCAATTTTTTTAAGGTCTATCATAGTTCCTATCTCATTGTTTATGTGCATTAAACTTACAAGTGTTTTTTTTGGTTTTAACAAAAGTGATTCAAGTTCATTTAAGTCTGGGTTTCCTTCATGGTCAACATTCAAAAATTTCAACTCAACTTTTTTATCATGACTAAGATTCAAAACTGGGTTTAATACAGCTTTGTGTTCGATTTTTGTTGTAATAATTCTCTCAACCCCATGCTCAATACAGGATTTGATAATCATGTTATTTGATTCCGTTCCGCCAGAGGTAAAAAATATCTCTTTTGATTTTATATTAAACATATTCGCAATAAATTTTCTACTAAGTTCAATTATGGTTTTTGAATCTCTTCCAAAGAAATGTGTTGATGATGGATTACCATATGAGTTAACAAGAACTGAAGTCATCTCATCAACAACCTTTTGATTTAATTGAGTTGTAGCTGCATTGTC
>TARA_B100000963_G_scaffold219123_1_pt1 | contig 10538 bp, 10 predicted proteins | sample TARA_B100000963 | Tara Oceans TARA_B100000963 (sample SAMEA2622097) | marine metagenome | biome: marine biome (ENVO:00000447); feature: surface water layer (ENVO:00002042); material: "saline water (ENVO:00002010), including plankton (ENVO:xxxxxxxx)" | depth 5 m | reverse complement strand
CTCTCCCCTTCTCTATCTTCATCAGTAGCAAGTAATAACTTTGTTGCACCTTTTAAAGCATTTTTTAAATCCTTTACGACTTTCTTTTTTTCTTTTGGAACAACATATAAAGGTTCAAAATCTTCAGTTGTATTAACTCCTATTCTGGACCATTTCTCTTTTTTTAAAGATGCTGGAATTTCGCCTGCACCTTTTGGCAGATCCCTAACATGTCCCATTGAAGCTAGAACTTCAAAATTTGAAGGCAAAAATCTTCTAATAGTTCTTGCTTTAGTAGGACTTTCAACAATAACGAGTGTGTGTTCCAATGGAATTGCAATATAAAGTAGTTTTTTATTCCTTAGGGCATAATATTATTAATTGAATGTTTTTCAAGCAATACTGCTTAAGAATTACAATTAAGCCACTCACAAATTATAATCAAGTTAATATTAACTATTAATAAGAAAACTCTATTTTTTTAAAATAAGTGCCTAACGAAATCCTTTCTTTTAATTTAAATGCTCAAGCAATTATTCCCGAAGCTTTTATTTTGCTAGGAATTATAGGTACTCTCATTGTTGACCTTGCTGGAGAGAAAACTGCATCTAGATTAGCTCCAATAATTTGTTACATATCAATAAGTTCTTCTCTTCTGGCACTCTCTTTACAATGGAATAATCCTGCTCAAGAAGCATTCATAGGATCATTTGTTTCAGATAATCTTTCTTTGGCATTTAGGGCAATAATTGCACTCTCAACGTTAGTTTCATTACTTATTAGCTGGCGATATACAGAACAAAGTGGAAGTCCCATAGGGGAATTTGCTGCAATAGTTTTATCAGCGACACTAGGTGCGATGCTTTTGTGTGGATCTACTGACTTAGTTAGTGTATTCATCTCACTAGAGACGCTTTCTGTAGCTAGCTATTTATTATCAGGTTATTTAAAGAGAGATCCTAGAAGCTCCGAAGCAGCATTGAAATATCTCCTCGTTGGTTCTGCAGCAGCCGCTGTTTACTTATATGGTTCGTCTTTGCTTTATGGTTTAAGTGGGTCTACAAATCTATCTACAATTGGTATCGAAATAATTAATAAACCCTCTTTTATTACCTCTCTTTCTTTGGTTTTTGTCTTATCTACAGTTGCATTTAAAATAGCAGCAGTACCTTTTCATCAGTGGACTCCAGATGTTTATGAAGGTTCACCAACACCAGTTGTTGCTTTTTTATCTGTTGGATCGAAAACTGCTGGATTTGCTTTCGCTATAAGAATACTCATAACTTCCTTTTCAGCTTTTGATGAGCAATGGAAGTTACTATTTACACTTCTAGCAATTTTGAGCATGATACTTGGCAATGTTGTTGCTTTAGCACAAACATCAATGAAAAGAATGCTTGCTTACAGCTCAATTGGCCAAGCAGGTTTCGTTATGATTGGTATTGTTTCTGGAACTCAAGATGGTCTTTCTGCTGCTGTTTTATATCTAGCTTCATATCTGTTTATGAATTTGGGAGCATTTTCATGTGTAATTCTTTTTTCCTTAAAAACTGGTTCAGATAAGATATCTGATTATTCTGGTTTGTATCAAAAAGATCCCTTAATTACATTAGGTTTAAGTATCTGTCTACTTTCATTGGGAGGTTTGCCACCAATGTTAGGATTTTTTGGAAAAATTTATCTATTTTTTGCTGGGTGGGCAAATCATCAATATCCGTTGGTAATAATAGGACTTATAACCTCTGTGATATCGATCTACTACTACATATCAGTTATAAAAATGATGGTTGTCAAAGAGCCACAAGAGGCATCAGAAATTGTAAAGTCTTATCCTGAAACCAATTGGGAAATTGTTGGTTTACCTTCTCTAAGATTTGCACTTTACACTTGTTTAGCTGTCACTGCACTCGGTGGTATTCTCTCAAATCCTCTTTTTAAACTTGCTAATACAGCTGTTTCAGAGACTCCTTTCCTACAAGAGATGTTATCAATTGCTTCTATTAATATTCTTAATTAACAAAAATGAATGTAGTTGCATCTCTTGACAAGGTATCTAAAACTTATGGTAGGGGTAATTTAATAGTAAAAGCTTTAGACAAAGTGAGCTTAGAAATCGTTGAGGGAGATTATTTAGCAGTTATGGGTGCAAGTGGTTCAGGTAAAAGTACAGCAATGAATATATTGGGCTGTCTAGATCGTCCTACAAATGGTAAATATATCTTAAATGGATCTGCTGTTGAAAATTTATCTGATGATGAATTAGCAGATTTAAGAAATAATAATCTTGGATTTGTTTTTCAACAGTTCCATCTTTTAACAGATGCAACAGCCCTAGAAAATGTCATGTTACCTATGATATATGCAGGCATAAGCTCTATAGAAAGAGAAAAAAGAGCTAAAAGAGCGCTTAAAGAAGTTGGACTCACTGAAAGAATACATAATAGGCCAAACCAACTATCTGGAGGTCAACAACAAAGAGTTGCCATTGCTAGGGCTATCATAAATAAACCCTCTCTTCTATTGGCGGATGAACCGACTGGAGCCCTAGATTCACAAACTACTGAAGATGTTCTGGATTTATTTGATAAATTACACCAATCTGGTATTACTATCGTTTTGGTTACTCATGAGAATGAAGTAGCTAATCGAGCAAAAACAATTGCCAGGTTTAAAGATGGCAAATTAATTGAATTTAAAAAGACCTCAAATCGATGAAGAAATTATTTTTTCTGATTCATTTTTAAATATTTTCAATCTTCCCATTTGATCTATTTCTTTAATTGACCAAGAATCACTATAACCACTAGGTAAATATTTCGTATTCAGAAACTTATTAGCCCCATAAATAATATGTTTTCGATTCTGATTGAATAAAATTGATTTATAAATAACTTTCAATATTCTTGATGACCAAAAAGATTCTGATAACATTTTCTTATTACATATATCTGATAGTGATATCCCTTCTTTAGGAGTATTATTATTTAAATTCATACCAATTCCAACTCTCGCATATAGAGTTTTATTGCCTCTAGTTATTAATCTTGGTAAAAAACCTATTAATTTTTTAGAACCATAAAAGATATCATTAGGCCATTTTATTTTTACTTCAATCGATTCTTTAAGTAACATCTCACATAAAAAAAAGGCAATTGAGATTGAGAAGATATCAGTAGAAAAACTCTCAGAGTAAATTGGATATGCTGCACTTACCCAAATACCTCCGGGAGGAGAGATCCAACTCCTTCCCTTACTACCAATTCCTTTAAATTGTTCTTTAGAGAAAATAGCAATTGGTAATTGATTTTTCAAATCATGTTCTTTTAAATAATTAGTAAGTTGGTTTTCAGTACTAGAGCACTTATATTTATAGATCAAATGCCAATTTGGCAAATCTTTTGAGTCTTTCTTATAAAAAAAAGATGTTTTTGCCGAAGAACCAATAACTTTCACAAATTTTTAATAATTAATGAATTCAAAATACGTATTATATATAAAAATCAATCTACATTAATTATATTTCCATAATTAATCAAATCAATAGAAATTGGCACAAGTAAATCCTGAAGCATTAAATAATTGTCTTATAAAATTTAAAAAGTCTTGGTCTGATTTTGATAATTTGATTAATTTATCTAATAATTGGCCTGCTGTTGTTGGGAAAGATTTAGCGAATGAATGTAAACCATTAAAAATAGAAAAAAATATTTTAACTGTTGTAGCTAATCATCCGCAATGGAGACAAGCTTTGATTTATAACAAGCATAAATTAAAAGAATCAATCTTAAAGTTAGGAATCAAATTAAAAAACATAAGAATCATACAAAATTATCAAGATGAAAATAACAAAGATAAAATGTACAATAATGACTTAATTTGGGAAAATCACCCAAGCAGAATAAAAAATCAAGAAATCTTAAATTGTAATATTTGTGATCGTCCCACACCGTCACGAGAAATAGAAAGGTGGGGTAAATGTACTTTTTGTTGGCGAAAATCTATTTAAATTTTTTTACTTTTCTAATATTAATAATCCCATCTGACCTCCAAACAAAGTTTTATATTTAGCCTTTTTAAAGCCAATATTTTTTGCTATTTCAATCAATTGATTTCCTTTAGGAAATTCTTTGATACTTTTTTCGATATATCTATATTCTTCGCTTAAGTTGAAAATTCCTGCAATTGGTACAACGACTAATCGTAAGTATAATTTTTGAAAGATTGTTGAAAAAGATTTTTCATTTGAATGATTAAAGTCTAAAAAACCAGCTCTGCCATTTGAATCTAACAGTAAAAAAACCTTATTTAGACCTTCCTCAACATTTCTGAGATTCCTCAAGCCATATGACATGCATATACCATCAAACTGCATAGTCTTATTATCAAGGTCAAAAATATCTCTTTTCTCCCAAATGATAACTTTGTTATTTAAAGCTTTAGATCTATTTCTGGCAATTTTTAAAAGCTGTTCTGAATTATCAATACCCATTACACTGCCATGAGGAAGTATTCGATCACTTAAAAGAAATGTCATATCTCCAGTACCACAACATAAGTCAGCCCAGACCTCACCTTTATTTGGTGTTAATGAATTAATCAATTTTTTTTTCCATATCTTATGTAACCCAAAACTGAACAAATTATTAAAAAAATCATATTTATAAGAAACTTTATTGAACATGATTTTTATATTTTTTGTCTTAATATTCATCATCAGAAAATTTTATTCATTAGAGTAACTACTAATTTTATTCATATGGTCTGATTAATAAATTTCTTTCTATGAGGAATTTCTTAATATCTCTAATTGTGAGTACTTTATCGTGCAATAAAGATGCCAAAAGGGCAGCAGACGCTTTACCTTCAGTGAATACATCATATATATCATTTAGGCATCCAGCTCCACCTGATGCTATCACTGGTATATTTACAGCTTCGGAGACGCTTTTATTAAGTAATAAATCATATCCTTTTTTTGTCCCATCACCATCCATTGAAGTTAATAAAATTTCTCCAGCGCCCAATTCTTCAACTCTTTTAGCCCAGGAAATAACATCAATTCCAGTATTCACTCTGCCTCCATTTATATAAACTTCCCATTCAATTTGCTTATTAACTCTTTTTCTTCTAGCATCAATTGCAATAACAATGCACTGACTCCCAAATTCTTCTGCACTATTTTTAATTAATTCTGGATTATTCACTGCCGATGAATTTAAACTAATCTTATCTGCGCCTGCTCGGAGAAGTTCATTAATAGAACCAATTGAACTTATTCCCCCACCAACAGTAAAAGGAATCTTAATAGTTTTTGCCGTTCTAGAGACTAGTTCAACTAAAGTTTTTCTATTCTCAAAAGTTGCTTTAATATCCAAAAAAACTAATTCATCCGCACCTTCCTCTGAATAAAGACAAGCCAATTCAACCGGATCTCCTGCATCTCTCAGATTAATAAAATTGACGCCTTTTACTACTCGACCATTAGCTACATCCAAGCAGGGAATTAAACGAAGAGCAACCATTTTAAAAAAAATTGACCAAATGCTGTTAGTCTTGCATAATAACTGCTATTTTAAACTGTTATGGCCATTACAAGATTATTACCAAAAATTGGAAGTAAAGTGAAAATTAATATTGATAAAGTAAAAGATCGATTACCTTTAAAGCTTATTGAACAAATATCGACTACTCCAAAAGCAATCATAGTAGGATATAAGATGACAGATGGTAGAAGTATTGGTTTGATAGTAAAATTTGATTCTGGCCAAGAAAATTGGTTTTTCCCTGAAGAAATTGAACGAGGTTAATTTTTAAGTGAATGATCCAAAACAACTATTAGGAATTAAAGGGGCTTCAGAAACTTCTAATTTATGGAAACTTAGAATCCAACTGATGAAGCCAATAACTTGGATTCCATTAATATGGGGCGTAATTTGTGGCGCTGCAGCGAGTGGCAATTTCACCTGGTCGGTTAATAATGTTTTAGCTTCATTTGCATGCATGCTAATGAGTGGTCCATTACTTGCAGGTTATACACAAACAATTAATGACTTTTTCGATAAAGAAATTGATGCTATAAATGAGCCTAATAGACCTATCCCTTCTGGAGCAATATCTATTAAACAAGTAAAGATACAAATATGGTTCTTACTTATTTTAGGTTTAATAGTTGCTTATTTACTAGACTTATATGCTAATCATAGTTTTCCTTCAGTGTTTCTTTTAGCTTTAGGTGGATCTTTTGTAAGTTATATTTATTCAGCTCCTCCTTTAAAGTTAAAACAGAATGGATGGTTAGGTAACTATGCATTAGGAGCCTCTTATATTGCACTCCCATGGTGGGCAGGTCAAGCACTTTTTGGAAAATTGACAATTATTACCGCACTCTTAACTCTTGCTTATAGTCTTTCAGGACTAGGAATCGCAGTAATAAATGATTTTAAAAGTGTTGAAGGAGATTCAAAGCTTGGATTAAATTCTTTACCAGTAATTTTTGGAATCAAAAATGCAAGTAGAATAAGCGCCGCATTAATTGACTTGTTTCAACTAGCGATGGTGGGAGTCTTAATAATTATTGATCAGCATCTCGCTTCGGTAATTTTAGTATTATTAGTAATACCTCAAATAACTTTTCAAGATATGTGGTTATTAAGAGACCCTCTCAAGTATGATGTGAAATATCAGGCAAGTGCACAACCCTTTCTAATCACAGGAATGCTTGTTACAGCACTTGCTATAGGGCATAGTTTTTTAGTGGCTTAAGGTGCTTCAATTTAAGCATAGGTTTTTCATCAAATATTCAGTATTAATAATATTATTAGGATCATTTTTCTATATTTATAATTTAATTAGATTAACTTTGAAATATGATCCGAAAAAAGAATATTATCTAGCCAATAATTTTTCATATGAGATTAATTATTCTCAAGATGAAATTCTTGATAAATTAAGTAGGAAATTTTTTATAGATAATGAGCAAGACAAAGTTCCAATATTAATAAAAAGTGCTTTTATCTCAGCTGAAGATAAAAGATTCTTGAAACATAATGGTGTTGATATAATTGGCTCATTTAGAGCATTTATAAATAATATTAATAGTGGTTATATAAAAGAAGGAGGGAGCACAATAACTCAACAAGTAGCAAGGTTAATTTTCCTAAATAGCGAAGTTACTTTGACAAGAAAGATAAAGGAAATAATTATTTCATTAATTTTGGAATACAAATATACTAAGAATCAAATTCTTAAGCTTTACCTTAATAAGATTTATTTAGGAGAGGGAGCATATGGAATTAATGAAGCATCTCAAACGTATTTTGGAAAACTTATTAACGATTTAACTCTATCAGAGATAGCCTTAATTGCAGGACTAGCTCCCGCTCCAAATTTTTATTCCCCATATCAAAATTATGAATTAGCTAAAGAAAATAGAAATAAAATTCTCAAAAAAATGTATGCAGACGGATATATCAATTCAATCGAATATACAAATGCACTTAAAGAAAAAATTATAATTATTAATAAAAAAAATAATTTAGATAAACTACTCTCAAAATTTATTTTGAATGAGTCAAGAGATAAAATAAATCTTGATAAAAATAACAAAATTGATAATCATTTCATAATAAATTCAAGCATTGAAGAAGAATGGCAAAATAAAGCACAACGACTTTCTAAAAAATTATTACCAGAAGGAATTGAAATGGGTTTAATCTCCATTGAATCAGATACTGGTCTTATAAAAACAATGCTCACTAGTAAATATCCTCAATATAATGAATTTAATAGAGTCACCTCTGCCTTTAGACCTTTAAGCTCAACTTTTAAAATAATTCCTTATTGTCTAGCATTAATTGAGGATAAAAATCTGTCAGATATCTATTATGATTTACCTCATTGCTGGAATGATTACTGTCCAAAGAATTACTCTAATATCTACCGAGGGAAAACCACTTTAGTTGACGCATTTAAGACCTCCTCAAACATAGTGCCTATAAAAATATCAGAAGAATTCGGTCTAAATAAAATCATAAACCTTGCAAGATTATTTGGTTTAGATAATAAAAAGAATTTAAAACCTTATTTAGCAATAGCCATTGGAGCCCATGAGGATAGCCTTATAAATATTACAAACGCATATTCTATTATTAATAACAAAGGAGAATTTATTAAGCCAAGTATTTTAAAAAAGATAGAATTAAAAGATGGAGAAATAATTTGGGAAAATAAATCTTACGCAAAGAGAATTATTGATAAATCTATCTCTAATAAATTAAATTATCTTTTAGAGCAATCTGTGATGGATGGTAATGGAATCGCAGCTTCAATTGATGGAAGAAAGGTTTCTGGCAAAACAGGTACTTCAGATCAGAATAGAGATATTTGGTTTATTGGATCTATTAAAAATATCACCACTGGAATATGGATAGGATTTGATGATAATAGATCTACAAATTTTTCTAGTGGAACTGCTGCGAATTTTTGGAGAATTTATGTCTCCGAAATAAATATCTAATATTTAATTATAAAATCACTTCTTATAAGAAATAATAGCAGCATAAAATCCATCACCAGAATGATCATCAATAGGTAATATTTGTCTTTCAAATAATAATTCAAATTGGCTATTTTTCTTTAGGAATCTATCAATGAGTAAATTATTTTCACCTGGGCAAATAGTACAAGTTGAATATACTAAAGTTCCATTTCTTTTAAGCAAAGGAATGATATTTTCTAGTAACTTTTCTTGAATATTTATTAATTGATTAATTTTACTTTTAGTTAGGTTCCATCTTGCATCTGGGTTTCTCGAGAGAGTTCCAATCCCAGAACATGGAGCATCTATTAATATCTTATCGAAATAATTCAAATATTTAGAATTTAATTCAATAATTCTCGTAGCATCGGCTTTTAAGTATTCAACACTTTTTATCTTTAATCTTTCTATATTCTCTTTTAGTAATTGCAATCTAGTACCTGATTTATCAATTGCTGTAATTTCGCCTTGATCTTTGATTAGTTCTGCCAAATGAGTCGTTTTTATTCCAGGAGCAGAGCATGCATCAAGTATTTTTTCACCATTAATTGGCCTTAAAAGAGGTGCAATCAACTGAGAGGATCTATCTTGAATAACCCATTTCCCTTCAATATATCCAGGTATTTTTTTTATATATCTTGGCTTATTTTTTAAAACCAAACCATTATCTAATCCCTTTATCGGTTCAAAAGCAATATTATTTTTCTTAAAGATTTCATTAATTTCACTCATAGTTGTTTTAAGTAAATTAATTCTTAAATCAATATTGGGTTTTTTATTAAATGATTTAGAAATCTTAATCGTTGCATTAACACCAAACCAAATGATCATTTCTCTTACTAGCCAAAGTGGTAAAGATTCTTCTAAAGAAATTCTCTCTGCCTGATTCACCGGAAGAATCGGAAGAATATTACTGTTTATTTTTCTTGTGGCATTTCTAAGTATTCCATTAACGACGCCAGATAATCTCATTAAATCAGTCTTTTTTGCTATTTCAACTGTCGTAGAGATTGATGCTGAATGTGGAATTTTATTCATCTTTAATATTTGATATAGGCCTATATGAAGTAACCATCTTAATTTTGGAGGTTGTTTTTTATGAGTTAATTTCGATGTATGGTCAATCCAATGATCCAAGAATTTTCTATATCTAATACATCCGAAAGATAATTCAGTAATAAATGCAATATCAAGAGAATTAAATTGATAGTTTTCTAAGACTTTGTCTAAAGCTTGATCTGAATATATGCCTGAACTGACTTTTAATAAAATCTCCCATGCTGCTTTTCTTTGTAAATAACCTTTAGACAAATGTTTATTTTTAAGATAGTTTAAATTTAATGATTTTCAATTTTTAAACAATACTATTAATTGAAGATTTTATCCAAATAAATCCTAATACAGAGACCAGAGTTAAATTAAATCCTAGAAAAATATATATATTTAATGAATGTAACTTTTCATTGATCAGATTAAATTCTTTTTTATTTTTATCCATAGATTTTAAAAAGTAAGGTCATAAATTTAATAAAAATCAAAAAAGATTTATAAATAATTATGCAACTAAAGTTTTTAAATAATACAACTTAAAATTTAATTATGTATAAAGTTAAGAGACTTTAAATAAATTTAAGAGAGTAATTATTTTTTATATAATTAACCTAACATCTTTTGTTATTTTCCGTAACAATATTATATTCTTTTAATTTTTGAAGGTTTTGATATTTTAATTATTTATTTTCTTTAGAAAATTATCAGCAATTTCAAAATGATTTTTTAATTTATCTGGATTCATTTTATCTAAATTTCGAGTAAGCATTGCAAGTCTATATTGTTTTCTGAAAAAAGGTTCATAATCGCTAATGAATTTCCAAAATAAACCATCCCAAATTACGCACCATTTATCATTTTTATAATCGGACATTTTTTTGATATAGTTTGAGCCAGATATGTAAGGCTTGGTTGAAAAAATACCACCATCACTAAATTGACTCATTCCATAAACATTTGGAACCATAACCCA
>TARA_B100000963_G_scaffold70781_1_pt1 | contig 10543 bp, 10 predicted proteins | sample TARA_B100000963 | Tara Oceans TARA_B100000963 (sample SAMEA2622097) | marine metagenome | biome: marine biome (ENVO:00000447); feature: surface water layer (ENVO:00002042); material: "saline water (ENVO:00002010), including plankton (ENVO:xxxxxxxx)" | depth 5 m | reverse complement strand
TCCAAGAGTTTGAAATGGCAATTGATAGAAAATAAAATTATCAAGGAGTATAATTTAGAAGTAAAAAATGAAGATGTTTTAGAGCACGCTAAAGAACAAATCATTTCTAACTTTGCAAAATATGGTCAGCCAGCACCTGAGGATAAAAAACTAGAAGAAATAGCTATTAAAGTGTTGGGTAACGAAGAAGAACGTAAGAAAATTTACAACCAGTTGTACGATGTAAAGACAATGGCATTATACAAAGAAAAGTTCACTCTTAAACATAAAGAGGTGACTTACGATGAATTTGTTAAATTAGCAACAGAAAAATAAAAACTATAAAATATGTTTGACCCATCAGAAGAGTTTAGAAAGTTTGCCACCAAAGATCGTGGTATAAGTAGCACTACTTTAGACAGATTTCAGTCTGCTTATGCTAACTATATTTCGCCAACCATTATAGAAGAACGTTCTATGAATGTGGCTTCTATGGATGTGTTTTCTCGTTTAATGATGGACAGAATTATCTTTTTAGGTGTGCCTATTAACGATTATGTGGCCAATATCATACAAGCCCAATTGTTATTTTTAGAATCTGTAGATTCGGAAAGAGGTATTCAGATTTATTTGAACTCACCAGGCGGTGGCGTATATGCTGGATTGGGTATCTACGATACTATGCAATACATTAATCCTGATGTAGCTACTATTTGTACGGGTATGGCAGCCTCTATGGGTGCAGTGTTGTTATGTGCTGGAGCATCAGGCAAAAGAACGGCTCTAAAACATTCACGAGTAATGATTCACCAACCTTTAGGGGGTGCTAGCGGTCAAGCTTCAGATATCGAAATTACTGCTAGAGAAATACAGAAGTTGAAAAACGAATTGTATGAAATCATCGCAAGCCACACAGGTAAAGCTTTTGATGAGGTTTGGAAAGATAGTGATAGAGATTATTGGATGACTGCCGAAGAAGCTAAGACTTACGGCATGATTGATGAAGTACTTGTAAAGAAAAACTAAAATAATAGTTAAACCTTTTAAAAATCATATGCTTTAAAGTATGTGGTTTTTCGTTATTTTTGTACCTATGTCAGATGAAAAAAATATTAATTGTTCATTTTGTGGAAGAGATAAGCAAGATACTAACGTATTGATTGCAGGTATCAATTCGCATATATGTGACAGTTGTATTGAACAAGCTGTAGGCATTGTTCACTCTGAAAAAGAGGGTAAAGACCAGCAAATTCTTGCTGCTCAGATGAATTTACTCAAACCTATAGATATTAAGGCTCATTTAGACCAATACGTTATCGGTCAAGATAACGCTAAAAAAATACTTTCGGTAGCGGTTTACAACCATTATAAAAGACTTGTTCAGCCTCCTTCTTCAGATGAGGATGAAATAGAGATAGAAAAATCCAACATTATAATGGTGGGACAAACAGGAACAGGTAAAACTCTTTTGGCACGAACTATAGCCAAAGTTTTGAATGTTCCTTTTTGTATTGCCGATGCTACTGTACTTACTGAAGCTGGATATGTTGGTGAAGATGTTGAAGCTATACTTTCTAGGTTATTACAAGCAGCTGATTATGATGTTAAAGCCGCACAAAGGGGTATTGTATTTATCGATGAGATAGACAAGATAGCTCGAAAAAGTGATAATCCTTCTATTACTAGAGATGTCTCTGGTGAAGGTGTTCAACAGGCTATGCTGAAATTGTTGGAGGGTGCAGTAGTGCAAGTTCCCCCACAAGGCGGTCGTAAACATCCAGAACAAAAAATGGTGTCAATCGACACTAAAAATATTTTATTCGTTTGTGGTGGAGCCTTCGATGGCATTGATAGAGTAATAGGTAAGCGTTTGAGTACACAAGCTATTGGATATAATTCCAATAAAAAGGAGAAAGTTGACAAAGATAATTTATTACAATACATCAGTCCACAAGATTTAAAAGGTTTTGGGCTAATACCTGAACTAATAGGGCGTTTACCAATATTGACTCACCTTAAACCTCTTGATAGAGAGGCTTTGCGTCAAATCCTTAGCGAGCCTAAAAATTCTTTGACTAAGCAATACGTGAAATTATTTGAAATGGACGGCATTACTTTAATTATTGATGATGAGGTGTTAGACTACATTGTTGAAAAAGCAATTGATTTTAAATTAGGAGCAAGAGGTCTTCGTTCTATTTGTGAAACTATAATGATAGATGCTATGTTTGATGGTCCTTCAGACTCGGAGAATAATAAGAGTTTTAAGCTTAGTCTTGAATATGCCCAAAATAAGATAGAAAATTCTACACTTCAAAAGCTAAAAGTAGCTTAATATCAGCGTTCAAAAGTTTGAAAAGTAAAGTCAAAAGGGTGCTTTTCATCAGAAGGGTTAAAGTCAGCATTTACCAGTTTCCAACTATCATCTAAATCGTCAAAGTAGGTGTCGCCATCAATTTCTGTATGTACTCTTGTAAGATATATTCTATTCACAAGATTCTTCACAATCGCGTGCTTATAAATCTGACCTCCTCCAATTATGAAAGATTCTTTATCACCAGCTTTTTGAGCGAGTTCAATAGCTTCTTCTACTGAATTCACGATTAAACAACCTTTGGCTTTATAGTTGTCTTGTCTTGTTACAATAACATTTGTACGGTTTTGTAATGGACGGTACTTATGAGGAATTGATTCGTAATTCCTTCTACCCATTATTACAAAGTGTCCTTTGGTTACGTCCTTGAAGAACTTCATATCATTAGGTAAGTGCCATACTAAATCATTGTCTTTTCCTATTACTTTATTTTCCGAAACGGCTACTATTAAAGATACTAACATCAGCTTGTTGTTACATTATAAATTACACCTCTATCCTCAAGGTAAGATTTTACAAATTCAAAATGTTCCCCTAAGTACTCAGGAGGAGAAATTCCAACTTTTGTGTATTGACCATCAATGACTAAATTAGCGACAGCTGTGCAAGTGAAACCTGTAGTTCGTGCCATAGAAATAGTGTTGTCTTGATATCTATCTAGTAGATAATATTTGTATTTAACTTTTTTACCATTCTTTTTTCCGTTAATATAAATACGCATTACGGTAAAGTCTTTTTCACCATCTTTCAATTGCCATTTTGGGAATAGTAGTTTTGATGTTAAATCAATCGGTCGTATCATATGGCCATTGATCTCAATTTCATTGTAGGAGAAAAAACCACTTGCTCTTAGTACTTTTAGGTACTCAATACAGCCTGGGTAACGCAATGTTTTTTCTATCATGTTTGGGATATGTGGCATGGTGTCTATTAGCGATCTCAAGCCATCAGAATTCCAGCTTTCTAAGGTGCCGATACCTTCAAAATCAATCAGTTCGGTGTCAGATAAAGCTTCTTTTGTAATAACTTTCCCACTTTGAACGTATCTTGCTGGTCGTATGTATTCTTCTATGACATCTATTGGTGAAAAAACAGCTTTATACTCAAAAGGCCATTCTCTAATTTCTGGTAATCCTCCTACCAGACATTCGTAATCAGAAATTTCCATTTGATTATTGTGGTGTCCCAAAATAATATTACCCATTCCTGGTGCTACACCACAATCCATAACAGCTACAACTCCCATTTCTTTTGCCAACTTGTCAAGTCCGAAAGGGTCTTCAGGAAAAAACGAAATGTCTACACAGTTTTTACCCGCTGTAATAATGGTTTCTAAAGTTTTATAACCCATATATCCAGGAACAGCACCTACTACCAAATCGTAATCTTTTACTAGATCTTTAATAGTTGAGCTGTCAGATAAATCGGCGTGTATGGTATGTATGCCAAATTTTGATAAAGGAAGTAAAGCATCTTGCTTAAAATCTACTGATGCTACCTGATGACTTTTAGCTAAATCTTTAGCCATTACACCACCTACTAATCCAGCACCTAAAACAATGATTTTTGCCATTATATTGCTACTTTACCTTTAATGTGAGGGTGTGGATTATAATTTTCCAACTGAAAATCTTCGTATTTAAAATCAAAAATTGACTTTACCTCTGGGTTAATCGTCATTTTAGGAAGTGGTCTAGGTTTTCTAGATAATTGCAATTCAGTTTGTTTAAAGTGATTGCAGTAAATGTGAGCATCACCTAAGGTATGTACAAATTCTCCATGTTCTAAGTCACACACTTGGGCTACCATCATTGTAAGTAGGGCATAAGACGCAATATTAAAAGGAATACCTAAAAATATATCTGCACTTCTCTGGTAAAGTTGACAAGACAATTTTCCATGGGCTACATAAAATTGAAAAAAGGCATGACAAGGTGGTAAAGCCATTTCTTCTATTTCACCAACATTCCAAGCACTAACAATCATTCTTCTACTGTCTGGCGTGTTTTTGATTTGGTTGATGACTTGTGTGATTTGGTCGATATGTCTGCCGTCTGGTGTTGGCCAACTTCTCCATTGATATCCATATACATGGCCTAAGTCACCACTTTCGTCTGCCCATTCGTCCCATATTCTAACCCCGTTTTCTTTTAGATATTTTATATTGGTCTCTCCTTTCAAGAACCATAGCAATTCGTGAATAATGGAACGTAGGTGAAGTTTTTTGGTTGTAATACAAGGGAATCCCTCAGATAAATTAAAACGCATTTGATGACCAAATACACTTCTAGTTCCTGTTCCTGTTCGGTCAGATTTTATAGTGCCTTCATTCATCACTCTTGTCATTAAGTCTAAATATTGTTGCATAAATTATATTATCATTCCTACGATTACAGCAGTAAATAAACAAGCCAATGTACCTGCAATCAAAGCTAAAATTCCTAATTTAGATAAGTCTTTCATTCTTGACGGGGCAATAGCACCTATTCCTCCAATTTGAATACCTATAGATGCGAAATTAGCAAATCCACATAAAATATATGTAGCTATTATGATTGATTTTTCTTGTATAAATTTACCACTATCTTTTAATTCTCCTAGAGATACATAGGCTACGAATTCATTCAAAATTGTTTTTTCACCCAGCAATTGACCGACCAAAACAATATCTTCTTTACAAACACCCAAGAGCCATGTCAATGGAGCTAAAGTGTAGCCTAAAATAAATTCTAAACTTAAGCCTGAATATTGCCCATAGGTAAAGTCATATACCCAAGCGTTCAAACCTGTCAAATCACCTATGAAGTTGTTTAGTATGTAGTTTAGCATAGCAATGAATGCAATAAATACCAAAAGCATAGCTCCAACATTAATGGCTAATTTGATGCCTTGAGTAGTTCCTATGCTAATAGCTTCCAATACATTACTTCCTAATTGTTCATCAGAAATCTTCATATCTTTATCAACGGATTCTGTTTCTGGTAAAAGTATTTTGGCTGCTACTATGGCCGCTGGAGCGGACATCACTGATGCTGCTAATAGGTGCTTGGCGAAAAACAATTGCTCTGCAGGGTTTGTACCACCCAAAAAGCCTATATATGCTGCTAACACTCCTCCAGCAATAGTTGCCATACCACCACTCATCAAACAGAGCAATTCGGACAATGTCATTTTTTTTATGTAAGGCTTAATTAATAGAGGTGATTCGGTCTGTCCCAAGAAAATATTTCCAACAGCCGCTAGACTTTCAGAACCTGAAAGGTTCAAGGTTTTTTTCATTAAAAGTGCAAAGAAATAGACTATCTTTTGTAGAATGCCATAATAAAATAAAACGCTGGTAAGTGCCGAGAAGAATACAATTGTAGGGAGTACTTGAAAGGCAAATATGTAGCCAAAAGAATCTATATTATCGATTAGTTCACCAAATAAAAATAGAGAACCATCTCTAGTAAATCCAAGTATTGTTACAAAAATTGAACTTAGCCATTCAAAGCCAGATTGTATAAAAGGAACTTTTAAAATTCCTATTGCAAAAACAATTTGTATTATTAATCCTTTGAATACTAGTGGCCAATTGATTGCTTTTTTATTTCTGCTAAAAATAAAAGCGATTCCTATGAGAACTAAGATCCCCAACAACCCTCTAAAAATGGTTGTAATATTAAAATCAGACTTAATGGGTTGGGCATAACCAAATGCCTTGAATGCATAGTTAATGCCATTTTCTTGAAGAAGAAGTTTGTTTTTGCTGAGTTCAACAGAGTAAAAACGGCTTGTATCTGATGGTGACTTATAATGAAAGCTTAGTATATTATCTTTTAGTTCCCATAATCCACTAGCTTTTAGAGGTACACTATTAATTTCATATTCAAAAGTACCATCTTTATTGATTAGCATATAATCATCCTCTAAAATAACACTTAAGTTGTTAGTATCGTTGGTTTTTCTTATGTGTTCAAATTGCCATTTATTACTCAATTCTTGACATTGTACTAGTAATGATAAAAAGATGAAAAATGCTAATGTTAAATACTTAATCATAAAATCAATTTATCAGCTTCTTCTGTTAATTTCATCTCTTATTAAGGAAGCTAATTCATAATCTTCGTTAATTACAGCTTCATTTAATTTTCTTTCCAGCTCTTTTTCTGATAATTCTAAAAAATTATTTGGATCATCTTGATTATTAACTGTGTGAATAACGTCTTTTTCAAGTGTTATGCCAGCCTCATTAATAATTGCATCATATGTAAACATTGGAGCATTGAAACGAATTGCAATTGCAACTGCATCAGAGGTTCGTGAGTCTAACTCTATTTCTTTACCATTTTCATTTACACAATAGATAATCGAAGAAAATATTCCCCCTGAATTAATTGAACTAATGATTACTTTTTGAACATTAATTTTAAAACCAGTAGCTAATGATTTGAATAAATCATGAGTGATGGGACGTTGACTTTTGTATTCGTTATCTAAAGCGATAGCTATAGCTTTTGCTTCGAAATTGCCTATAACAATGGGAAGCCTTCTTTTACCACCAACCTCCCCTAATATTAAGGCGAATGCTCCAGATTGGATTTGACTGTTTGAAAGTCCAACTATATCCAATTGAATGAGCTTCATTAATTATTTTCTTTGAAGTTTTTTATTTCTTCTATTAAGCGAGGTATCACATCAAAAGCATCTCCAACAATACCAAAATCGGCTGATTTAAAAAAAGGAGCTTCTGGATCAGTGTTTATAGCAACCATAACTTTAGAAGAATTAACTCCTGCTAAATGTTGAATAGCGCCTGAAATACCCACGGCTATATATAAATTTGGTGCTATAGCTTTACCTGTTTGGCCAACATGTTCGCTGTGTGGTCTCCAGCCGATATCGGAAACGGGTTTTGAACAAGCTGTTCCAGCATCAAGTATATCAGCTAATTCCTCTATTATACCCCAATTTTCAGGGCCTTTTAATCCTCTACCTGCTGACACTACCACTTCAGCTTCTGCTAAACTGATCTTTCCAGTTAATTTTTCTATCTTTTCAGAAGTTACATCAGAACTTTCAGAAGTAAAGTCGAAAGTATCTATTTGGCAATTGGGATTTGGGTTCTCTTTAATGGTGTATGCATTAGGAGATAGTGCTAATACACAGCTACTTGAGTTAGTTTGAGTGATTTCAAAAGCCTTGCCAGAAAATGCTTTCTTTTTGATAGTAATAGGAGAGCTTTCAGATGGTATTTCGATAACATTACTAATGTATGAGGCATCTAAATTAACAGATAATCTGGGTCCAATACATTTTCCTGTATTAGTGTTTGAAATAATAAATACGCTAGCATTTTGCTGCTTAGCAACTTGTGATAAGGCCGATGACATACCTTTATTATCACAGCTATCAAATCTAGAATTTACACTGATAACTTTATCAGCCCCATAATTTGATAGTGAATTAATATCATCACTGATATCTCCTAATGTGACCGCAACACATGATAAATTTAATTTTTTAGCGGTGTCGTGAGCAAATGTAATTGCTTCAAATGTTCCTTTCTTAAAGGAGCCATTCCAACTTTCTGCGAAAACTAATACTGACATATCTTAAATTACTTTTGCTTCTTTATGAAGTAATGTTACTAATTCTTTTTCTTGACCTGCTTCTAAAATTTTACAGGCTTGTTTTGTAGCGGGTTTTTCAAATGATATAGACATACTTTTATCAGCTGTTCCGTTTGAATTAACTACAGTCAGTGGTTTAGTTCTAGCAGTCATGATACCTCGCATGTTAGGGATTATTAGGTCAGATTCTTCGACTAAGCCTTTCTGACCAGCAATAATTAGTGGTAGTGAAGCTTTTACATATTCTTTGCCTCCTTCGATTTCTCTTTCCATATTAGCACTATTGCCATTTAATGTAAAGCCAGTACAGGCATTTATAAAAGGCAAATCGAGAATTGCTGCTAACATTCCAGGTACTGCACCATTGTTGTAATCTATAGACTCTCTGCCTGTAATTATTAAATCAAAGTCTTGTTCAGAAATTACCTTTGCTAATTCTTGAGCTATCCCAAAACTATCTTTGGACTCTGAGTCTATTCGTATTGCTTGATCAGCGCCAATAGCTAATGCTTTTCTTAGGGTCGTTTCGCTGGAAGGCTCGCCTAAATGAATGACAGTAACTTTTCCTCCATGTTCTTCTCTTAGTTTTATTGCTTTTGTAAGTCCAAACTCATCGTAAGGATTGATGATAAATTGTACTCCTTCAGTATTAAATACCTTGGAGTCACTAGTAAATTCAATCTTGGATGTAGTGTCTGGAACGTTGCTAATACATACTAATATATTCATAGTTATTTTTGTTGTTAGTTATGTTTAACAAATCTAAGGATTTTGAAGCATTATTTTGCAAGAATTTAACATTAATTAACAAGATTTTAATAGTTAATAACTTCTTTGCTAATTTGTAAAAAATGTTATTTTTGCAAACCTGTAATTTACGATTATTATATGAGAGAAATCCAATTTAGAGAGGCTGTTTGTGAAGCTATGAGTGAAGAAATGCGTAGAGATTCTAGCATTTACCTGATGGGAGAAGAAGTTGCAGAGTATAATGGTGCATACAAAGCATCTAAGGGAATGTTAGATGAATTTGGAGAAAAGCGTGTAATTGATACCCCGATTTCTGAGTTAGGATTTGCAGGTGTAGGTGTTGGTTCTGCTATGAACGGTTTGAGGCCAATAATAGAATTTATGACTTTTAACTTCTCTCTTGTTGCTATCGATCAAATTATTAGTAACGCTGCCAAAATGCGACAAATGTCAGGGGGTCAATTTCCTGTACCGATTGTATTCAGAGGGCCTACTGCCTCGGCCGGTCAATTGGGAGCTACTCACTCTCAAGCATTTGAAAGTTGGTATGCAAATTGCCCAGGTTTAAAAGTTGTTGTTCCTTCCAATCCCTATGATGCAAAGGGATTGTTAAAATCTGCTATCCGAGATAACGATCCTGTAATTTTCATGGAGTCAGAACAAATGTACGGCGATAAAGGTCAAGTGCCTGAGGGTGAATACCTTATCCCAATGGGTGTTGCAGAAGTAAAACGAAAAGGTAATGATGTGACTATTGTATCCTTTGGTAAAATAATCAAAGAGGCCTATAAAGCTGCTGATGAATTGGCTGAACATGGAATTGAAGCAGAAGTAATTGATTTAAGAACGGTTCGACCTATAGATTACAACAGTATTATAGAATCTGTTAAAAAGACTAATAGATTAGTCGTTTTAGAAGAGTCTTGGCCTTTAGGTTCGATAGCAACGGAAATTGCTTTCAAAATACAAAAAGATGCTTTTGATTTTCTAGATGCTCCAATAAAACGAGTGACTTGTTTAGATACTCCAATGGCTTATGCTCCTACATTAGTAGAGGCGTTTTTACCTAACAAAGATAAGCTGATAGAAGCTGTCAAAGAAGTAACTTATTCAAAATAATTAATCAAATTAACAATTAATCAAATTAACTAAAATTTCAAATTATGAAAATGATTGTAGACTTTTTACCTCTTTTCGGTGTTTTAGCTTTAGGCTTCGTATTCTGGAAAAATGCTTGGGTTTCTAAGCAAGAAGAAGGTACTGAAAAGATGTCAAGAATTGCAAAAAATATCGCTGATGGTGCAATGTCATTCTTGAAAGCTGAATACAAAATCTTATCAATTTTTGTATTGGCAGTAGCTGTTTTACTTTACTTCAAAGGAAGTAGTGAAGAAGGCTCAAACGGAATGGTTGCAGTTTCATTTATTGTCGGTGCAATTTGTTCTGCGTTAGCTGGATTTATTGGTATGCGTGTGGCGACAAAAGCCAACGTAAGAACAACCAATGCTGCTAGAAAATCACTTGGAGCTGCATTGGAGGTAGCTTTCGCAGGTGGTGCAGTTATGGGATTAGGTGTTGTTGGTCTTGGTGTTTTAGGACTTAGCTCACTATTCATTTTATACAGTGGTCAAGGTTGGGAAATAGGTGAGGTATTAAACGTACTTTCAGGTTTTTCTCTTGGAGCATCTTCTATTGCACTATTTGCTCGTGTAGGTGGTGGTATTTACACCAAAGCTGCCGATGTTGGTGCCGACCTTGTAGGTAAGGTTGAAGCTGGTATCCCTGAGGATCACCCTTTAAATCCTGCAACTATTGCAGATAACGTGGG
>TARA_B100000963_G_scaffold296589_1_pt1 | contig 10543 bp, 11 predicted proteins | sample TARA_B100000963 | Tara Oceans TARA_B100000963 (sample SAMEA2622097) | marine metagenome | biome: marine biome (ENVO:00000447); feature: surface water layer (ENVO:00002042); material: "saline water (ENVO:00002010), including plankton (ENVO:xxxxxxxx)" | depth 5 m | reverse complement strand
ATGGCAAGAAGCTATGTTGATGTCCCTGTAAGAATAGGTCAAATGATCCCAAACAATGAAATTGACGAACCAAGAATCATAAATTGGTCTAGCCTACCTGCAGGCAATGATCTAAATGTGAGGATGAGTGGATTGGTTTGGCCAGAGGCTTCACAAAGGATTGCTAATTCTGCATATTTAACCAGAGAACGAATTGGTGATGGTCAGGTAATATTATTTTCAGGTGAGCCAAATTTTAGAGGTGCAACACTTGGAACTAATAGATTATGGTTAAATGCAATTATATATGGCCCTGGATTAGGAACAAGAGCAAGAATTAATCCTTAGTTACTATTTATGAAACTCCTAATTTCATAAAGAAACCTATCAAAAGATGGTTGATGGTTGTACATCATGTGCCCTGCTTCAAACTCTGAAAAAACTACCCTATTCATATCGACTGTATTGTCATACATAAAGTTTTCAGCTGTAAAGCATGGTGTTGCTAAGTCATATAATCCACATGAAATATATACCTTAAAATCTTTGTTATACCTTTGAGCTCGTGCAATATCTGGAACAGTATTTACATATCCGAAGTCATTCCCTTTCCATTCTTGGGGATGTTTCCAGTTAGAATAAACATCATTATCACCACTCTGATATAACATTTTCATTTCAACACCTATTTCACCAAACCATGTATGAATAGCAGAAACATAGGCTGACATAAAACCTTCACTTGAGACATCTGTATCTGGGTATTGACCACCAGACATATAATCAGAATTCTTATATCTTGAATCTAATCTACCCACTGAATAGCCCTCATCTCTAAGTAATTCTTTCATAAAGCTATAAGCATCAACTCTCATATCAAAATCTTCTACAAATCTTAAACTGAGCCCAGTAAATTCAGAATATTGTTTCATGATAGATTCTTTATCTTCATCAGATATTCTTGATCCTTTTAGTAGTGCGGGACCATATACTTCAAGACTAAATCTTTTAGAATCATCATAAAATTCTTGTAGTGATTTATCAGTTTTTACTTTTCCATGATAATAGGCTGTCGCAGCATAGGATGGAAGAAATCCATAATGTGGGCTGTTGTTCCCTGGATGGAAAACTAAATATTGATAGTCTGAGGCAGGTGCAACCAAGAGAAGTCCATTTACTTCGATTGGGGTTAGTGAGCCCGATCTTAATTCTGATACCAACAAGGGACCTCTTATGCCGCCGTAACTCTCACCCAAAATATATCTTGGTGAATTCCATCGTTTATTATCATTAATCCATCTTCTAATAAATTCAGCAATAATTTTTGGATCTTCACTGACTCCCCAAAACTCTTCTGGCTCATGACACCCTACAGCCCTACTATAACCGGTACCTATTGGATCAATAAAAACAAGATCTGCATCGCTAAGTGGAGATAATTTATTATCAACTATTTCATAAGGTGCTGATCCATCATCTGATGCATCACTTGGTACCTTTATAACTTTTGGACCTAGAACTCCCATATGTAGCCATAATGATGCTGAGCCGGGGCCACCATTAAAACTAAATATCACTGGTCTATTTTTGTTTGATTCAACTATATATTCAGTATAAAAAAACGATGCCATAGGCGCACTTGGATTATCTTTTTCATAAAGAAGCTTCTCTTTAAGACTTGCTCTATATTCAAGTTTTTTTCCATTAAAAGTGCCAGAAAAAGTATTTGAAAAAGATCTCTCCCTCTCAGGAACATTCTTGTTAATACAGTCTTTGGAAATTTCTCCAGCAGCAGGCATAGATATTGACGTAAAAGTTAATGTAGTTATTAAAATAATTAATAGTTTCATAAATTTAATTATATCTAATAATTTGCAAAGTTAGATTTTATTCTATGTATAAACCAAATCCTTCCTGAAGACCAATAATATCATTCATTGATAATTTATTTTTTAATTGATAAAACTCCTTTGATTCTTTTGGAAATAAAATAAAATTTAAAAGATTTGTATCTTGTTTTGAGATATCTTTAAGACCGTTTTCTTTAAAAAATTTAGAGAAATTAATTCTATGTTCTTTAACAGAAGTAAAATCATTATCTTTATCGTAATCAAAATTTTCGACTCTCTTCTTTAGTTTTGATGATACTTTACCTGGAATTTTCCCATATTTACCCATTACAAGATCTACAAACTCTTTATTTAAAGTCTTATATCTTTTTCCATCAAGAACATTCATTAAGGCTTGAGCACCGACAATTTGTGATGATGGTGTAACAAGTGGAACATACCCAACATCTTCTCTTATTTTTGGAATTTCTTTTATTAAATCTTTTAACTTATTTTGTTTCTTTAAATCTAATAATTGTTTCTCTAGTATACTTAACATTCCACCAGGCACCTGATTAATTAACATATTTATATCTGCCCCCTTTAAAGATCCTTCATATTCAATATATTTATCTCTGATTGATTGAAAATATTCCGATATTTCAGATAGAAGATTTAAATTAAATGGATTATTATCATTATCATAAATCATAGATATAAGACTTTCAGTTGCAGTATGTGCATATAAATTACTGAATGATGATATGGATGTATCAAGATTATCAACACCTGCTTCATAAGCTTTGAAATTTGTAGCATCGGCTAAACCAGTTGTTGAATGTGTATGAAGATGTAACGGTATATTTAGATTTTTCTTAAGTTTTTTTACTAACTCATAACATACTTTTGGTCTTAATAGACCGGCCATATCTTTAATAGCTAAAGATTTAGCACCAATATCTTCAATATTTTTGGCTAATTTAATCCAATATTTTTCATTATGAACGGGACTCGTTGTATAGCAAATAGTACCTTGCGAATTTTGACTTTCATTATTAACAAATTCGATTGATGATTTAATATTATTAATATCATTTAAAGCATCGAATATTCTAAAGATATTTATACCGTGTTTAGCTGAATTTTTTATAAATAATGAGATAATTTCATCACTATATTCTTTATAACCAACAAGATTTTTTCCTCTTAAAAGCATCTGTAGTTTGGTATTTTTGAAATGTTTTTTAAAAATTTTCAATCTAGCCCATGGATCTTCATTTAGAAATCTAAGGCAGCAGTCATAAGTTGCACCACCCCAAACCTCAACAGACGAAAAACCTACTTTATCCATTTTTGATAATATTGGCACCATGTCTTCTGTTTTCATTCTGGTTGCAATTAATGACTGTTGACCATCCCTTAGAACAACTTCAGTAATATTTGGTGTTTTATTAGCCATGAAATATATAAAATAAGTTTATAGTTATCTGGTTAACATTTTAAATCAATAATGAAAAATAAAAAAACCCGCCATAAGACGGGTTAGAACAATGTTTTATTAATTGATAAAAACGGTGTGATCTTTACCAGATTCTGCAACCCTAATAACTAATATATCTGAACAAACTTCTCCGAGATCTGGTGCATCAGATTCACCGCCATGAACCCAATCTGATTTCTCAAACCAATATTCACCATTTTTATAAGTTTTCCATTTTCCAGAAGATTTAGATTGTGATTTACCATCTAAAACATAAACTAATGTGCCAGCAGCAGGATGAAAATGCTTCGCAACTGTTCCCTGGCTGCATGTTTTTCTTCTTTCTACATGCATATCCAAACCATTGCCCATATTAAAAACTTCTGAAGACACAAGTCCAGGAAATGATTGCTCACTTGTGTGATCATCTGCATATAAGGGCATTGTTAATAGAAAAAAAGTAAATATATTAAAAAAAATTTTCATATTATTCTCCTGTATAAAATTTAACTAATGAAACTAATTCAACATTAAAGTTTTGTCTAACATCTTTAACATCCATTGAGAAATCTAAAAATGCATCTGAAGCTAATACAGATTTCTGAGATGTTAATAGTGCATCTAGAGACTCATTACCAACGTATACCATATGAGATGCGTTCCTGTTTCCAAAAAGCACTCTATTCATTCCAAAAGATCCACTAACATTTTCTAAATTAGCAGACATCATTTTTTTCCATGAGTTTAAATAATGGCTTTCATGACCCTCATTTACTTTAAAGTTATATTTTGCAAATACAGTATCGGTAGTCCATTGACTTGCCGCTACAACATTTTCAGCAACCCAATTCCATGATCTATCAGTATCAGTATTCTTTTGAAATGACTTAATCATCTGAGCTGATTCATTACATGAGTTAAAAATCTTTCTACCTAATTCCATTTTGTTTGCATTTTCGTAAACAACAAGAATAAAATGTGAGTTTCCTGATCCTCTTAATGACCATAAACTTACACCAACTCCAGATTCATTTCGCCACTTTTGAGCACATTTAGATTTATCAAATTTCTCTAAAGAACTCATAAAGCTTTGGGGATCAGTAACAGTAAGATAGTTAAATTCCATTATCGTTCCATCACTCTCCATTTTTACTTCATCTGCAGTTATAGCTGAATTAAAACAAAAAGCTACAAAAGCAATAAATAAATATTTTTTCATAATACTCTCTCCTAATATGATTATTAATAATACATTATCAAAAGTAATAGTTCTTTAGATTTATATAAATATTTTGAATATATCTAAATAAAAAATATATAAATATCTCTAATTTTTTGAATTTGTATTATTATTAATATTTATAATTATTAAAAGGGAGATAATATGACTGAATATGAAATATTTAACATGATGTATGTTGGATTCATTAGTAATTCCATGTATTTTGTGGGATGTGTTTTATTGATATGGTTAGGATTTAGAATGGCTAATAATATCTACAATTCACCTGATGCAAATATGGCTTCAAAAGTCTTTACATCATTGTTCTGTATTTTAGTTGCAATGATGACTTACTATACGCAGCAAATAGGTGCTGCTATTTTAGGAACTGCTGTAACTTCTTTAACTGATATAGGAGCAGCATCTGCTGAGAGAATGGATCAATATGTAGATAATCCTCTTACAATTGGAGGTACTGTTCAAACAGTATTTGTACTTGTAGTTCTTGTATTTCAATTAGCAATTACTTGGAGCAAAAAATAATACAATTCTGGGGGCTTTCATGCCCCCTCTTCTCATGATAAAAAATAAAAAAATTAGTCAATTAGTTTGTTTAACTATATATATAATTTCTTTTTATGTATCATTTCTGCTTACGCCTGAGTCTATATCAAATGTATGGTTAAAAATAACAATCTGGCACTTATATGCAACTGTATTTATATATATAGGTAGTGTTGTTCTTAAAAATTCAAGCTTATATGATCCCTTTTGGTCAGTCGCTCCTGTGCCTATTGCAATCTATCTAGCAACGCAATATCAAAATTCTGCAACATTAAAAGCTCTAGTATTAGTACCAATAATATTTTGGGCTCTAAGACTAACAAGAAATTGGATTATAAGCTGGAGAGGTTTTGAGCATGAAGATTTTAGGTATATAGATCTTAAAAATACCAATAAATTTAAAGCTGAGTTTAATAATTTTTTTGGGATACATTTATTTCCAACTTTAATCGTTAATTTAGGATTATTTCCACTGCTATTTATATTAACAAATTCTATTTCAGTAAATACTTATTTATACCTGGCATCAATATTTACCTTTCTTGCTGTAGTACTTGAAACGTTAGCAGATAAACAAATGAGAGAATTTAGATCTAATCCTCTTAATTCAGGTAAAACAATGAGGTATAAATTATGGAAGTTTTCTAGACACCCAAACTACTTAGGTGAAATTTTATTTTGGTATGGAATATTCTTTATGGGATTGTCCAGTGGATTAATGCCTTATTGGACCCTTATATGTCCAACAGCAATGTTAGCTTTATTTGTACTTGCCTCTTGCCCCATGATGGATGAACGAAGCTTAAAAAATAGATCAGATTACAAAGATTATATGGAAAAGACATCTATGTTGCTCTTGTTACCACCTAAAAATTAATTATTTATAATTTTATAAAGTTCTTCAGTTAATAAATTTGAAGTTTTGTATAATTCAGATGATTTTTGTTGTCTGTTGCAAACAAAAGCATATCCAATTTTATTTTTTGTATCACCAAAAGCTACAGAACCACCAATACCAGCATGACCGAATGCGTTTTCTTTAAAAACTGGAGCAAAAGATATTTTATTATTTTCATTACCTTGCAACATAAAACAAAGACCGAAATTTAACTTTGTTCCAAATAAAACAGTATCTGGACCTGATGAATAAATTTTAGTTGAGTTCATTAGTGTATCTAAATCAAGAAGTTTAATATTATCTCTTTGACAACCTGTCGATAATATTCCAAATAATTTTGCCAAACTTTGTGCAGTTCCATGTCCATTAGCTGCTGGTATTTGTGCAGTTCGCCAATCTAGGGAATTTGGTCCATCTTTATCAAGACGATCAGATTTGAAGGCTTTTTTAAAATCTCCTGAAACAAACGTTTCTTTTAAATTATTTAAATCCTTATTTAAGAATATATTTGGAATAAACTTAATAAAGCCTAATTGAGGATTAAGATTATCTAATCTTTTGTAACCAACATCGGCACATCTATGAATATCATCTTCTGAAAGACCAATATGAAAATCTAAATTAAAAGGCTCAGCTATTTCTGCTTTAAAATAGTCGCCTGGCATCCTTCCATCAATTCTTCTAATAATTTCTCCTACTAACCAAGCAAATGTCATTGCATGATATCCCTGAGTCAATCCTGGCTCTCTAAATGGTTTTTGCCTTTCAAGAGCTAGTGTGAATTCTTTCCAATCATTCCATGAACATTTAGGGTAATTATGTTCAAATGCAAACATTCCTGCCCTGTGTGTCAATAAATCAATGACTTTTGTATCAGACTTTCCATTACAATCATATTCTGGCCAGTAGTATGAAACTTTCTTATTTACATCTAACTTATTTTCACTTATTAATTTAACAATACATACACCTGTTACTGCCTTAGTAACTGACCATACATTAACAAGAGTGTTTTTGTTCCATAAATTAGTTTTTGTCTCATCTGTGTATCCACCATATAGATTAATGACCTCTTTCCCTTTGTATTCAACAGCGACTGAACAACCAAGCTCATATCCATTATTAATTTGATTAGAAAAGATGTTTTTTATTTTTAAAAAGCGATCGTCACAATAGCCTTTAATCATCAAAAGAAATTATGATTTAGAACAAGAATTTGGGTCAGTTGTGCCACATATTTCGCATGTAGAACCATCCTGAAGATTTGCCATCCCGCCGCATGAACCTTTGATAGGTTGATTTCTTAAGATTAATCCAATTGAAAGGCCAGCAAAAGCTATGCCAATTATTAGGAATGCTATGATTAACTCACTCATATATTTAAATCATACCACTTATCTGAATATAAATTTATTTCTTGGTCTCCATCAAGAGTCATAATCATTAAGGCTATATTATTTTCATTGGCGATTCGAATTGCATTATCAGAACCCATTGCATTGAATGAGGTTGCATAAGCATCAGCGTATGTTGATGAATATTCATGAACCACAGTTACAGATAAGATATTATTATCTATTGATTTTAAGGTCTTTGGATTAATAGTATGAGTTACCTTATTACCATTAGAATCTAGTTTAAAGTTTCTATATTCTCCTGATGTAGCAATTGCCATAAATTTACCGTCTTTGTTTTGAATAATATAATTAGAATTATAATTAAAAGAATATGGATCCTGTATTCCTACTGACCATGGTTTTCCTTTATTAAAACCATTAATAATTATTTCACCGCCAATATCAATTAAGTGATTACTTAAATTATTCTCTACCAGATATTCATGAATTTCTTGCACTGCATAACCTTTTGCTATAGATGATAAGTCAAACCAGTTATTATTCTTTCTAATGAGAGAGTTATTGTTTTCATCTAAATCAAATGTAGAAATCTTTTTTTGAATTAAGTTTTGATTAAAGGTCGGAGAAAATCCCAAATTACTGGATATTTTACCTAACATTATATTGTAAAAACCATCAGATTTAAGTTCCACATCTTTAGCTATAGCTAAAATATTGAACAAATCATACGAAATAAACTGATATTCTTTAAAATTTTTATTTATTAAAGCTATTTCTGAATCTTCTTTATAATTTGATGCAACGTAATCAATTTTATTTATGATAAATTCTATTTTGTCTTTATGATGATCGCTTATATATTCACTTGAGGATATTGTCCAAGATGTGCCATAAGCTTTTCCAGTAATTACATGTAAAGAATTAGAGTTATGATTATAAGCAACTATTACTAATACAATACCTGCTAATAAGGCTATTATTTTTGATAAAAAAAATCTAGTCACTATAATTTAGACTATCCACCAAAGTCATCAAGAGCAATATTTTCTGGTTCTACACCTAAATTTAATAACATATCAATAACTGCTTTATTCATCATTGGAGGTCCACACATATAATATTCACAATCTTCAGGTGCTTCATGTAATTTTAAATAATTTTCATATAGAACATTATGAATAAATCCTGTATCGCCATCCCAATCATCCTCAGGTAAGGGATCTGAAAGAGCAACATGCCATTCAAAGTTATCATATTTTTTAGCCAGTTTATTGAAGTCATCTACGTAAAACATTTCTTTTAAGCTCCTGGCACCGTACCAAAAAGTAATTTTTCTATCTGTATTTATTCTAAGCAATTGATCAAAAATATGGGAGCGCATTGGGGCCATGCCTGCACCACCACCCACAAAAACCATTTCAGCTTTAGTTTCTTTAGCAAAAAATTCACCAAAAGGTCCAAAAACTTTAACTTTATCGCCTGGTTTAAGACCAAAAGTCCAAGATGACATTAAACCTGGAGGAACATCTTGTCCTGGAGGTGGAGAAGCAATCCTGATATTAAACTTAATAATCCCTTTTTCTTCAGGATAATTAGCCATTGAATAAGCTCTTATTACTGGCTCATTTGTTATTGATTTATTGTCCCAAATTTTAAATCTATCCCAATCTTCATGATATTCTTTATCTATATCAAAATCTTTATAATCAATTTCATATGCTGGTGCCTCTAATTGAACATAACCACCTGCTCTAAAATCAACATTTTCTCCCTCAGGTAGCTTTAAAACCAATTCTTTAATAAATGTTGCAACATTATCATTAGAGATAACTTCACATTCCCATTCTTTAACACCAAATACATCATCAGGAACGTTAATTTTTAAATCGTTTTTCACTGGAACTTGACAGGAAAGTCTCCATCCTTGCTTTTGTTCGGTAGAATTAAAGTGTGATTCCTCTGCTGCCAATATTGAACCTCCACCTTCTACAACCTGACACTTACATTGACTGCATGTTCCACCCCCACCACATGCAGAAGCTAAAAAGATATTATTATCTGCTAAAGTTTGTAATAGTTTTGAACCAGCAGGTACAGTGATTGGATTATCACTATCACCATTAATTTCAATTGATACATTACCTGTAGAAACCAACTTTGATCTTGCAAGAACTATGACCAAAACTAAAAGTAATATTATTCCACTAAAGGAAGCAACACCAAGAATTAAATCAATACTCATTTTATAGTGATATTCCTCCGAATGACATGAAGCCAAAACTCATTAATCCAACAATAATAAATGTTGTACCCAAACCTTTTAGTCCTTCTGGTATATCAGAGTATTTTAATTTTTCTCTTATACCAGCTAACACAACTATTGCAAGAGCCCAACCAAAACCAGCACCAAAACCATAGACAACACTTTCACCAAACATAAGATCCTTTTCAACCATAAACAAAGAGGCACCTAAAATTGCACAATTAACAGTTATCAAAGGTAAAAATTGTCCTAAAGCATTATATAAAGCAGGCACATATTTATCTAAAAACATTTCTAATATTTGTACACTTGCAGCTATAACACCTATGTAACTTATTAATTCAACAAACTCTAAATTAGTACCTTCAAGCCCTGCCCAAGAAAGAGCATCTTCTCTTAATATATAGTTATAAATCAGATTATTTAAAGGGACAGTTATCAAACATACAACAATAACTGCTATACCTAAGCCAAAAGCAGCATCAATTTTTTTTGAGATAGCAATGAATGTACACATACCTAAAAATAATGACAAAGCAATATTTTCAATAAATACGGTTGTTATAAAAATATTTAGATATTGTTCAAACATTTAAATCTTGTTTTGTTAGATTGGGGGCTGTTGAATGAGTTGAAACTTCAAAATCATCATCTTCAACTTGTATAGGTTTAAATGATCTAATTAGCCAAATAAAAAGACCGATAATAATAAACGAGCTTGGTGGTAGTAATAATAAATTATTACTCATGTACCATTCAGGCATTACATCAATACCAAATAATGTTCCAGCTCCAAAAAGTTCTCTTATAAACGCAACACCAATTAAAATTATGCTATAACCTATGCCATTTCCAAGACCATCTAAGAAACTTAATAGTGGTTTTTCTTTCATAGCAAAAGCTTCAGCTCTTCCCATAACAATGCAATTAGTAATTATTAATCCTACAAA
>TARA_B100000963_G_scaffold85845_1_pt1 | contig 10546 bp, 9 predicted proteins | sample TARA_B100000963 | Tara Oceans TARA_B100000963 (sample SAMEA2622097) | marine metagenome | biome: marine biome (ENVO:00000447); feature: surface water layer (ENVO:00002042); material: "saline water (ENVO:00002010), including plankton (ENVO:xxxxxxxx)" | depth 5 m | reverse complement strand
TCACCCTCTGATCAATTTTTTTCATTAGATGGATTTAAAAATTTAATCAGGCTTTTGTCAAAAAATGAAAATAATATTTTAGATAAGAATTTGTTCTTAATACCCAGAAAATTTATAGAAAAGGGTTTTTTTTTAAAAAATCCATCAATAGAACACTACGAAAAATATATTGAAAAACTTAACTTTTCAAATGTCCCTTTCAAATCTTCTAAAATTCATAATGGTGGAGGTATGGGAGGCTTTTTAGCTAGAAAAAAACTTTTTAACCAAATACATGGACCTAGTTATCCAAATTTAAAATATTTTGGATGGAGAAGTAGACATGATAATGATCTTTTAAAAAGAGCCTCTAATTTAGTGGATCATATTGATTTAAGCACAAAGGGAATAACAATGTTCAAATTACCTTATGAGAATGAAGGCGAAAGAAATAAACTAATTAAAGAATATAAAAAAAAGTTTATCAATTTTAGGCAAAAATATATTTTTGATTTAAATAAAAAAGTTGAATGGGGACTGCCAAAGCATATATTTAAGATTTCTAGATACCCAACAAAAAAATTTATTATTAAAAAAGATGAGCAATTATTTGAAGATTATATAAAAAGTAGTGATCTCAATTTTAAAATAAATAATAAGTTTAAATTATTGATAAATGATATTTATTTAAAAGAAAAAAAATTAGAATATATAAAAAAAAATTTAATTATTTCAAATATAATCAATGGTACTCGAACATTTAATTATATAGATTTTTTTAATATGGACTTAAGTAGAATTAGCTTTGTTTTAAATTTGTGCAATTCAGTAAAAATAGAGGCAATATGTTCTCAAAAGCAAGATTATTGGGAATATATATCTGAAAATGCAAATCTTAATTTTAAGGGTTATTTTAAGTGCATAAATGACAAAAATATTAATGCAATAGAAAGGTTTCTTAAAAATTGTGAAATGCATAAGTACGACACAGTTGTTTATTTAGATAAAAAATATAAAAAAATTGGAATAAAAAAGAAAAAATTAGTAAATCAATTTTTATTAAAGAATATAGACAGTATATCTTTAATTCTCTCGGAGGTTAGAGATATTAATTCACTAACTAAAAAATTTGATTTTATTCAGCAAGAATATGGTTTCGGAGTTTACATTAATAAAAATATAAACTCCAAAGAATTGAAATTTAAATTAAATCATATTTTTCAAAATAATGAGGTAAAAAATTTTAGTTTGAAATATTTTAAATCAGAGTCTACATATACTAAATACAAAGATGCACTAAAAAAGATAATTCGATATGAACATTAAATTAAAAAGTAAAATCCCTCTAATTTACATTTTTATAATCTCAATTTTAATAACTTATATTCTTTATCAAAATTTCGTAATTGGGAAAGGTGCAGACAACAATTACTATAATAAGTATTATATTTTATTCAGTATTGCTTTTTTTATCTCTGTATTTTTGTTATTTATCGACACAAATAAAAACAAAATTATTTTGACAATATTAATTTCTGTTTTTCTATCTTTTTATTTATTAGAATTAATCTTACGTTTATATAAAACGAACGCAGACTTAATCATTGGAAATAATTACGATAACAGGTCTGCCTTACAAGTACTAGATGATGAAAGAGTTAAGGACAACCAAACGGTCATAAGCTTTTTTCCTTCGGTTTTTTTAAATAATAATAACATTGTTCCCATTGCAGGTATTTCTAAAAGAAGGACTGTGTTTTGTAATGAAAATGGATATTACGCAATTTATGATTCTGACAGGTATGGTTTTAATAATATAGACACCAATTGGGACTCTGAAATGATTGATATTCTAATGATAGGAGATTCACACACACATGGTTCGTGTGTAAATTATGAGGATACTTATGCTGGAAATCTTAAAAAATTAAATCCTGAAAAAAGTATTATTAATGCAGGAATGAAAGCAAATGGGCCTCTTATAGAATTAGCTTCCTTAACAGAAATTTTGAAACTTGGAAAAAAAATTAATGATGTTGTCTGGATAATAACAGAAAATGATTTTTTTGGTTTATCTCAAGAAAAAAATAATGAAATACTAAAAAATTATCTTAATGATAGTAGCTATTCTCAAAATATCTTGAAAAATCAAAAAGTTGTGGATGAATTGATATTAAAAAAACATGAGGAATATGTTTTAAATGAGAGAAATAGAAAAAATTTAAAAGATTACACTGGTTTTATTAAATTAAAAAACTTAAGATTACAAACTCTTGAAAGATTATTCCCTACTTCAAGTGATAAAATTAATCTGATAAATAAAGATGACCTTAAATTGTTCGTTAAAATTATTGACAGATTTTTTTATCTTTCTGAGCAAAATAATTTTAAAATTCATATTTTTTATATGCCTCCTGTTATGGAATTCACAGAAAAAGAGATCCAATCTCATCCTGAACAAATTGATCTAGCAGATAATTTTAGATTTTTATTTGATCACGTAAAGACCAAAAATAATAAGGTTTATGATCTTCATGAACTTTTTTTTAACAAACAGTCTGATCCATTAAATTATTTTAATTTTATGGCTAAACGCCCTGATAAAGCGCTATTAGATAAAAGATATGGTCATTTAAGTGAAATTGGTTATAAAAGTATTGCTTATATGATTAACGATATAATCAGCAAGTAAAGTATCCGTAAAAAAGTATTAGAACTTATGATAATTAGCAAAACTCCTTTTAGAATTTCTTTTTTTGGTGGAGGGACTGATTTTCCAATATGGTATAAAAAAAATCGCTCAAAAGTAATCAATGTTGCAATAAACAAGTATTGTTATGTCATTGTAAGGAAATTACCTCCTTTCTTCAAATTTAATTATCGTTTGAAATATTATAAAACTGAAGAAGTTACAAAGATTTCAAGTATTAAACATCCTGTAGTACGGGAAAGTTTGAAATTGCTAAAATATAAAAAAAATTTTGAGATGGTTCACACAGCAGATTTACCTGCACAATCTGGTTTAGGTGCAAGTTCAAGTTTTACTGTAGGACTATTGAATTCACTTTACAGGCTAAATAATTTAAAGATAAACAAAAAAGATTTAGCAAATACTTCTATTTTTTTAGAACAAAAGAAAATAAAAGAGACTGTTGGATCACAAGATCAAATAGTTGCATCTAATGGTGGTTTTAATATTATAAATTTTTATAATGATAAATATAATTTAAAAAAAGTCCCATTTCATTTAAAAAATATACAAATTTTAAGAAAAAATTTATTACTAGTTTTTTCTGGATTTTCGAGATCTGCTCAACAAATTGAAAAAAAAAAAATAAAAAGACATTTTAGAAATATAAAATTTTTGGAGGAAATAGCTAAAATTTCAAATAAAGCTGAAAGAGCAATTTACGAGTCGAAAAATATTATTAGTGATTTTTCGGAACTTTTGAATGAACACTGGTTTTATAAAAAAAAATTAGCTGACGAAGTTTCTAATAGTAAAATAAATAGGTTAATTTCCTCAGGTCTTGATAACGGTGCTGAGGGCGCAAAACTTTTAGGGGCTGGAAATGGAGGTTTTATAATGTTTTTAGTAAATGAGACTAAGAGAGAAAAGTTAAAAAGAAATTTTTCAAAAAATTTGATAGTTCCTGTCGACTTTGATTTAAAAGGTTCAGAAATAATATATAATTCAGAAAATGAGTAAATTTTTTCATCCATTAATGCACAATAATTTCAGTAGTAGTGATATTACTAGTGTTAAAAATTTTTTAAATAAAAGTAAGATTTTAACAAGTAACAAAAAAGTTAAGGAATTTGAAAAAAAATGGTCGAAATGGCAAGGCACAAAATATAGTGTGTTTGTCAACTCAGGGTCGTCAGCAAACTTATTATCAATTGCTTATCTTAAAACTATTTTTCATTCAGGGGAAATAATTGTTCCAACTTTAACATGGTCATCAGATGTTTCATCTGTAATTAATTCAGGCTTCAAACCAGTCTTTGTAGATATTGATTTAAAAAATCTTGGTGCAATTGAAAATGAAATTATCAAAAAGATAAATAAAAAAACCATTGCAGTATTTTTGACACATGTTTTGGGTTTTAATTGTTTATCGTCGAAATTAATTAAATATTTAAAATCAAAAAAAATAATTTTGATAGAAGATTGTTGTGAGTCTCATGGTGCAAAATTTAATAAAAAAAAAGTTGGAAATTTTGGTTTAATGTCTAATTTTTCTTTTTACTATGCCCATCATATGACCACTATCGAGGGTGGAATGGTATGTACTAATGACAAAAAAGTATATGAAATCATAAGAATGCTAAGAGGTCATGGTCTAGTAAGAGAGGCTAGTTTAAAAAGTACTAGGGATAAATTTTTTAAAAAATATAAAGATTTAAATGATCAATTCATTTTTTCACTTCCAGGATATAATGTTCGGAGCACTGAAATAAATGCTGTTATTGGTATAAACCAGCTTAAAAGTTTAAGTTTAAATATTTCAAAAAGAAATAAAAATTTTAAGGTTTTTCTAAAAAATCTCGATAAAGAAAAATATCTTACAGATTTTAATTTAAATGGGATGTCTAATTATGCACTGATAATTATATTTAATAAGAAATATAGAAAAATAAAATTTAGAAATAAATTTGAAAAAATGCTAACCACTAAAAAAATTGAATTTAGAAGAGGAATGGCTGGTGGAGGAAATCAATTAAGACAACCATATGTAAGAGATTACTTTAAAAATAAGATACACAATATGAAATCTTACAAAAATTCAGAAATTGTTCACTTTTATAGTTATTATATAGGTAACTTTCCATCTTTGACAGAAAAAAAAATTAAATCAATTTGTAAAATTTTAAACGATGTCAATTAACAGAAATTTTAGAAGATGTTTTATTTCTGGTATCACGGGTTCCGCAGGGTCTTATCTGGCTGAATATATTTTAAAAAAAGATTATTCTATCCGATTATATGGAACTTTTAGAAATAAAAATAAAACAAATGTTATAAAAAATAAATCTACAAGACTCAGTTTAAATCAATTAGACCTCTTAAATTACAAGAAATTAAAATTTTTTTTAAAAAAAACAAAGCCTGACCTAATCTATCATTTTGCGTCGAATGCTGATGTAAGAAAATCTTTTGATTATCCAAAAAAAATTATTTTAAATAATAATAATATTACCTTAAACTTGTTAGAATGCATAAGAGAACTAAAGTTAAAAACCTTAATCGTAATTTGTAGTACTCCTGAAGTTTATGGAAATGTTTTAAATCCAAATAAACGTATTTCAGAAAATGAATTAATGAGACCTATAAGTCCGTATGCTGTATCAAAATGTTTTCAAGATTTATTATCTCAAGTTTATTATAAAAGTTATAAATTGAACATCATTATTACAAGGATGTTTTCTTATACTAACTCGAGAAGATACACTTTATTTCAATCGGCTTTTGCAAAACAAATTGCTGAAATAGAAAAAAATAAAAAAAAATATTTACTTCATGGCAATTTAAAAAGCATCAGAACTTTTATAGACATTGATGACGCAATGAGTGCATATTGGCTTACAGCTAAGAAGGGTAAAATTGGCGAAATTTATAATATAGGTGGTAATGATACGGCTTCAATTCAACTTGTTCTAAAAAAATTAATTTCTTTATCAAAAAAAAAAATTACGCTTAAAAGAGATAAAAAATTATTTAGACCTGTAGATGTAAATAAACAATTACCAAATTCAAACAAGTTTAGACGGGATACAAATTGGAGGCCAAAGGTAGATCTTAAGACTTCTCTTGAAAATCTACTAAATGACATAAGATCAAGGATAATATGAGTCAAAAATTGAATATTCTTGTTACTGGAGGTGCTGGTTATATAGGATCTATGTTAGTAACAGATTTAGTTAAACTTGGTCATATTGTTACTGTATTAGATAATCTAACTTATTCAAAAAATTCTTTATCACATTTAAAAAAGAAAAAAAATTTTAAATTAGTTATTGGAAGTGTCTTAAATAAATCGCTGTTTAAAAAGTTGTTAGACAATCAGGATTTTATTATACCTTTAGCTGGACTAGTTGGTGCACCTTTATGTGATAGAAAGCCTAAGCTAGCTATATTAGTAAATTTAAATTCAATAATTTTTTTAAGAAAAAACTTAAAAAAAAATCAAAAAGTTATATTTGCAACTACAAATTCAGGATATGGGATTGGAAAAAAAAACAAATTTTGCACTGAAAGATCCAAATTAAAACCAATATCATTATATGGGAGAACTAAAGTGAAGGCTGAAAAAGAAATTATGAAATTTAAAAATAGTATTTCATTTAGGTTGGCAACTGTTTTTGGCAAATCTTATAGGATGAGAACAGATTTGTTAGTCAACAACTTTGTTTGGGAAGCTATGAAATATAAAAAATTAGTTTTATTTGAGCCCCATTTTAGAAGAAATTATATTCATGTAAAAGATATAGTTAAAGTTTTTTTATTTGCTATTAAGAATTTTAATAATTTGAGATCAAACGTTTATAATGTCGGTCTTTCAAGTGCAAATTTAACAAAATTATCATTAGCGAAAAAAATTAAAAAAAAAATAAAAAGTCTAAGAATAGAAATTAATAATAATAAATCAGATCCAGATAAAAGAGATTACTTTGTAAGTAATAAAAAAATTGAAAAAAAGGGTTTCAAAGCAAATTTTACCATCGAAAATGGAATTACAGAATTATTAAAAACTTACAAATCTCGTAAATTTAAAATTTTAAATAATTACTAAAATTTAATGATAAAAGTAAGTCAAGCAGTCATATTCGTTGGTGGTTTAGGTACAAGACTCGGAAAGATAACTAAGAAAATTCCAAAGCCATTAATTAAAGTAAACAATAAACCATTTATTGAGCACTTAATATATTTTTTTTCAAAACAAGGTATTAAAGAAATAATTTTGCTTACTGGTTATAAAAAAAATTTATTCAAAAAAAAATATCATAAAAAGATTTTTTTTCAAAAAACAAAAGTCATATGTTGTGGTGAAAGTAAACCTTTAGGTACAGGTGGTGCATTATTAAATGCTAAGAAATTTTTAAATGACTACTTTTATTTATGTAATGGCGATACTTATTTTGATTTTAATCTTCAAGATTTAAAATTAGATATGAAAAAAAATTCTTTGATTAAATTAGCAATAGCTAAAAAAAAAGGTAATAAAAATAGGTATTCATATTTATCTTTTAATAAAAATAAGGTGTTATCTTTTTCTTCCAATAAAGCTATCAATTCGGGATATATCAATAGCGGTTACTATTTTGTAAACAAAAAGATCTTAAAAAAAATCAATAAAAAAATTTGCTCACTTGAAAGTGACATTTTTCCAAAACTCATTAAAGAAAAAAAAGTTGAAGCAAAACTTTATAAAGAAAAATTTAATAAATTTATTGATATTGGTATTCCAAAAGATTTAAAAAGATCAGATAGATTTTTAAATATGCATATGGATAAAAAAGCAGTTTTTTTAGATCGTGATGGAGTGATTAATAAAGATTTTGGTTATGTTCATAAAAAAGAAAAAATTTTGTGGAGAAAAAATATCTTCAAATTTATAAATTTTTTGAAAAATAAAGGATTTTTGGTCTTTGTTATCACTAATCAATCAGGTGTTGGAAGAGGGTACTATAATTTAAAAGATGTAAATAATTTACATAATTGGATGAATTCTGTTTTGATGGATAATGGGTCTTATATAGATGAATTTTATTATAGCCCTTATTACAAGTTTTCAACGAATAAAAAATTTAGAAAAAATGAAAATTTTAGAAAACCTGGTATTGGTTTTTTTAAAATTGCAAAAAAAAAATTTAGATTTATAACAAAAAAAAGTTTTATGATTGGTGATTCTCTTTCGGATATGCAATTTGCAAAAAATTCTAAATTAAATGGGTTTCAATTAAAATTTTCTGATGATATCATGAAGTTACTCAAGACCATAAATTAATGAAAGAAGTTAAAAAAGAAATTTTTGATCACCAAATTACACTGATTAAAAATGTTAAAAAATTAGAGACTACAATAATAAGAGCTGCGGAATTAATTTTTAAAACTCTTAAAAAAGGTGGCACTATCTATATTGCTGGAAATGGAGGTAGTGCAGCAGATAGCCAACACTTTGCTGCAGAACTGATTGGAAGATATAAAAAGGATAGAAAACCTTATAAAGCAGTTTCCTTAGCAGCTGATGTGGGGACTATAACTTGTATTGCGAATGATTTTGGTTATGAAAATATTTTTTCTAGACAACTTGATGCTCTAGGTAATAAAAATGATCTTGTTGTTGCTATTTCAACATCAGGTAATAGCAAAAATATTATTAATTTACTAAAAATGTCAAAAAGTAAAAAAGTATATTCAATTGGTTTTTTTGGAAATCAGGGAGGAAAATCAAAAAAACTTTGTAATTATCCAATAATAATTAATTCAAAAAATACTGCACGTATTCAAGAAATGCATCAAATTATTTACCATAATATATGTAATTTAATTGATCAAAAAAAACTTAAAAAATAATAGCATGATAGAGAACCACAAAAAAAAAAAAATTAAGGAAGTTCAAGATGATATCAATATTGGTTCAAATAAAAGTTTTGGAGTAGTTTTCTTTATAGTTTTCTTACTTATTGCGTTGTATCCATTGATAAATAATGAAGAGATAAGGCTTTGGTCATTAATTATTTCAATGATTTTTTTATTACTAGGCTTATTAAATTCCAGAATTCTTTCACCTTTAAATAGACTTTGGTTTAAATTTGGAATAGCTTTAGGTAAAATTTTTTCCCCAATTATAATGGGAATAATTTTCTTTTCGGTTGTAACACCAATTGGAATTATTATGCGATTATTAAAAAAAGATATTTTAAACTTAAAATATAATAAAAACAAATCTTATTGGATAAATAAAGTTGGTCCAAAAAGTAAAATGAAGAATCAGTTTTAAATGAGTTTTATAAAAGAATTTTGGGAATTTTTACAAGTTAGAAAAAAATATTGGCTTTTACCAATAATTATAGTTCTTCTAATATTTGGTGGTTTAATTGTTTTGACACAAGGTTCAGCTGTAGCACCATTTATTTATACAATTTTTTAAAGTGACTTCTATCTTAGGCATATCTGCATTTTATCATGATAGTGCTGCATGCATTTTAAAAGATGGTAAAATTATCGCTGCTGCTCAAGAGGAAAGATTTACAAGAAAAAAGCATGATCCTAATTATCCACACAATGCAGTTGAGTTTGTTTTAGATTACGCAAATTTAAGATTAAGTGAAGTTAATTATATAGTATTCTTTGAAAAACCTTTTTTAAAATTCGAGAGATTATTAGAAACATATGTAGCTTTTGCTCCTAGGGGCTTTACTTCATTTGCCAAAGCAATGCCATTGTGGATAAAAGATAAACTTTTTCAAAAAAATTTTTTGTTTAATAAATTAAAACAACACGACAGAAATTACGTGTCCGATGAAAACATTTTTTTTTCAGATCATCATTTAAGTCATGCAGCCAGTGCCTTTTTTCCATCTCCTTTTGAGGAGGCAGTCATACTTACAGCGGACGGTGTGGGTGAATGGGCGACAACCACAGTAGCAGTTGGAGCAGGTAATGATCTAGATATAAAAAAAGAAATTCATTTTCCACATTCTCTTGGACTTCTTTATTCAGCTTTTACTTATTACACAGGATTTAAAGTGAATAGTGGAGAATATAAACTTATGGGTTTAGCTCCATATGGAAACCCTATTTACAAAGATAAGATTAGAGAGTTAGTTGATATCAAAGAAGATGGAACATTTAGGTTAGATCAAAAATATTTTAATTACGCTACTGGACTAACTATGACTAATGATAAATTTCATAATTTATTTGGTCAAAAGCCCCGTAACCCTCAAAATGAAAAAATTACACAATTTCATATGGATATAGCTGCCTCTATTCAAAAAATTACAGAGGAGATAATGATCAAGCTTGCTAGAGCAATTCGTGATGAATTTAATATTAAAAATTTATGTATGGCTGGGGGTGTAGCTTTAAATTGTGTAGCAAATGGTAAAATTCTTAAAGAAAAAATTTTTGATAAAATATGGATACAACCTGCTGCAGGAGATGCTGGAGGGTCATTAGGTGCAGCTTTAGCACTTTGGCATATAGAAAAAGGAAAAAAAAGAATTATTAATCCAAAAGATGATATGAGTGGATCGTATCTAGGGGCAGAATTTAAACAAGAGGAGATAGAAAGGGAATTAAATTCTATAGGAGCAAAATATGTTACTTTAAATTATGAAGATTTAATAAATAAAACTTCAGAAATTTTATCAAATCAAAAAGCAATTGGTTGGTTTCAAGGCAGAATGGAATTTGGACCTAGAGCACTTGGTGGAAGATCAATTTTAGGTGATCCTCGGTCTGAAAATATGCAAAAAAATTTGAATTTAAAAGTAAAATTTAGAGAAAGCTTTAGACCTTTTGCGCCATCAGTTTTAAGGGAGGATTTATCTCAATGGT
>TARA_B100000963_G_scaffold64727_1_pt1 | contig 10547 bp, 9 predicted proteins | sample TARA_B100000963 | Tara Oceans TARA_B100000963 (sample SAMEA2622097) | marine metagenome | biome: marine biome (ENVO:00000447); feature: surface water layer (ENVO:00002042); material: "saline water (ENVO:00002010), including plankton (ENVO:xxxxxxxx)" | depth 5 m | reverse complement strand
ATTTAACCTCTGGTCGGGTGTCTATTATCAGTATTGGTTCACTGATTATCAACCTATCATGATAAACATGGCTTAAACAATTGTTTCAAATTTAAACATCAATATCCGCAGAGAACGCCATCATTGCATCATCCTCAACAGCGATAAGAGTGGTAATTTTGTGTTCCGATGTGAGATTATCTGGTGCCTTGGCAATCTTTACTCGCGTGTCTTTTATCGTGATGTTCTGACCTGCGGATACTTGGTAGTCGCTATCTGGCAGCCAAAATGCAATAACGCCCAAATTAGAGTGCTGTGCAACAATCAGGCTTTCATTTGGATTCATTGATATTTGTCGCAAGACGGGAATTCTATCACCGCTTGAAAACACGGATTCGGCATCAATCCATTCACCAGTAACCTCAATCGGTTGTGACATCAATTCAACTTGTTGTTCAATTTGGGTGAGGGTTTCGGTAAACTCCTCAGAATTATGTGTCAAAGTGTTAAGGTTGTCCAGATATTTGCGCAATCCTTCATACTGCGCCGAATCGCTTTCAGTTAGGGCATTGTTTGCTAGAACTAAATATTCGGCCAATTTCTCCGTCAAGGTGGTATCATTAGTTTCGATTGCACACTCAATTGCTTCATCCAGAACTTCGATTGCCAAACCTGCCTCATCCATTGCCATCAGGGTCTTACCCAGTGATAACAAATCATTACCTGCCTTGTTTAGGTCGTGAGCTACTAGAACTTGCGCGCCCTGAAGATGCTTATTGGCGCTAGCGTCGTCACCACTCAAAAATCTCGCCATTCCAGCACAGACCACGTAGCTTAGCCGGGCGCTTTTGGCCGCTTGTGACTGACGGTCAGCAATCTCAAACAGATCCGCTGCCCGTTCCCATTTATTTCTGACCAAGGCAAGCAACCCTAACTGATTGGTAGCCAGCATCTCTGCTCCAACATCATCGACTAATGTTGCATGGTGCAAGGCTCTAGACAGGTGAAGTCTGGCGTTCATCATGTCGCCATTCATGCGAGCTAACATGCCTAAACATGATTCCATTCGATAGATGTGTCCTGCCATAGCTCGATGGGCAATCTCCGCCATTTCTTCGCCCATAGGGGCCAAGCCGATGCCCACCCGTTCCATGACCGAACTAATCTTTTCTATTCCTTCGGCGTATTTATCCTCAACGACTACTGCACCTGCGTCAGAAAACTGGTCAAGCAGCGAATCTAGCTCTTTTATTGGCTCGCAGATGGTTGGTAAACTACCAAGTTCTTCCATGTGCGATTTTTTTGGCTCACCGCCGAGGAGGAATTTCCGTAGGGCGCGTATTAATTTTTGCTCCGAGCTTTTATTCACATCGGGTGAAGCGGCTTTACTCTGTGGCTTACTCTCGATAAGCGAATCTACCATCCATGTCAACTTCGCTTGAATGTCATACTCATTCACGCGACTGATTGCATAGCGCATTTCAGCCGCCCTAGTTCGTCTCGATAAACTGCGAAACCTCGATTTGCAAGCCTTTGGTCCGCTATCAGCCAAACGCTGTAGAAATGTCGACGGTGGGCAGGTAGTAAAACCAAGGCTGACTTTTTGACTGGTTGTAGTCATCTTGAAATCATCAGTCACCAAGGTAACATCACGGCCTTCACGTGATAGTTTACTGGCTAGTACCATCAATGATAAATCGACATCTTGTGGTGCTGCTCGCTCGCCTATTTGGGTGGCTAGGCCACGAATTTGGTCGTCATCAATAGGTATCGTGGTTAAAATTGGTTTGATTGCCTGCAGCAGATTCGGTTTGTTTTTCCAGCGCTGGAATCGAACGGTTTTGATTTCTTGGTGCACGCCGGGCGTGACAAAAATGCCTTCTTTGATAGTTTTCGATAAATCGTCAATGAGGTTATCCTGTGCCATGGACCCCATGTGTATGAAGCAGTTGGAGTCGACTACCCAAGTCGTTGCCATAACAATACCAGGCACAGTCATTGATTGAGGTTTGCCCTAATTTTGACTGTTCCCACCTATCTAATCCGTTACAACCAAAAGAACTGGCTTAGTAGGGTTGATTGGTGACAAAATGGGGACGAAAGAATCGAAGTCCCGAGATTTCGATCACCTCATCGAACAGAACTCCACAGAATTGACTTTCTTATCGGCGTATGGTGGCTTGGTCAATGATGCATCAGACCCCGCCAGTGTGTTTCTTGCAATCAAGCGCTTCTTATCGTCCGGAGGGGTAGAATTTTCTGAAACCAAAGATAAATTATTACTTGATTTTGGTTATGTCAAAGTTGTTGATAATGGTTGTAAGGTACACTTTAAGGGCAAATCGCTGCCGTTGGTAGGCAGTGATCTGACCCAAGCGGGATTTGTTGATGGCAAACTCCCTGTCCGCAAAGGCTCCTGCACCGTAATTCTACAACAGTGGGATGTTGAACAACGCCGTTTCATTGAAAGGCTGGTAGAGCATCTGCGAAATTAGGGCTCCATTTCCCATAATTCATCGCCAAACCAGTGCAATGTCTTGATTCCCTTGCCTTTGTTTGACTCAATCATCTCCTGTCCGGTCATTTTCGACCAACCTATAGCTAGCGGTTTCTTGTGCGTCATATCTCTTATCCACACCAACTCACCCACCTCAATTTCCTCATCAGCAGCCTGTATTCCGGCAACCATACAATCAGCTCCGTTCATCAAAAACGGAATTGCTCCGTGGTCAACTTCCACCCACTTTGCTGCATCTGTGTGCTCTAGAAAACCCCTCAGAGTTAGGAAGGCAAATCGGGTTCTTTCTGCGTTTTGAACTTCGATTGCTTTGGCTACTTTATCGACGAAAACCATTTGCCACGGGCCATATTCGGCCATCTCGAGAAACGCTCCGTCAACAGATAAATCAATTCCAAGGGATTCCTCCAATGCCTTCAGCAATGGTGCGATATGCTTGCGACGCACAGGTCGACGTTTGCGTAGAGTCCACTCTTTGCCCATTAAACAGTCCTTGAGAATCTAGCCTTTGACAGTTATCTCCGGCGTGTGGTTGATGAGCCTGTTTCCTTTGGCAGTCTTATGGCCCTGTGGTGTTCAATTCGGACATTTGCTAAGCACGCCGAAGAATTGGGAAATCAACAGCCACTAGAGCCGATATTCTTTGTCAAACCAAATAACTGTATTCAGCGTAGTGGGCCGATCCAAGTTTCCACTCACCCGGGAAGCGTTCATCATGAAATAGAGTGCGTAATCAAGCTGGGTAACGATCTTGCCCCAGAGGCAATCGCTGTTGGTCTAGACTTAACCGATCGAGAAACGCAATCCAATCTACGGGCTGAACAACTACCATGGTCGAAAGGCAAATGTTTTCGCGGCAGCGGTGTAATAGGTGGATTTCATCATTTTGTCGGCCAGTTTGATGACCTATGTAACGGCGACTTCGCATTGAAACTCACCGTCAACGGCGTGTTGCGTCAAGCTGCTAACTTGTCCTCGATGAGTATTACTCCCCAGCAGCAAATGGATAGTCTGCGATCTTGGGCCCCTCTTGCACCTGGCGACTATCTGTTTACCGGTACTCCGTCAGGGGTTGCGGAATTACAGGTTGGCGATGAAGTTGATGCGATTCTCACAGGCAAGGGCGGTTCAGTAATTTCCCAAATTTCCGCCGTGTGTGTCTGAGGGTTGATTTCATATATGGCTCGCCAGTCGGTGTGTCCTGCAAGGAGGCGACACTATGGCTCAATGGCACGGAATTTCACGCAGAAAACCAAGCGGTGGACGAAGAGTTCAGGCACGCGGCAAGCGCTCTACTGAAATCTCGACAGAGAAGCAGATTGCTCAAATCGGTGAGCCTAAGCGAAAAGTGTATCGCCGAACTGGGGGCAACACCCTAGTGCGCGTCCTTTCTGAAAACCGTGTTTCAATCAACGATCCAAAGACTGGTAAAACAACCATGGGAACCATTGAGAATGTTATTGAAAATGAGTCAGACCCAAACTATGTGCGTCGAAACGTCCTCGTTAAAGGTGCCATCATAGAAACTGACCAAGGCCGTGTTCGAGTGACCTCCCGTCCAGGAAAAGATGGCGTCATCAACGGCGTATTAATCAAGTAATCACAACTAGCGTATCCTGCGCCAAGGTGAAACAATGGACCATAACCCAGACAGAATTTGTGTGTGGCCCGGCTATTTCAATGCCAAAACATCTCGTCGCAATGGTCGCAGAGTCCCACGAGACTCATCGGTATTAAAGCCCGACCTTGAGGGTTTATTCTACGCTGCCAGGAAAGTCGGCTTGAAGAAAATCAAACGAGAGGAGCATGCTTCTCATCCGAATCGGCCATACGGCAAAGAGGGTAGACTATGGGTATCTCGCTCTGGTGCCAAACAATCAATTGGGGCCACTAACAAAGAGGAATTACTACAAATGATTGGCGGTCAATGGCGACAGATGCAGAAGGATGCCAAGCAAAACGAGGCGCAGCGAGTAGCAGAAGGCCCAAAAGCCGGCGATAAGCGAGGGCGTTCACAGCGCCGGTCGAGGGGTTCACAAGCAGGCAAGCAAAAACCGCGCTCGGGATTCAAGAAGCGTTCAGGATTCAAGAAGCGCTAACTACAGCGGAACTTCATGTAGCCACCCAAAGATGTCATCTTCGGTTTCATTTTGGATTCCAACCAGTTGTTGGTATAATTGCTGTGTCATTGGTCCTGGCTTCCCACTGCCATATGTGGCTTTTTCATCACCGTGGGTAATCGAGCCAATTGGTGAAATGACGGCCGCCGTGCCGCAGCAAAACGCTTCATCAGCAGCCATGGCAAATTCAGCGGTGACCTTGGTTTCATGAACTTCAATACCTGCATGACGAGCAAGTTCAATTATACTCGCCCTCGTGATGCCCGGTAAAATTGTTCCAGTTAGTTCTGGAGTATACAACACTCCATCTTTGACGCAGAAGAAATTAGCTGCGCCGACTTCTTCGATGCAGGTATGGGTTTTGGCGTCGAGATATATGATTTCAGCATAGCCTTTGGCTTTTGCATCCTTACTGGGCATCATACCCGGAGCATAATTCCCAATCGCCTTGACACCGCCCGAACCTCCGGGTGCCGCGCGGTGATGTACATCTGAGATTAGTAGATCAATCGTTTTTACCCCTCCTTTGAAGTAGGGCCCAACCGGGGTCACGTAAACCAAGAATCGATAGGATGGAGCAGGTGCTACCCCTAGTATCGGTCCTGAACCCATCAACAATGGTCGAACATACATTGCGCCTTTGCCCATGGGTGGCAGCCAGCGCAGGTTTGCTTTGACGCACTGCTCTACTGCATCAATGAATATTGATTCAGGAACCGGCGGCATTTTCAGTCGGTCTGCACCACGTTGCATCCTTCGAGCATTCTCCTCCGGTCTGAAAAATACCACGCGATTTTGCGAGGTTCGATATGCTTTCATGCCCTCGAAGAGGCCTTGCCCGTAGTTCAAAACCCCTGCTGCAGGTGAAATTTTCATGTCACCGTAGGGGATTAATTCGCCGGGCATCCACGGTGCACCCATTTCGGCATTTGTGATATACATAGTATCGGTGGGCGTTAGAGAAAATGTCAAACTATCCCAGTCGATTTCCTCAGTCATGTAACACCCTCGGCAAATTGAGCCATAGAAATTCGGCTTTCAATCATTACTGTCAATTGCGAGTCAAAAAAATGCGATTTCGTAAATGAACGATATTAGTTTATACCGGGGAATTCTCGGAATTGTAAATGGATATTGGACAGTTGTCCGGTGAGTTCGCCAGTCAGTTAGACGAGTCAGGGGCCGTCGCTGCTGTACCGATAGCGATTCTATCTATGGTGCTTCTATTGCAGGGTTATCGAAGGTTACAAATCGTTACTATGGTAGTCGGTGGTGCGGTTGGCTATGTCATTGCCCCGATATTAATTGCGAGTCTAGATGGCTTTGGATTGACGATTGATCCGCTACATCTGACTTTGATTATTTGCTTGTTTGGTGGCCTGATGCTTTCTGCGACAGTGCTTGCATCTGCTAGGATACTCACGTCTGCGCTCATTTTCGTTAGTTTTTCCACGGTCATTGAGGTCTTGAACAATTATGGCTTTGATGTCGAACGTAGCGAATTGTGGAGCGGTATTGCTGCATTATGTGCATTATTTTTCACGATGGGAATCAATCGATTATTACCGGCGATTTACTCGGCCATTTTTGCTGCATATGGACTGCTAGTTACTGGTTTGTTGCTAACCGGTAACTCAGTTGCAACATTTGAGCCAGTAGAAGCAAAAACATTTGTGTTAATTACCCCATTGGCGGTTTTTTCTTTGAAGCTTCAAAACGCTGATAGGGCCAAACGACTGGAGCAAGAGTTTGGCGCCGTCGATAATGATTCGCCTGCTAACGATTATGAGCAATATTACCAACCATTGACATAATTTTTCTCAAAACAAATCTTGATAACCACTAAGTCTAGGGTCAAGGTTATGTCTGTGAAATCTAGGAGAATTAACGAAGAAGAGTCTGTTAGCCCAGTTATCGCCACAATTTTGATGGTGGCAATAACAGTTGTTTTAGCTGGAACATTATATGTCTGGGCTGCGAACTTGGCAGAATCGAATACTGATGGTTCCCTGAATCTCTATACCTTTGAATCAAAACAAGCACCGGTCAACCCTACCGAAGCTAATACCGATAGTTTAGCTATCCTAACCATGACGCAGGGTCAACAAACCTCGTGGTCGGTAATCACCGTTAAACTTTCAATCAACGGAGCAGCGTCAACCTCATGTGCAGTCCCCGGACAAACCTCAGGCAGTTGCATACTGGTTGACTCGTCAGAAGATGCCACTAGCTGGACGGTCGGTGAGGATGTCACGGTCGTTGAGAACGGGGTAGATTTGTGTTCAGATTTGAATTGCGAAATGACTTTTACTATTACTAATATCAGAACCGGCCAATCATTGGCCAAAACCAGTACCGGTACCGGCGATGCCCCAAGTTCAGGAGACTACACGCCGCCAACACCGCCAACCGATGGCGATAATGGTGATTCAACCGACAGTAATGACGGTAGTGATAATAATGGTGATCCCGGTGATGATAGCGGTGATGGCTCCGATAACTCAAACGGAAACGACAACCCAAACGCTTGTGACGCTGACAGTGAATGTATGGCAGGCGGCTATTGTATGAACGGCATGTGCGTCTACGACGACCAAGACAGAGATGGTATTGCTAATTCACAAGACAATTGCCCACAAAATGCCAACGCCAATCAAGCAGATAGTGACAATGATGGCGTAGGTGATGCTTGTGATGCAACACCATTTGGTCCAATGACCACATATTATCTGGATGCTGATGGCGACACCTATGGCGATGCAACCCAAACAGTCGATGCATACACTCAACCGGCAAATTATGTAACCAACTCGGATGACTGTGATGATTCAGATGCAACCTTGAATGTGCTAAATTCTAACGGTAATTGTGCTCCTGAGCCACAACCATCAGTTGTTGAAGCATTAACCCAAACATCTGTGGTCAACAGCATAATGCAAAACGGCCACAAGTATGTTTTCAATGGCGGCACAACTTATGACGAAAACACTCAGTATGGCTTAGGTGACGGGACTTACCAATTCTCAAACATTGCAATCGAACATCCGATGGCGATTCTAAACGCAGGTAAAGTCGCAGAAATCAGTTACACACCGGATAATAATCCAATTGTCATCAAGGTCAGTGGTGGCTCGTTTAGTGCACCATATTATGATTTCACTGATTCCAACGGCAACAACATAGACATCTACAACGGTGGATTCGGTTTCATGCGTGGCCAAACCTATGTGTTTGAAGCCAACGGCATTGCGTCAAATCACCCGTTCAGAGTTTACAGCGATGGTTCATACTCCCAATCAATATCCGGTAGTTCCTCAACAATCACCGTCACAATTCCGGTTGATCACAGCACAGCAACAGGCGACCTATTCTATGATTGTGCGGTACATTCTGCAATGAAAGGCAACATGCAAATTCTCAACGCAGCAGTTGACGGTAGTGACTATGATTTCTTCTACGGTGATATAACGGTAACAGTGACCGGAGACTTCGGCGTGGTGAGCGTTTACTGTCTATACCATGGTTACATGGGCGGTCAAGATTTGCTGGTTTACGGAAGCGAATATGAGATTGCCGATACCACTGCACCAGTGATTACCGTGCTTGGTAACAACCCTGTGACGATTGAGGTTGGCTCAACTTACACTGATGCTGGCGCAACCGCTGACGGCGGTGAACTAGTTACCAGTTCTGGCACTGTTGATACCAATACTGCCGGTGTATACACAATTACCTACTCTGCATCCGACAGCAGTGGTAATCAAGCAACTGCGACAAGAACAGTAAATGTCGTTGATACTAACGCGCCAGTTATTACGATAATTGGTGATAATCCTGCAACGGTCGAGGTTGGCTCAACCTACACCGACGCTGGCGCAAATACTGACGGTGGTGAGGCAGTGACAAGCTCTGGCACCGTTGACACCAACATCTTGGGAGTCTACACAATAACTTACACTGCCACAGATAGTAGTGGCAATCAGGCAACTGCAACTAGAACGGTTAACGTTGTTGATACTACAAACCCAGTAATGACACTAATCGGCAGTAACACTGTCACAATTGAGGCCGGTTCGACCTACACAGACGCTGGAGCCTCAGCGCTAGACAACTATGATGGTGATATCACAAGCAGTATTGTTGTAGTGGATAACGTTGATACTAGCGCCCTTGGGTCTTACACAGTTATCTACAATGTCGCAGATTCAAGCGGCAACAATGCAATACCACTAATCAGAGGAGTCGATGTCGTGGACACTACTGCGCCAATAATCACCATTAACGGTGCGAGCACAGTATCAATCCAAGTTGGCTCCACATATACTGATTTAGGAGCAACAGCCACTGACAACTTAGATGGCGATTTGACTGCGTCAATAGCAGTCAACAACAATGTTGATGCTAACACAGTTGGTACATACACTGTAACATACGATGTTACTGATGCAGCAGGCAATCAAGCCATCCAAGTAACCAGAACAGTCAATGTTGACTCTGCACCAAACAATGCCCCAAGTGTAGACTCAGTGACACTATCGACCTCAGACAGCAACGGATTGGTTTACTCCGATGTAACTCTAACATGCACATCCACAACCTCAGATGCGGATGGTGATACAGTTACTACTAGCACTACATGGACTGCAGACGGCACACAGATTGGTACAGGTTCAAGCATCACTCTTACTACATCATTGGTTGATATTGGCGATGCTGTATACTGCACAGTTACCCCAAATGATGGAACTGTTGACGGAACTCCAGTTGACAGCACCACAGCAACCGTAGTAAACTATGCTCCAACTATCAGCAGTGTAACCATCGATAACACATCACCAACAGTTGGCGATACGTTAACCTGTAGCGCCACAGCAAGCGATCCAGAAGGTCATACACTGACAACAACTTACACCTGGTATGTCAATACGGCTGAACAAACTCCAACCAGTCCTACTTTCGATACAACAGGCCTAAGTGACAACGACGCAATATATTGTTCTGCTAGCGTTACAGATGCTTATGGGGCAACAACATCCCAACAATCATCCTCTGTTACAGTAAGTGCTGCCAGCGGACCCACAACCCACTATATCGACATCCAAAACATGGATTATTCGCCCTCATCGATAACTATCAATGTCGGTGATACGATTATCTGGACAAACCAAGAAAGTTCCATGCCACATACGGTTACTGCTAACGATGGTTCATTTAATTCCGGTAACATGGGTTCGGGCGACACATTCAGCTTTACCTTCACCTCGGCTGGGACCTTTGACTACTACTGCGCATACCATTCAAGCATGACTGGGACAGTAATAGTCCAGTAAATCCGGTTGATAACGTCCATTGAAGCGCGGATAAATATTGATAATCCCACCGTGCTTAGGCTGGGACATGTCTAAGCAGCGCACAAGCCGAAGGATAGAAGATGAAGCAGTTAGCCCAGTCATCGCCACCATATTGATGGTAGCAATTACTGTTGTACTAGCAGGAACGTTATACGTCTGGGCAGCGAACCTTGCTGAATCAAACACTGATGGCACCCTCGAACTGTACACATTCAGCAGCAATGATGCAGCCGGTTCGCCTTCAATGGCTACCGATGACAATCTTGCCATTACGACGATGACTCAGGGTCAAAGTATTGGTTGGGCAAGTTTGTCTATTGCTGTTTCTGTTGATGGTGCAGCAGCGGTTCAGTGCGCCCTTCCAGGTCAAACCAATGGTGCCTGTATCGTGGTTGAAAGCGAAACTAACGACGGCGGTCTATGGGCCATAGGCGAAGATATCACGATCAAGGAGAATGGCGTTGATTTGTGTAATGCCGCAGTTTGTGAGTTATCAATCAGTATTACCAATGTTCGAGCAGGCAAGCCTATGGGTACAACTACCACAGTAACAGAACAGGGCGGCGACTTAGTAGCATT
>TARA_B100000963_G_scaffold359360_1_pt1 | contig 10565 bp, 11 predicted proteins | sample TARA_B100000963 | Tara Oceans TARA_B100000963 (sample SAMEA2622097) | marine metagenome | biome: marine biome (ENVO:00000447); feature: surface water layer (ENVO:00002042); material: "saline water (ENVO:00002010), including plankton (ENVO:xxxxxxxx)" | depth 5 m | reverse complement strand
TCAAAAGTATCATGGAATGGTGGGGCAAGTGAAGGATACAGTATCTATTATAAATGTTTAGAAAAAATTTTTGAACTTAATCCATCATTAAAAAAGAAAAGCAAAGATTTAGAATTTATAGAACCTTACATTAAAAATAAAAATTTTAAATACAAAACGTTTAGAGGAATGAGGTATGAAATTAAAAAAGCTCGATTAACTCTTGATTATAATGAGGATTATGTTTTATTAAAAAAAATTTCTAAACAAAATGGAAGTTTTAATGAAAGGAAAAATATTAATTCTTTTTTAAAAAAAAACTCAAATTTGTTAAAAATAAATTTTCATAAGAACCTTGATTGGAAAAAGAAACAAAATAAAATTATTAGTAAAAATAAATTATAGATATAAGTTAAAATGAAAAATTATCAAATTATATTTTTTGGCGGTGATAGACTTAATGAAAATGCGCCATTGAGCAGATTATGCTCATTTGCTAAAAAAAATAAAATAAAATTTTTAATAATCACAGATCCTTGGAGAATAAATATAAAAGTTAACGATAACAAAAAATTTAAACAAACATTAAAAGAAAATAATTATGAATATATTTGTGCAAAAAATATAAATATTAACTTATTAAAGAATTTAGTAACAAAAGATACGATTGCCTTTTCAATTAATGCTCTCTGGAAATTTAATGAAGAGACAATTAATTTGTTTAAAGGAAGATTTTATAATTACCATGCTGCAGATCTTCCATCAGAAAGAGGATCCGGTAATTATACTTGGAGAATTTTAATGAAAAAAAAGAAAAATATTTCAATTAATATTCACGAAATCGAAAAAGAATTTGACACTGGACATATTTTGAAATCAAAAAAAATTATAATACCTGCAAATAAAAAATTACCCTTTGAACATTTATCAATAATACGAAAGGCTGAAAAATCATTCTTGGAAAGCTTCTTGATAGATTGCGTAAATAAAAAAAAATTTTCAAAAATTAAACAACGTAATAGCAACAGTTTCTATTGGCCAAGACTAAATTCAGATACAGATGGACTTATAAACTGGGACTGGCAAGCAGATGAAATCGTTAATTTTATTAAGGCTTTTTCTAAACCCTACAATGGAGCTTTTACCTTCTTAAAAGGTAAAAAAATTAGAATATTCAATGCTGAAAAAATAAAGTTAAAAGAAAATTTTCATCCGTTTCAAAACGGTATTATATTCAGGCATTATAATTTTTGCATATATATAGCTTCTGGAAAACATGCGATAAAAATTTCTCTATCAGATACTTTTGGTTTAGATAAAAAAATATCTCAATATTTAGGAAAAAAATTTTTAAATGAATAATAGATTTGGAATTATAGAAGGAAGGCTTATTAAACCACCATCCAAAGATTTATTACAATATTTTCCACCAAATTGGATAGATGAAATCAATATTGCAAAATTTTTAAAATTTGGTTTTATTGAATTCTTTAAAGATAGAAATGATAATCATGTCAGTCCCTTTTTTTCAAAAAAAGGATTTAAAATTGTGTCAGATATCTTAAATTTAAAAAACTTCAAATCTTATTCTTTTTGTGACGATTATTTTATAAAAAAAAATTTTTTAAAGTATAAATATTTAAAAAAATATTTTGAAAATATGTCTTTAAATTTATCAATTATTAACGCAAAATTATATGTATTACCTTTATATGAAAAAAGTAACTTAAATAAAAATAATTATATAAAATTTTTAAAAAAAATTAATTTAATATCAAACATCTTAAATAAAAATAATATTCTTCTAGCTTTAGAAACTGATTTAGAATTAAAATTTATAAATTTTTTATTTAAGAAAGTAAAAAACAAGAATCTTTATTTAGCTTATGATACTGGTAATAGAGTTAAAAAAGGCATTAATCAGTTTGAAGAGATTTCAAACTTAAAAAATAAAATTATACATATCCATTTAAAAGATAAAGACTCTCAAGGAAATAACGTAGTTTTAGGAAACGGAATTGTAAATTTCAAAGATATTTTTTTTGCATTAAAGAAAATAAATTATAAACGAAAATTTTGTTTTGAGACAAATAGGGGCACAGATCCTATTAAAACAATGTTTAATAATATAAAATTTATTAAAAAAATTAGTAGCTTTGTTAAATATAAAATTAATTAATTAAAACTTTAGACTAGATTTGTTTATATTATTTTCTAAATATTCGCATAAAATCTGACCTATCATTATTTCCAAGACCTGAATTTCAGAGGTATTACTTGAAGGAATAATTACAGGATATTTAATGAATTTTTTCAACTTACCTCCCTTATTTCCCGCAAAACAAAAACTTTTTATATTCATTTTGTTTAGAGTTTTTGCAGCTTCAATTAAATTTTGACTATTTCCAGAGGTTGTAATCGCAATAGCTAAATCTCCTTTTTTTGCTACTGCCTCAATCTGTCTGGAAAAAATAAATTTAAAATCAAAGTCGTTGCCTGTTGCTGTAATTATAGATGTATCAGTAACTAATGAAATAGCGCTAATCGCTTTTCTATTTTTTTTGTAACGTACCACAAGTTCCGCAGCTAAATGTTGCGCATCAGACGCACTTCCGCCGTTGCCGTAAAATATAATCTTATTATTATTTTGAATTGTTTTTAAACATTCAAAACAAAGCTTATCTAAATTTCTAAGATAATTTTTTTTTATCACTGATAACGTTTTTTGAATCTTTTCTATTTCAGAAAAAAGTAATTTTTTTGGTATATTATTTTTCATAAATATTATTATATGGTAAAATTTTTAATATTAGTATAAGAAATATAAATATGATTGAATGTGGAATAGTGACTGGAGCAGCAGGTTTTTTAGGTCATATACACTCAAAGTCAATTTTAGATTTATATGCCGGTTTAGTCATAGTTGATATTAATAAAAAAAAACTAGAAATATTATATAAAAACTTAAAAATAAATTATCCCAAAAAGAAAATCCTAAAATTTAATTTGGATATCACCAAAGAAAAAAAAATAATTGAATTAGAGAAAAAATTAAGAAAAAAGCTTTTTTTTGCTAGAGTTTTAATAAATAACGCTGCATTAGATCCTAAGCCAAATAAAAATATTAAAAAAAGCTTTAATTGGGATAAAGAGTTAAATGTAGGATTAAAAGCATCCTATTTATTTATAAAGCATTTTTCAAAACAAATGATTAAAAAAAAAGATGGATGCATTATTAATATTGCCTCTGATTTATCAATTATAGCCCCAACGCATACAATTTATAAAAATGTGTTCGGAAATTTTAAGAAGCCTGTTACTTATTCAGTAATTAAGCATGGTTTAATTGGTTTAACAAAATATTATGCAGCTTTATATGGCGAATACAATATAACTTGTAATGCAATTTCCCCTGTTGGTGTATATAACAATCAGGATAAATTATTTTTAAAAAGACTTTCAAATCTTATTCCAATGAAAAGACTAGCTAATAAAAGCGATATTAAAAATATTATAGATTTTTTAATAAACAAAAATCAAAAATTTATAACTGGGCAAAATATCGCTGTAGACGGGGGTAGAACTATAGTCTAGGATAAATAGTTTTTTACTATGAATTCTTCAAAACTTTATTTATCAAAATAACTTTTAAAATAATGAAACTAGAATTACCTTTTTTTATAGCTGAAATAGGAATAAATCATAACGGGGATCTTAATATAGCAAAAAAACTTATTGACCGAGCATCAGAATGTGGTTTTAACGCTGTCAAATTTCAAAAGAGAGATATTGAAACTGTTTATTCCAAAGAAGACCTGGATACTTTAAGAGAAAGCCCATGGGGAAAAACTACTAGAGATCAAAAATATGGAATTGAATTTTCTGAAAATGACTATGACGAGATAGATAAATATTGCAAAAATAAAAAAATCGAATGGTTTGCCTCAGCCTGGGATTTGAAAAGTTTGAAATTTTTAAAAAAGTATCAGCTTAAATATAATAAAATAGCTTCAGCGATGATAGTTGACCAAAATTTTCTTGAAGAGGTAGCAAAAGAAAAAAAATATACTTTTATTTCAACCGGGATGTCAACAATTAACGATATTGATAAAGCCATAGAAATCTTTAAAAGAAATCAATGTAAGTTTGAATTAATGTATTGTAAATCAACATATCCAATGAAGGTAGAGCATGCAAATTTAAGCACAATAATTGAGATGAAAAAGAAGTTTGGATGCAAAGTCGGATATAGCGGTCACGAGAGTGGCTTAGCAGTTTCTTTTGCGGCTACTATGCTAGGAATTAGTTCACTTGAAAGACACGTCACTCTTGATCGATCCATGTATGGTTCAGATCAATCTGCCTCTTTAGAGTTTAGAGGTATGCAAGAATTAATATCTGTTATAAAAAGAATGCATGAGGCATATGGTCAGCCTAAATTAGGCAAGATACTAGCAGAAGAAAAGCCAATAGCAAAAAAATTAAGAAAACATTTAAAAATATAATTACAATTTTATTTAATTTAAAATAATTAATTTCAACTTAGTTATCAAATATTTTTACTTAATTCCAAAATCTTTCAAAGTTTTTTTCAAAGCATTAATTTGTAAATTAACTTCAAAATTGTCTTTTTGATTAGTTGTGAATTGCATTATTTTTTTTTGAATTTTTTCAGCTATTGGAGTATTACCCCATCCATAGCTATCTGAGAGTTTCATTGACCCAGAAAACAGACCTATTTTTCGAGCTAATTTAAATGGAATTTCATTGTTTACTGTTTGCCAAGCAGCATATATTCCATCACCTCCATTTTTTATAAAATTTTTTCTGAATCTTTTCCAAGAAATACCAAATTCCTCCCCATTATAAATGATCGGATAAGTAAAGTAACCATGCTTATATCCTTTAGGAATTTGTTGTATTTTGAAAAAATTATTTTTTAAATTGGAAAAAAATTTGTGGTATTTTTTACCACTAGTAGTTCTTAGTTTAACAAAGTAACTAATTTTTTCTACCTGAGCCAAACCCACTGCAGCTAAAAATTCTGACATTCTATAATTATATGAAAATCTGTCATGTCTTTGCCATTTTGGATCTTGATATTTTGATCTATCTATTTTTGCCATACCTGTTGAGGCTGAGAGTGTTTTGAACCCAAGATTGCCAAACTTTCTCATTTTTACTGCAAATTGTTTGTTGTTTGTGGTCAAAATACCCCCTTCACCAGTTGTTATGTGTTTAGATTTTTCAAAACTCCAACTACCAATATCTCCAACTGTTCCGGCCATTCTGTTCTTATCATCCATACCTAGGAAACATTGAGCACAATCTTCAATCAATACTAATTTATTTTCTCTAGCAATCTTTTTTAATTTACTAAGATCACACATCAGTCCGTATAAATTAACAGCTAAAATTGCTTTTGTTTTTTTTGTAATTTTTTTCTCAACATCCTTTGGATCAATTAAAAATGTATCTTCATTTACATCTGCATATACTGGTGTAGCACCACATTGCCATACAACAAATCCACACATAGCTACAGTTAAAGATGGTATTATAACTTCATCGCCATGCCCAACACCAGCAGCGTATAAGGCTTGATGTAGTGTGGAAGTTCCAGAATTTGAGGTAATAGCAAATTTTTGTTTGTGAATTTTTGCAAATAATCTCTCCAATCTTTGATTCATCGAAACATCTAGAGAAAGATCAGAATCTAATAATTTCTTAATATATTTAAGTTCATTATTTTTGAATCGCCAATTAATTTTACTCATTTTTAATTTATATTCTGAAAAATTTGATTTCTTATTTTGTCAATTGTACTTTCTTTTTTGTCAAAAACCATCACATAATCTATAGGTTTTTCAATTTTATTAAGGTATTCGTCAATACTCATATTTAATATATCGGTAACTCTCGAGTTAAACTCATTGAAATTTTTACTTTTTAATTTGCAAATTCCGTTCATAGGAAAATCAAATAAATTTTCTATAGAACTGTTTACGCTTAACATTTTTTCCTTACAACCAAGTTTATCTAATAATAAAGTTGAACCAACTCCAATTGCAATTTTACTTTGAAACAAAGGAAAATATGATGAATAAACTTCTTTTTTTTTAGTTGAGTTTTTTAGTAAAAATTCAAATTCATTTTTTTCTAAATATTTTTTAAAAAAATTAATTTCGTCGTAATTTGCACGAGTATTATAATATCTTTTTTGAGCAAAAATTAATTTAAGATTATGATTTTTAACGTATTTAATAGCAAATTTTACTGGCAGTATAAAACTTTCTTCAAGATCTCGACTACACAATTTTGCATTTAGACCTGGCTGGGGTTCTGAAATTAAACAAATATCATACTTTTGCTTATTTAATCTAATTTTATTCATCTCTAAAATTCTAAAAAAATTTGCAACTCTTATAGAACCAACTTTAAAAAAATTATCGATTTGTAAATTATATTTTTTTGCCTCATCTATTTCGCGTTGTCCAAAACAATATAAATTCGGAATGTAGTAAAAAATCTTATTTAAATCTTTACTGATAATTTTTTTCTTTAAGAGATAATCATTTAAAATAAAATCAAACCTATTTGCGTTTTGAATAGCAACAAATTTAATTTTTTTTTTTAATAATTTTGCTAAATCTGAAAATTTAAATGAATTATCAGTACTTGTAATAACTAGCTTTGGATTAATTGTTGTTATAAGAGTAAATAAATAAATAGTATGTAAATTATTATTATTAAAAAAATTTAGAAAAAAATTTTTTAAACAATTAATTAAAAAACCAATGCCTAAATAAATTATTTTTATTCTCTCTTTTCTATTTTCAACTACTAAATAACTTTTTTTTTCAAGAATAAACTTAAGGTCTTTTACGGAATGTCCATCAAAAACAACAACTTCACTTTTTGGGGGGCTACTAAATTTAAAAATCATAAATAAAATTCTATAATTAATTTTAAAGTTAATTAAATTACATTAATTAGCTCTATATATAGAAATATTAATGTTTTTAATACCAAATACACTTAATAACTATATTTTAAAATGTAAATCTGTTCAAAAAATGAACACAATTATGTTCAATTATTGAACACATGAAAGACAATCAAGATTATTTTGAAATTTTAAGAAAAATTTATAATAAACCAGATTCTTCCCAAAGAGAAATAGCTGGAGATCTAGGGTTTAGTTTGGGTAAACTAAATTACTGTCTCAAGGCATTACAGCAAAAAGGTTTAGTAAAAATTGAAAATTTCAATAAACAACAAAATAAAGTTAAATATATTCAATATATATTGACACCAAAAGGTGTTGCGGAACGCACAAGACTTACTCTTAACTTTATGAAAAGAAAAATGAGAGAATACGATGAACTTAAAAAAGAATTAAAGAGAAAATAATATGTGGACTGTAATAAAATTAGATCAAAAAAAAATTAATTTATTTAAAGAAGATTTAAAAAAGAGAGTAGGAAATGATTTCAAATTATATTTACCAAAATTGAAAGTAGATAAATTTTATAAAAAAAAAATTTTTAAAAAAGAATTAAATTTGTTAGGGGATTATGCTTTATGTTTTCTTCCGAATTTAAATAATTGCACCACAATAAGTAAACTAAAATATTTAAGAGGTCTAAAGTATTTTTTAAATGGTTTTACTTCCTGTCAAAAAGAAATAACTGAATTTATCAATAGATGTAAAAAAATTGAAAATAAGGATGGTTATATTTCTTCAAATCTTTTTGAAACAGAGATTAATAAATATTATAAATTTATGTCAGGACCATTTAATGAAAACATATTTAAAATAATTGAGTTTCAAAAAAATAAGATTAATATTCTAATGGGAAATGTGAGAGCTACGATAAATAAAAAAGAGTTTTTATATAGCCCAGCTTAAAAAGAATGAAAAAAAAGATAAATCGCTTTTTTACGAAGTGCGGAGCTTTGCCTAAACAAAAACTAAACTCTTAAACTGATGAAACAAAAAACTTTTTGGAGAGGAAAACATGGTCCTTTGCTTATTGCAGAAATTGGGGGTAACCACGAGGGTAATTTTTCATATGCTAAAAAACTTACAAAACTTGCAATTTCTACAGGCGTAGATGTTGTCAAATTTCAAATTTATAGTGGATCTGGATTAGTTAGCCATGTTGAGTCTAAAAAAAGATTTCAGCATTTTAAAAAATTTGAACTATCTAAAAAACAACATATTCAAATTGCTAAAATTTGCAGAAAAGCAAAGGTGACATATTTAGCATCTGTTTGGGAAGAAGATAGTTTAAATTGGATTGATAAGTATTTGAAATTTTATAAAATTGGATCAGGAGACTTAACAGCTTATCCAATTTTAGCTAAACTAGCTAAGAGAAGTAAGCCTATTATTTTATCCACTGGTCTTTCAACTTTAAAAGAGATAAAAAAAACTATCAAATTTTTAAGACAACAGAACAAAAAATATAAAAATGAAAATTATTTATCTCTTCTACAATGCACTTCCTCTTATCCAACTGATGATAATGAAGTAAATTTAAATGTTATAAATTCTTTAAGAAAGTCAACGAATCTGCCTGTTGGTTATTCGCATCATAACAAAGGTGATCTTGCATTAATAGCCGCTTATTTAATGGGCGCACAAATTTTAGAATTTCACTTTACAGATACAAGAAAAGGAAAAGTTTTTAGAGATCACAAAATATCCTTAAATCCCAGAGAAACCAAGGAACTTATTTTGAAAATAAAAAAAATTAATTTAATAAAAGGAAGTGGTACAAAAAAACCAACATCAAATGAAATTAAAAGCAAAAATATTCAATCTTTTAGAAGAGCATTGTATTTGAATAGAGATTTAAAAAAAGGGCAAGTGATTAAAAAAGATTTCATTACATGTCTAAGGCCTAACAAAGGGATAGATGCGAGAGATTATAAAGAAATTATAGGAAAAAAGATTAAAAAAAATATTTTAGCTTATAAAAAAATCTCATTAAAAATATGAATGATTTAATTACCGTATACATAACAAACTATAATTATGAAAATTTTTTAAAAAAAAGTATCGAGAGTGTAATTAATCAAAGTTACAAAAATATTAATTTAATTATAGTAGATGATGCTTCTACAGATAACTCAATTGAGATTTTAAATAAATTTAAATACCTCAAAGGAGTTACACTTATTCTTAATAAAAAAAGAATAGGGCACGTAAAATCATCTAACAAAGCAATTAAATTAGCAAAAGGAAAGTATATTTTAAGATTAGATGCAGATGATTATCTAAAAAAAAATGCACTTTACAAAATGCTAAAATTAATTAAAAAAAATTCTAGAGTAAAAATGGTCTTTCCTAATTTTAACTGGATTAATTCTAAAGGCAAAGTTTTATCTACATTCACTTATAAAAATAAACCTAAATATTTTTTAAATGATCAGCCTGCTCACGGCGCGTGTTCTTTAATAGATTTAAAATTTTTAAAACAATTAGGCGGATATTGTGAAAAATTTGATAGGCAGGATGGTTTCTATATTTGGCTTGCGATTTTGCTTAAGAAGTATGAAATAAATAATTTAAACGAAACTCTCTTTTTCTATAGAAAACATAAAAAAAATTTGAGTAAAAATAAAGTAAAATTGCTTCAAGCCAAATTAGATATTATTAATTATTTTTTAAACAAAAATAGACTCAATAAGGAAATTTTATTACTAAAAAAAAATGCAAAAAAAAAATTAAGTAATTTAAGAAAATAAATGAAATATTATTTAAAACTAAAAAAAAAAATACAAACTAAAAAGGCAAAAATTTGTGTGATTGGATTAGGGTATGTTGGAAATGAGATAATAAAAAAATTTGATAGTGAAGGTTTCAAAACTATAGGAATTGACTTAAATGTAGAAAACGTAAAAAAAAAACAAAATTTTAAAACACGAATTAAGATAACAAATGATTACAAATTTATTAGTGACTCTGACGTAATTATAATTGCTCTACCGACGCCGTTAACAAAAAATTTAAATCCAGACCTTAGTATTCTTAAAACAAGTTTGTCCTCTATGAGAAATTATTTAAAAAAAGGACAATTGATATCTCTTGAAAGTTCGTCATATCCTGGGACGACTGAAGAAACAATCGGGCAGCTTTTGAAATTAAAAAAATTTAAAATAGCACAGGATTTTTTTTTAGTTTATTCTCCCGAAAGAATCAGTCCTGAAATAAAAATAAAACAAAAAGAAATAAAGTACAACTTACATAACACACCAAAATTATGCGCAGGGTATTCAAGCAAATGCTTAAATTTAGGAAAAGAATTGTATAAATTTATTACTAAAAAAGTCATTTTATCATCAAGTATAAAATCTGCAGAGACTGCAAAGATGGTAGAAAATGTCTTCAGATCTGTAAATATCGCTCTGGTAAATGAGCTTAAGATGTTTTTGGATAAAATTCAGATTGATATTAACGAAGTTTTAGATTTAGCAGGAACTAAACCTTTCGGCTTTACAAAATTTAGCCCTGGCCCAGGATATGGTGGGCATTGCATTCCATTAGATCCATTTTATTTATATTGGTTAGCCAAAAA
>TARA_B100000963_G_scaffold360847_2_pt1 | contig 10586 bp, 7 predicted proteins | sample TARA_B100000963 | Tara Oceans TARA_B100000963 (sample SAMEA2622097) | marine metagenome | biome: marine biome (ENVO:00000447); feature: surface water layer (ENVO:00002042); material: "saline water (ENVO:00002010), including plankton (ENVO:xxxxxxxx)" | depth 5 m | reverse complement strand
CAATTGGGGAGATTGATCTCGACGAAAGCGTCTTTCTTCAACTTTGTCAACCAGCGTTGCTGACTGGCCTTCTCGATTTTCGTCGTTAGAATTTTTTCAATTTCATTACGAACCGCATCCAAAGATTTTCGTCCTGAGGGAATTTTTTCGTCCACTTTAATTATATAGGCTGCCGACTTTCCGGATTTGCCAATGCTTCCATTCTGTTTTCGTTCGAGTACACTGACCAAAAAAGGTTGTGAGACCTCACCTTTAGACAGGGAGAAAGCTTCTTTTCTAAGCTCTTCGCTTCGGATTTCACGCTTTGAAACTAACACCCCCCAGTCACCTGCCTTGTCGCGATAAGGGCTTTGTCCGTTTTGAGAGGCCAATTTTTCAAAAGAGTCTCCTGAGGCAAGGGAAGCCATTGTTTTCCTTGCTTGTTGCATCAGGACGGATGGCGGTTCATCTGCGATTTGCGAGAAGGCGATCTCACGTATCCTTACCTTTTCTTCGGTTAGAAAAAGGGAAGGGTTGTCCTTGTAGTACGCCTCGACCTTATCCGGACTTATTTCCTCCTTGAGTCTTCTACGGGTGGCAAGCATATGGCCGTAAATAATTTCCTCCCTTATTTCATCACGATATTCGAGTTGGGATTGCCCGTTGCTCTTGAGGACATTCCGAAAGAGTTTGCGGTCTCCATTGAATTCCTGAATCAGTCGTTTGTTGTATTCCTGTTCGATATAAGAATCGGGGATGGCCATACCCTTTTCGGCAAAAGCAACAATCGAAAGGAGACGATCGATTTTCCCATCGACGAATTCGGACGCTCGGCGTTTCTTTTCGCTCTCGGAAAAGTTCAGGCGGTCCATTGCCTTTGCAATCTCCCCCCAAGTTACGATGCGGTCGTTCACTTTTGCCACAATGCGGTTCACTTCAATAAGTTCACCGGCACGAGCAAATTCCGTTTGAAGGATATTTGCGATGATCGCCAACCCCAAAACTGAAAGACTAGGCTTTGTTTTCCATATTCCCATGAATCCTGATTTTGAGAAAAGCAATCAGTTCCTTCAACTTTAAAAGAGGCGTTTTCGAAGAAAGCCTAGGAATTTTTCCTGCCAACCGTAGGAATTTCAGGTTTTTATCTCCGGCTTTCCTTACCAACCGCAGGAAGATTTCGCCTTGCTTGACTTCCAGTTTATCGAAGTTCGCTTCCTCGCAAAGGCATCGGATTTCAGTTTCCATCAATAAGGCGCGCACTTCATCCGGCGGAGTTCCAAAACGGTCCTCCAGTTCTTCTCCGTACTCCTTGACTTCATCCGTACTTTGGAACTGGGCAAGTTTTCGGTAAATCTCGATCCTCAGGCGAGGTTCGGCAGCGTAGGATTCCGGAATGCATGCCTCAAGTGCTTTCATCGAGTCCTTCGCCTTAATATCGCCAAGAGGCGATAGGAAATCCAAGCGAATGACAGCACTTGGGCGAAGGCTGATCTCGTCCCCCTTGAGGCGCGAAACGCTCTCCTTGAGTAATCGGCAGTAAAGTTCAAAGCCAACTCCTGCGATATGTCCACTCTGCTCGCTGCCAAGCAAATTCCCAGCGCCCCTAAGCTCAAGATCCCGTAAGGCAATTCTGAATCCTGCTCCGAATTGATTGACCTGACGAATCGCCGAAAGCCTTTTCTTCGCTTGATCCGAAACGGTGAGGTGGCGGTTGAGCAAGAGGTAGGCGTAGGCTTGTCGGGTGAATCTCCCAACCCGTCCTCGAAGTTGGTAAAGTTGCGAAAGTCCGAACTTATCGGCTCCTTCTATGATAATGGTGTTGCAGTTCGGGATATCCAGGCCTGATTCTATGATCGTCGTGCAAACCAATAGGTCGAATTCACCAGCGACGAAATCGGTCATCACCTTCTCAAGTTCGTCCTCGCTCATCTGGCCGTGGCCTACTGCGATGCGAAGCTTTGGAAATAAAGTTTCCAGTTTTCGAGCCACGGACCGAATCGTCTTCACTCGGTTGTGGAGGTAAAAAATCTGACCGTTGCGTCGGATTTCAGCATTTATGGCTTTTAGTAGAACCTCATCCGATTTGTGGAGGACTTCGGTTCGTATTGGCAAGCGATTGACGGGTGCGGTTTCGATGGCGCTCAGCGAACGAGCTCCCACCATGGCAAAGTAAAGCGTTCTGGGGATAGGCGTTGCGCTTAGAGTGAGAACGTCAACGCTCGCCTTAAGTTTTTTGATCGCTTCCTTGTCCTGCACTCCAAATCTTTGCTCTTCGTCGATAACCAGCAGACCCAAATCCTTGAAGCTGACGTCGTTACTGAGGAGGCGGTGCGTCCCAATGACCAAGTCCAGGGAGCCCATTCTCAAGGCCTCCAGGATTTTACTTTGTTGTCTGCCGGTTCGGAAGCGACTTAGCATATCGAGCGTAATGGGGAAATCGATCATCCGTTCTCGGAATGAATTGAGATGCTGTTGGCAAAGAATGGTGGTTGGACAAAGAATGGCAACCTGCTTGCCATCCATGACCGCTTTAAACGCTGCCCTGAGGGCCACTTCGGTCTTTCCGAAACCCACGTCTCCGCAGACCAGACGGTCCATCGGTTCCTCCGCTTCCATGTCCCGCTTGACTTGATCAATTGCCTTCTGCTGATCGACTGTTTCCGTAAAGGGGAAAGCATCCTCAAATTCTTTTTGCCACTGATCATCGGGTGAAAAGGCGTGCCCTGAATGGCTTTCTCTGGACGCTTGCAGACGAAGGAGGTCAGCCGCCAGATCGAGAGCGGCGAGCTCTGCTGCCTGGCGAGTCTTTGCCCAGGATTTACCCCCGATCTTAGCGAGTTTGGGTTTACTCTTACTTAAGCCGACGTAACGAGAGAGAAGATGAGATTCCTGCAAAGGGACGTGGAGGAGAAGCCCGTCATCGAATTCCACGGTAATGGCTTCTTCGCCCGCGTTCTCTTCCTCCATCCTGCCCAAGGAATTAAACCGGCAAATTCCATGTTGATGATGCACGAGGTAATCGCCGTCGATTAACTCGGAAAAGTCCAATGCTTGGTCGACATCCTTTTTTTGAACTCGTGCTTTTCTCGATCGGGTGGGGCGACGACTTCTTTCCCTTCCCAATAGATCCTTACTCGCCACCAAGGCAAGTCCCGAGTCATGTTGACCAAGGAATTGGTTCATTAAATCCATTGGTTCTCCCTTTGGGATTCGAATCCCTTCGTTAATTCCGACGGGAACGAATGTTGGAGCTAATCGATGAAGCGAAGATTCCTCTTTGATGAGATCGGAAATTCTCTTTTTTTCGGCCTCCGCTCCAACCGCAATGATGATCTCGTGTCCTTCGTCCTGTCTTTGGAGCAATTGAAAAAGAGAACTTACTCGATTCCGCTTCTCATTCTCGAAAGCTCCTTCATGAAAAACTGCAGAGGACTTCCAATTAAGTTCTCGGGAAGTGGCGTGTATGACAAACTCTCTTCTTTCGGAAGCTTCAAAGATTCCGGCTCCCGCATCTATCTCACTCGATCCCAGGAAAAAACTTCGGTTGCCTGGTTGACTTTTCCAGGCGAGGGAAAAATTCGCTTTGCGAGCCGCTTTTTGGTCGGCTTCGTGGAATGCCAAAGGATATTTGCCAAGTAGAATCTCAGGTTCGCGCACATACCAAAGAGTCGATGACTTCAGGTATCTGAAGAATTCACCTTCTTTTTCGTCTTGCTGCTCGATCTTCGCTGAAGAGAGGTGAGCGTGGTCAAGTTGATCACTCGTCCTTTGGGAGGTAGGGTCAAAGGCGCGGATTTCATCAATGTCGTCCCCGAAGAAATCCACTCGAATAGGTCGATCACCGTTAATCGGATAGACGTCGACTAAGCCTCCACGCACTGCAAATTGCCCAGGTTCCTCGCAAAGGATTTCGGATGAATACCCTAGGTTCGTAGCCAATTCGCGGCAAAAGGATTCGAAGTGAAGCTCCTGCCCTCTGTTGATTGTAAGCTCAGTTCTTTTTTGATCAAGCGGACTGGGGCATGGGGAGAGTAAGGCATCCGGGGTAGTTGCAATGAGGATGCAGTCATTCACGTCGGATTGTTCATCTGCCGAAAGCATTTTTGAGAGAACGCTGATCCGATCGCAATCGCGCTCGAAGGCATCTGGGTGAGAAGGCGAGGGCGGGCAATCGAAAACGAAGAATGAGAGTCTTTTCTTGGGCTGGAGAAACTCCAGGAACCCTAAGGTGTCCTCTCCCCAAAGCTCTGACTTTGAGATGCTTTCATCAACGAGGATAGCAACCTGATAGTCTCCGGAAGCAATTAAGTTTGCGGCGATAGGGGCATTGGAAGCTTCTGGGATGGACGGAAGAAAGAGGGAATGATTTCCCGCGGGCGCCTGCACCCTTTTCATCAGTTTTCTTTTTTCAGGAAGGAGTTGCTGCCTGACCTAAGACTTCTCAAGGCTTCGCAAGCGGCCTTTTCCTCCGCTTCCTTTTTACTCTTGCCGGAGCCTTGGGCGATCGCCTCACCTCCAATCGTAACTTGCATGATAAACCTCTTGTTGTGAGGCGGTCCCTTTTCACTTACAAGTTGGTACTTTATTTTTTCATTGGGATCTTGGGATTGAATAAACTCCTGAAGCTGACCTTTGGGGTTAAAGCCCCCTTCTCCTACTTCAATCATTTGATTCAGGTCTCCCAACCATCGTAAGACGCAAGCCTGGGTAGTCTTCCATCCACCATCGAGAAAGATGGCTCCAATGACTGCCTCGATTGCATCCTCCAAGGTGGATGGACGCAAATGACCCTGGTTTTTTCTTTCGGTGCGGCTGACTTGAAGCGCTTGAGGGAGGCCAAGTTTTGATCCGAGGTCGGCCAAGGTTGTTCCTCTTGCCAAAACCGCTTTTTTTCTACTGAGGTCTCCCTCGTCCAGCTTGGGGTAAAGTTGGTACAAATTTAGGGACAAGATGGCGCCGAGAATGGAATCTCCCAGGAATTCCAGCCTTTGGTTGTCTTTTTTACCTTTGTTGTGTTCGTGAAAAGAGGGGTGTGTCAAAGCTAACTCAAGAAGTGAGGGATCATGAAAAAAGTATCCCATGCGCTTTTCCAAAGCCTTGATCTTTCTCTTTAGTTCGTCCGGAACCCCGGGGTCTCCCCTTTTTTTGCCAAGAACCCCGGACAGTTTCCTGAGCAACTTCATCCGTTGATCCGATGGTCGTTGAAAAAACGCATTTTGATTTCATTTGCAAGAGCCGAGTATGCGATGGCTCCGGGGCTTTGTCTGTCGTACTCGAAAATGGTTTTTCCAAAACTTGGGGCTTCGCTTAAGCGGACGGTTCTTGGAATGGCGGTTTTGAAGATCTCCTTGGGATAATGTTTGTTCACCTCAAGCCAAACCTCATAGGATAGCCGGGTTCGGTTGTCGTACATGGTCATTACGATACCACCCAGAGACAACTTTTCGTTTGCTCCGGAATTCTTCAATTGGGTGATGACGCTGACTATTTGATCCAATCCCTCCAATGCCAAATATTCGGACTGCAAGGTTACGATCAAATGATCCGCCGAACAAAGTGAATTCATGGAAAGAAGGCCTAGAGTTGGCGGACAATCGATTAGAATCGCTTTCAATCCATAATTCCGCTTTAGGCTCTCGAGGCATTTTCGGAGTTTAACCAGATAACTTTCCTGCTGACTGAGTTCCAATTCAGCGGCAGCCAGGTCTAGTTCGGATGGAACGATCCAAAGGTTTTTTCTGCCGGTGGATTGTACACGGCTGGCAAGATCGCTTCCTGAAAGGAGAGGCTCGTAAACTCCGAAGCCCGGTTTTTTTTCCATTCCCAGGCAACTGGTCGCGTTGGCTTGGGGGTCCATGTCCACAATAAGGGTGGGAATCCCCATAGCCGCCAGAGCATGCCCGATGTTAACGGTTGTCGTGGTCTTTCCGACTCCTCCTTTTTGGTTGGCTATGGCTAAGGTTATCGCTGACATCGTTTTATCAAAACCTAAGATTCGGCGCTTTGCTGTCGAGTGGGAAAAGGGACGAGCGATAATTATGAGGAAGCGACTTACGCCGGCGACGAACCACCGAAAGGCAAACCTTACTGAGGGTATTGCTTCAGGTATTCCGATCTCAAACAGGATGCAACCACAACATTGACCCAATTCCCTTCCGTCTTGGTATGTTCTCGAAGTACTCCCTCACGCCTCATTCCTGATGCCTCGACGGCGTTCACGTGAATAGGCCGGTTATCAAAAGAATGCATCGACATCTTATTCAAGTTAAGGGTCATAAAGGCAATCCTCATCAGTAAGTTGATTAGTACACTGCAGTCGGTGCCGTATTGAAAGGCATCCTGCACCCTTTCCGTTTCCAGGAGAAAAAAGGCCTTGGCTCGCAAATCCTGCCAATTGAAGTCATAGAGACTGGAATAACCAATGAGTCTGTTTTCCAAGGTGAACCGAAGGAGGATCAGGTTAGGCTTTGATTGTGAAAATTGTGTCTTAACCCTCTCGTTGAAGAATTCGGTTTGGTGAGTCGAAGTCAGGGGTTCGTTTTGATGAAGGCAGGCAATCTGTTCGTTTCTCCACTTCATGATGGGATCAGCGTCTTCCATCTTGATCGAAGTTAGTTCATAGCCGCGAAACTGGCCCCGATAACCGGAAAGCGCAAGATAACCACCTGTAGGGGAGGATGCTTGCGAAGTGAACTTTTTGAAATCCATCTGTTAATGTTTGGAAAGAAACCTTGCGAGTTCGGAAATTACTTTATCCTGATCGATTTGCGTAAGTGTAGGGAATAGGGGAATGCTTAGGCAACCTGCAAAATATTCTTCGGCTCCGGGCAGTCGCAGGTTTCCAACGAGTTTTGCGAAGTAGGGATGGTGATAGAGAGGAGTATAATGTATTTGAGTTATGATGCCCAAGCCTTTCAGGAATTTATATGCCTGGTCCCGCAATCCCTCCTCTTTGAACCGGATGACGTAGAGATGCCAGGAATGCCCATCCGTGAGGGCTGGTCTGTCGATGCGCTCCGAGAAAGGAGGCGCCGAGAGTGCCTCGTCGTACCGTTTGGCAATCCGTTTTCTCGCATTTATGGATTCATCCAGTTTACCAAGTTGCGATCTTCCCAATGCAGCCTGAAGATCCGTTATCCTGTAATTCCATCCCAGGTCCACTTGTTCGTACTTCCATGGGGTAGGGTGTTCGTCGTCAAATGGTCGTACAATCCCGTGGCTTCTAAGAGCTTTACATCGATCGGCGACTTCAGTCAGGTTGGTTAGGACGGCTCCTCCCTCACCTGCGCAAATATGCTTAACCGGGTGAAAACTGAGACAAGCCGCTTGAGTCCACTTGCAATCTCCGCTTGTTTCGCGCTCGCTCCATCCACCCGGTGAATGGGACGCGTCTTCCACCAGTGTTATTCCATACTTTTCGCACAAATCGGCGCATTCCTTCAAGGGTGCGACTTTTCCGGCGAATGAGACGGGGGAAACGAAATTGCAATGATCGAGTTGCTCTTCGGATAAACTTTCAAGAATCCGTTGCAGCGAATCAAGGTCTAGGATCCCATCCGCAGGGTTGACGTCGCAGAAAATGACTTTGGCTCCAAGATAGCGAAAGGCATTGGCAGTCGCGGAGAAAGTAACGGCCGGCACAATGCCGACACTATCCGCGCTTGCCCCCAAGGATGCATAGGAAAGATGAATGGCTGCAGTGCCGCTGGAGCATGCGATTGCGTGTTTGACCTGAAACCTCTTTGCGAGAGCTTTTTCGAATAGATCAATTTGAGGTCCTTGGGTAAGAAAACTCGAGTTCATCACTTCCAGGACGGCATCGAAGTCCTCTTGAGTGAGACTTTGTTTGGAGTATGGGATATGGGTCACTTTATTAGGTAAAAGCATGAAATTTCTTATTCCAAGCCCAATCGCGCGACAATAGTTTCTTGCTCAAGCGAATAGCCTGGATTACCTTGTCTAAATCATGAAGGTAGTCGGTTCGGTCATTGCGCGCTTGGGGAGCAAAAGATTAGTCTACAAGAACATATTGCCCTACAAGGGCGTCCCCCTTGCCCTGCGCGCAGTAAGGACGCTGATTGCCTGTGACTTTGTGGACCAGGTGGTGCTTTCGACGGATAGCGAATTAATTGCAAGAACCTGTATGGGGGAAAATGTCGAAATTTTGCAGCGACCCGCTGAGCTTGCCGAGGATGCGGTGGCCTCGGTTCCGGTTTTTCAGCACATTGTAGAACATTTCCCCTGTGACGTTCACCTGAATTACAATTGTAACTTCCCGGAATGCCCGGAGGAGGTGTTGAGAAAGGCAATCACGATTGCGAGCGAATCCGGTGAAGCTCTTTCGGTTCCTTACGCAGCCTGGGCTCAGACTAGCGATTGCCTGAAAAGCTATGAGGATCCGATGAGGATTACCGCAGTAAGGTTTGACGCTAAGGAAGTACACCCAATTGACGTGCATACAATGGACGAACTTTTGCAAGTTCACCGAGAGAATCAGCATGATTTGTCCTGGGAAAATTAAAAAATCCAAATTTTCGGTAAAGTTTTCAGATTTTGGTACGACTTTAAGGGGTGAGATAAATTATCCATGGATTTAACAAGCACTTCATCGATTTCAAAGTCACGATGGCTTATCAGCCTCTTGGCATTCCTGACCTATAGCGAATCTCATGCATTCGAGACTAAACGGTTTGACGCGCTTCCCCCCAAGCGCCCTGGCTATCTTTCCTTCGCTACGCCCCCAACTTTGAGGTTCGCCCCCGCTCCAATCGTTGCGGACAGAAGGGATCTCTTGCTCCCATCCGTGGTTACTCCGTCCGCGGAAATCAATTTGATCGAAACGAATGCAACCGTTGAGGAGAGTGATTTTCCCGTCACCGATTACTCGGAGTCGCCCGAGGAGGAGGTTGAAGCCCCTGATTTAGGGAATTTGGAGATTCCTCAGGTTGCGCCTCCCATGGAATTACCTTTGGCGGATCCGTTTTCCGCCGCGAATTCGGATGCGATCAACTCCACCGATGAACTCATGAAGGTTTTTGACCGGTCCAAGATCGACGCCGGAAACGCACGCATTGCAATTCCTTTCGTTCCCCCTTACACCGTTGCCCCCGAAAGTATGAAGATATCCTCTCGGTCAACTTACAGGAGGGTAAGAAGATGAATCGCACGACTCCGTTTCTCTGCTTCTCAGCATTTGTTGGATTTGCCTATGGGTTGTTTGCTCAGGATGACGTTCGCCCGCTTAAAACGATCGATGAGGTGATCGAGGGCATTGATTCCCTACTTGATGACATTGACCGGACTTCGGGGAGTCAAGTTCCCGCTCAACAAGCCTCGCCTCAAGATACTTTCTTGCCCAACACCTTCGAGGGCAATTCCCCCGATGCGGATATCGATCGTTCCTACCGAATGCAGAATGAATTAATGCTTGAGAGTTTGCGTGATGGCCAACCTGCGGTCGCAGGTAGTGAGCCTTTGCCTGCAACCAACCTCGACGACATCAACCCCGAAGGTGGTCAGATTGAACAACCCCCCTTGCGGTCACCTCGTCCGATAACCGGGGCCATAACCAGTGACTTGGATTATAAGACCGCATCGCTGGAGGACCTGTTGCGCGAAGTGGAACTTCTACAATTGCCCGAATTTGCGACTCCATTGAATATTCCGGACGCATCTGCAGTTGCTCAACCAATGCCCGTCATTCCTTCGTCCCCGACCTCGGCAAAGCCAGAGGAGGAACTTGCGACCAATGAGGTCGTATCCACACCTCTTCTTGATCCGACCCCAGTCTCCAACATCCCCATCGATATCGAAGAATACACCGTACTTGGTGAACAGATCGATCAAGAACTGAAGGAAAAGATCAGAGAGGCCATCATGGAAACCCGCCTTGCATCCTCCGGTTCCAATAATCCATTCGTGACAAGGTCCGTATTCAAAGCGACTGCCTATTGCAATCGAGTGCTGGGCCGACTGAACGCGCCGCATCACAAAAGGTATCGAAGGGACGTATTGCTGTCATTGATAAATATGCATGAGCGCAACCAAGCTTGGGTGGATGCCGCAAAGAGTTATGAACGCTTTATCGAAGAATTTGCAGCAGACGAAAAGTATCCTTTCGAAGATCATGAGGATGCTCCGGGCATCCCCGATTTGCGGGCAGGTCTTGGCTCCGTTGAGAAGTTGTTGGAAGGCCAGAAGAGAGGAGCTCCCACTATCCCCGAAACTCACATCAGAACCGGAAAGATTTACCGTTCCTTGGGGGCGCACCGTATGGCATTGAACAAATTTTACGATGCGATCAACGCAACCCTTACGATTCCAAGCAATAAGGCCTTTGAACTGGCTGAAAGGAGAAAAGGAAATGCATTGGAACATAGGATGGATGCCGAATCCAATCAGGCGATGTTCGAGATTGCCGAGACTTTCATGGATTCCGAGGATTATGCAAATGCCATCAAATTCTACGACAGACTTTGGAGGTTGGAGCAGTTGGAGGACACCGATCGGGCCGTGGTTCGCTTCAATCAGGGACTTGCGCATTACCGGCGTGCGAGGGACACTCTACGCAAGCAGGAGAGAATCGAGAGGATGCCCAGGGACCAGCA
>TARA_B100000963_G_scaffold286051_1_pt1 | contig 10595 bp, 5 predicted proteins | sample TARA_B100000963 | Tara Oceans TARA_B100000963 (sample SAMEA2622097) | marine metagenome | biome: marine biome (ENVO:00000447); feature: surface water layer (ENVO:00002042); material: "saline water (ENVO:00002010), including plankton (ENVO:xxxxxxxx)" | depth 5 m | reverse complement strand
CGGTGCTTAGCTCTAGCAAACATCTCCGGTTGTTCTGTAGCCATTATCAATGGCATATCAGCCGGTTTCTCTTTGTCGCCGTGTGTAAACATTAGCATGTTCTGTCCGTACTCATAGTACTTTCGAGAACTGTAATCATTATCCACACTAACGTTGGCATCGTTTCTGTACCATCCTGCAAGAACATCTCCTGCATAGAACATGCGTTCATAGTCATGGTTACCAGATATCACTAGTACGTCAACAGGAGCTATTGTAGTTAGATAGTCTATAGCATACACTATTAACTGGCAATAGCCTCTAAATGTGTCTTTCCAACTACCATTGTCTTGTTGTGGTGTTCCTTTTGTGGTTGACATACGAAGCCCTTCTGAGTTCATACCGTCATTGCCTATAGGTAGCAATATCCTTTCTATCTGTAGTCCTTGTGCTTTTGCCATCAAGTCACCGACTACTGCTAGATAGTTTTCTTCTACCTGCTCTAGTGATAGATTGTGGAGTTTACCATAGTGTATGTCAGGTAGAGATACCTCATACACTACAGGGTCAGAGAACTGTTTGTACTCAACCTTTGCAGCCTTTGGGCTGTAACTAGCTGCAAACTCCTCAATCTCCTGCTTAATTGCTTCTACGCTCATAGACTCTCCCTTTGTAACTACAGAGAATCTTTGTTGTCCTGACACAGTCTGCCAGAACTTTACGCTAGATACATCAGCAGGTGCGATGCCATTTTTGTCAAGGAACGTTTGGAACTCTGTGATAACACTGTCATTACTGTTAGCGTTATCTTCAGGCTGTCCCTTAGCTTTCTTTCGTGCTTCGTAAAGTGCAGTCTCACATAGTTCAACAGAACACTCTAGTCGGCCTGAGAGTGCCTCTGCACTCTTTTTTAAGTAACCTGGTTTCTCTTCTAGGAAACTTTTTATTTCATTTACTGTCATATGTTAGGTTTACAGTTACCTTACTTCTTGGCTTTTTCTATCGTCCTACCAGCGAAGTAAGCACCAAATGCAGTGAGCATTAGGATTTGGAGTAAATCAACATAGGAGTCTTTTACATTAAATGGCACATTGTCCATGCTGTCTATGAACATAGTTACCATAAACATAGCCATGAGGGAAATAAGCGTCACTGGCCGTATTAGCTTAGCCAGCTTTACGTCGCTCCCCATATCCGCTTGCCATCTTGATGTAACATTCTCTTGGAACTTTATCTCTGCATCTACAGCAGCAGTTCCTTCAGCAGTGTCTACATCAGGATCTTTATCTATGAGATTCTTAACTATACCGAGGCCTCCCTGATCTGGGAGAAGATCCCCAACTACTTCAAGTACATTTGGGGCTTTAGACTTTAACCACTTACCTAGGCCAGTATCTTTTATCTTCTTACCCATCTTAGTTCGTCATCTTAGCAGCAAAGTACTCAGCCTTTACACCAGTAGTCGCATCGTTTGAATAGATCTTAACGTCATTGCTTCCGCTGGTTACATGCCATGGCCAAAGGATATACTCACCAGGCTTTAGACGAGCTATGATCTGAGATCCTACAAGAATGAACAGATTCTTATCAGCCGTGCTAGTGGCGTTTTTAATAAACACAAACAGAGTTATGTCTGTGCTCGTATAGTAATCAGAAGCATCCACTAGGACAGCGGGAGATCCTGATGCTTCTTTGATTGTTTTGATGCGTCTATCTGCATCGCTGCTAACGGCAAAAGACTTGTCATGTCTTGCACCAATAGCATTGCTGAAAAGGTTTCTAGACCTTACACTAAGTCTTGTTGTAATGCTTGCCATTTAATTTATTATTTTAAGAAGCCTCTCTATATGCTCACCAGTAATGTCTTCTGGGAGTTGAGACTCCTTAATCATATGCAGATATGCCTCTGTAGACTCATCTAACATATCCTCTACAGCCTGCAGTTGTGCCTTTCTATCCTCTATGATTTCCTTGCTATCTTTTTCAAGTTGCTCCATCGCTTCTGAGTTTTGCTCTTCAACAAGGGATTGCATCTTTACAGATACCTCTTGGAACTCAACAGGTGGCATAGCTGCCTTTTCAATAGGCTCTAGCTTATGTCTCAACTCTTTTAAGTTTTTACCAACGAGAACACTAAAACGTGCTCCTTTAATTTGTTTCACTGACTCAAGACCTCTGAAGATCTCAAGTAACTCTCTATTTGTAGCTTCTATTTTTGTAGCTGACATTGCTTTGTGTTTTAAGGTTTACAATAATACAAATATATAAAATCAGGCTATTCTGTACATAGTAACTGCAGATGAACCTGTTCTTCTAATTCTGAATCTTCCTACACCAGAAGTGAATGCATCTTCTGCATTGTCTTGTGCAGAGACTATTGCACTGCCTACAAGAGTCACTCCTGTGCCTCCTGTAAATGTGATAAATGATGTTCCGTCTGTAGCTAGGTTAATTACACTGAAGTCGAATGCGTCATCGTCTGTTGTAAGTCCTAACGTGCTGATGAAGTTAGCAGCTGTGTCTGTAGCCTTACTTCTGTCTGCTGTTGGGGTACATGTCACTATACCAGTTAATACGTTAGCTGCAGATACGACAGTTGTTCCGTCATCAGTAGTAGCTGGGGCATTCTGATGCAGTACTATACCTGCATCTCCTCTCTGTACGATACCCCCAGAGAAAGTTGTATTCTGTGAGCCATCTACTGTTACAGCAGTCGTTATAGTCCCAGATGCTCCAGTCTTTATTACTACTGATCCGTCTGTACCAGATCCTGCTCTAAGTCCACCGTGTATCTCTGTATCTCCCCCGTTACCGTTACTATCTCCCGCCCCAGCTTTCAATAGGACATTACCGCCTGCATTACCTGTTCCTGATGCGCTAGATCCAGATATCGTAAGAGCAGGGCTTGATCCTGACGTACAAGCATTCATAGATATTTTCTGAGCTGTACTGCCGTCTGTAGGACCTAATGATATACTAGAGTTGATGTTTAAGTCATTAGTAAAGTAGGCAGTTGGTGTACTGCTACCTATAAACACTTTACCTGTAGAGTCTAGTCTTACTCCCTCTGCTGATCCGTCTCCAGACAAGAACCCTGTTCCTAAGTCAATGTTGTTATTATCTAAGTCTAGGGTAGATGATATAGTACCAATAGCAGATGCTATACTTATTCCCCCGTCTGAGTTTGTAATAGTAATATTAGTTCCTGCAGTTAGTGTACCCACTGCTGGTCCAGATGTTCCACCTATAAGTATCTGCCCATTTGTGGACATTGCTACTGCGGATAATGTATCAGTTCCAGAGTCTTGACTTATGATAACGGACTTGTCTGCAAATACAGTTGCCCCTGTACCACCATTAGCTACAGGTAAGGTGCCTGTAACATGGTTAGTATTGCTCAGTGTTGCCTGAGACAAAAACCCAGAGCTTGTGTTATTACAAGCGCTAAGATCTAAGTTACTCTGATTGAAGTCTAGTACTAAGTTGGTCTTAGTTACATCTGAGCTTAACGTCTCGTTCTTTATCTCTAGTACTGTATCATTAGATCTAACTCCCTTGAATATGAGAGTATTATTCTCATTACCTGTAAGTGAGTTACCAAATCCACCACCTACAAACAGAGAGGTTACAGTCGATGTGCCTAGGGCGCTGCCTAAACTCTTACTACCAGAGGTCGTTCCCCCGTCTTGTAGGATGGGGAATATGTCCGCTAGTTGGTAGGAGCTGGACCTCTGTGTTTTTGTATTTTGTACAACCAGCCTTTCATTAGCCACAGATTCACTCTTTGACTTTAGGTCTAGGTCTATTATTCGTTTTGCCATTTTAGAATGTTATTTCAAAGTCATCGTTGTCCCTGAGCCCTGTATCCATAGATGGGGGCTTGGTTTCGTTTTCAGCTGTTCCTGAACTCAAGGTTGCTATACTGCAGTTTTCACAGAACTTGCGCATAAACTCATATAGAGTTCTTAGATATGTTACTCCATTTGGTGTGGTGCTCTTCTGTCCTCTGACATTTATACATCTTACCCAGTACTCGTTATCTACACCTCTTTGGTCTGGTCTTATCTGTTGTGCTGGTACATTTTTTTTAGCTATAAAGTAGGATGCTACTGTCTTACCTCTGACGTTTCTGAGTATCCTTACTGTATCTCCTTGATTAAACGTGCTCTTGGGTGTCCATCTTTGAGACCCGTTTGTTCTCCACTTGTTTGCACAATCTACATCTCTATACCTAGTGTTCTGTGTTTTATTGTCATACTCGTCACAGCTAAACAAGCATGGTAAATCTACACCCTGGTTAAACAGATAGTTAATCAGAGTAAGTTTAACCAAATCGTCTTTATTGTGATCTTTCACACCAGCTCTGAGCTTGAATAACATCTTACTGCCCTCATTTGCAGAGCAGGTCATAGCTTCTGTTCTCCAAGTCTCAAAATCTTGGTTGTTGAACATAGGATCACAAGACACCTCTATAGTTACTACCTCATCCTCTATGTCTACTGAAGGGTCTCCAGTTCCAGGTCCCCCATCATCACAGTTTCCTAGTGCTATACAGTCAGGGATTGGGGGTGGTGGACATTCTGCTTCAGTAGGACAGGGGTTAGTTACAACCTCATCACATTGTGGGTTAGTAGGATCTGGACATGTAGGATCTGTACAGTTAGGATCTACATTACCATCTTCATCTTCACAATCGTCCTCATCTTCGTTTTCTACACAGTTTTCATCACCATCACAGCAGTATTCGCATAGTGCGGGAACAGGTATCAAGGCATCAGGATTGTAATTACATGCTTGTGGGTCGCCACATCCCTCCCCGTTACCAAAGGTTTCATCGCAGTTTCTAAGACCCACCCCCTGTTCGTCTTCACACTCCTCACATTCTGGCAGACTTGGGTTAGTTATACATGTCTCTGTACCCCCGTATTCACATGTTCCATCATCATAATTAGCATTTTCATTAAAGTTAGTAGCTGAAACGTCTGTGCACCCTCCTACGTAGTCATCACAATCCTCAGGATTCACTTGCTCATTACAAGGCTCGTTGCAATCCGTAATAAATGAAGTGTCAAGCAGCACATTAAATCTAACAAAGTCATTGGCAAATTCTAATTGTTGCTCCTCACATATTGTAAGGGTGAAAGCTGGGTCTATGGTATGTGGTAGTGCAAATGCTAAGAAGTTGCCTGCATACATGCCTGTTGCAGAAAACATACCTTGCGGGACTGTAACTACATTTGTTGGGAGATACCCTCCTACAACAGTACTACCTTGAGTTATAGGTATTGCGTTAGCTGTATTATTACTTGTTATTTGTTCAGCATTCGCATCATAAAATGATAGCAAAGTTTCCAGAGCGTCACTCTCATTACCATTAACTAGTGCAATTACTGCTATGTTAAATGGTGTAGGCTCATCAGGGTCAAAGACTGTAAATGTGACTCCCCCACTACTTGTGTCCCCTAAGAAGTTTTCTGTAGTATCAAGAATTCCATCTCCGTCTGTATCTACCTCGTCTGTAGAACATTCTGCTAATGAGTTGGTGACTGAAAAGCCATTTATTCTTACGCTCTGAAATACATTGCTGCAGTCAAAATACTCACATGTATCATCATATACGGTAAATGGTATGCCGTTTACTTCATCAGTACAGCCTTCTACATAGTTAATTGCTGTAGGATCACAACATCCTCCGACCACTTCTTCACAGTTTTCACCCTCCCCTACGTTTACTGTGCCTATTGTACCATTAGGTGATAGTCCCAGACATGGACCGGCCTCTGGGTCTTGACCCGGGAATAGTTCACCTATCTGGTTAAGGACTACATTGTACTGTCCTTGTGATACATTGTTAAACGCTATGTTTACACCATTTACGTTCTGTGGATTTGGAGCACCTAGTGCAGCATAGTCATCTATATTTGTTACTGCCACCTCTTGAATTACTTCATTTGTACCTACCTCAATCAGTTGCAGTACAAACTGAAACAGTTGACCGTTAACTACCAAAGCGTATTCTTGGCCTATTATGTCCGATCCTGTATACACCCCAAATACATTTACGTATACACTACCACTTCCTATGTTGGTGAATCCATCAACTATGTTACCAGTAAGCTCACACTCAAAGGTTGACGATGTTATACAGAAATCTATAAACTCGTTACAGTCTACATATGGCTCTGGGTATCGACATAGACCGTCCGTCTCACTACTTCTCTTAGATCTTAGCCATGTTCTGCTACTGTACTGTCCACTAGTACAGAATGAGAAGGCACTATTACTATATCCTGCAGGGTAAGAGTTTTCATCACTCCAAGGATATGACCAATCATTACCTGCGAAGTTTAGTGCAGTGTTGTCTTCACAGTCACAGTACAAAACCCAGAAGTTGAAAGCCATAAAATAGTCTTGATTACACTCTTTAATTTCTATTCTTAGTATAGCTGCATAGTGTTTACCTGCTTCTAGCCCTAGACTAACGTTGCCTACATCACCCTCCTGCGTACCAAACTTAGGGTTTACGGCGGTACCATGGTTTTCTAATACTGTAACTGCTGTGGCTCCCTCTACTATTGGTAAGCTATTGTAAGCTGTTACCCCTGACTGACTAGCCCATTCAAATGAATCTGAATCAAATGCGTCTATGTTAAATATAAGAAGACTGAAAGAACTTGCATCTACGGAAGTAGTCCAGTAGTTTAACCACTCTTCAGTGCTAACTGTTGATCCACCATTCTGAGCTGCCCCGATGATGGCTGAAGCCTCTACGTTAAAAACGGCTTGGAATGAAGTCCATTGTGAAGTACCACTAGGATTATCCGCAGCTACACCTTGTAATGGATTTGAAAAGTTTACAGCATTTCCAAGGTTGCCCACGTACCAATCGGTATTTACCACCTGTAGACCTCCGTATGCGTCACTATTACTTATTACAGTTGGAGCGTCTAATACCTCCCCTCCTATGCCTTCTGATATAAACTCATGTGGATCTACGACATCTCCTGGAGCATTTTCACTACAGTATATACAGTTACCATTATCAACATTGGCTTCTTCATCATAGTTATTAGCTGCTGGATCTGTGCACCCTACTATCTCCTCTACAGGGGGACCAATCTCAAAATCAGTTAATCCAAACACTATGAAGTCAAAGTTTAAACTAAATGGAGATTCAGATACCTGACCAGTAGGCTCACTACCAATGTGCCCTAAGTTTTTGTTAAGAGACAGTCTACTTACAGTATTGAACTGCAGACCTTGATCATTAATCAAGTTATAGTTCTCTCCAGCTAAATCCTCTATATCTATGTCAATAAATGGCCTATCAAGATCTGGACCCTCTGATGTCAAAAGGACTCTAGTATCCGTAAATTCTCCATTAGGAATGAACGTAACGATGTTTAAATCTTCTGGTGCTGAACCTGTAACCTCGCTATTTGGGGATACAGTATCAGTATTTATAGGGAATCCAGCATTATCTAAAAGATTCTTACCTGGTACATATGTGAAGTCATATATGTCTAGTGTGTTACCTAAAGTATTTGAACTCTCTTGAGATTGACCTTCTGCTGTTAGACCACTCTTAAATTGATAATTAGCGAAGCCACTTAATTGAAATATACCACCACCAAACTCGCTAATTCCTATATCTGTACCCTCAAAGGTTAATACATTAGGTAGTCTAATACCAGAATTGTATAACTGTTTCATAAGAAACTCTACCTCTGGGCCCTGTGGAGACCCAGCTGTACTAGGGTTAGTTAAAGTACTTTTTGGGAAAACAGTTATCCGATACTTAGCGTTATCACTAAAATAGTCTATGCCCCCAGCTATATAGTGTTGCTCTTTAGGAACTCCATTGACTCTACCCCAAGGTTGCCTAGTGCTTAAGCTATAAGGTACAGTCTGGTTTGGACTCTGATATCCTAAAGCGTCTAACTTAGGGTCAACGTGTAAAAGACTCAGAGGATCACAGTTTGCTACGCTTGTAGGAGACGTATACGCTATGTTTGCAAAACTACCTAGGTTCAACAAGGTTGGTAATGCATTTACAGCACCTTGTATAATAGGACTCTCGTATAGATTAGACTCTATGAAGTCAGGAACCCCTTGAGCAGATGCAAACTCCACTGCTTCGCTAGATGTTGCAGAAATAATTGCATCCTGTTGACCTGGGTCTCTAACCAAGGCTTTATACTGACCACTTGCACTCACAGGAAACTCTACGTGTGACAAGAAAGGCTTCATGATTATACGAACATTCCCTATATAATTTGGTGAATTAGTCAGTGGTTCTAAGTTTGCCCCAAAATTGGTATTAAAACCAGTATCGTTATTCCCGTTTCTTACGTTGAACGGTAGTAGGAACCCTTTACCAGCTTCGGAGGAAGCGTTCGTGATGAAACAAGCTGACGCATAATCTTGCTCCGTACTAATTTCATCCGTTTCAGGACTGTAAGACATTCCCATCGTAGCGGCAAATACTGCATACTGTGCCTTTGATAAAGAGTCAACTCCTATTGCGTTAAAGGCTGAATTTCTATTTCCTACTAACAGATTTACAAAAGTGTCATTTCCGTTGGAAGCGGTAAAAACCGACGCGCCTCCCGTCACGTTTTGAGTATTTTCTTGTGATATGCAGTACGCATCAACTGTTTCCCCGTTGTTAAATATTTCAGATGTTACATTAAACTCGTCACAGGCAAGAATTGTACCCTGTAGATAGTTAGGACCTCCACCAAAGTCGCTGTCTGTGTACATACCCTTTAAGAAAGCTCTTAATGCTAAAGCTAATTGTGTGCCCCTTCGGTGCTTACCAGTAAGTTCACCGGCCATTACATTAGCTATATCTATTCCATCACCAAGGACGCTTATACACATGCCAGCATGTCTAATGGTAGTGCCTTTACCACCATTATAGTAGGCATTTACAGGTGCAAATCTGTTTGATGGGGCCTGTGAAAGAGCAGCCGCAGTCTCACTTGCATTCCAATAACCAACACTGTTTACCTGAGCCCATTGTGGGGCGTTACTCCCTAACACTGCCCCAGTAATATTATACTTAGACAAAGTGTAGTATTGTGATCCTACACTGCTTAAGGCTGCGGAGTAATCAAATCCATCGGCTCCTGTTTTAGTTGCAAAGTTATTACTGGCGTATCCTATAGCGTATCTTTCATCCCAGTCCCATACTCCAGTCTGCTGACTATCTAGTGAACCTGACCGGCTTGTAGAGTTAGTGTAAGTCTCTAGGACCTGCTGATTATATACAGTTCCTATTCTATCCCCTTTAGGATCTGTACCCCAGTAGTAGTGTTTGTGAAAACTGAATGAGTCATCAGCGTATACATAGTTTCCTGAAAAGAACGATCCTGCAGATATTATGCTAAACTCATCATCAAAGACACCGTTTATATCCTCCCACTCTAGTCCCCCAATATTACCTACATCGTTATTGTAAAACGTAATCGTGTTATCCTCCTTTATGGGTTTAGTCTCTCCTATGTTACCGGCTACTATAGGCTGCGTTACCTCTACTTTAGATCCATCACTAAAGAATATCTGCAGTGCAATTGAGTGAAGATAGTTTTCAAAGACTGTGTCACCAGTAGTCTCCGTGTCATAGTGCACTGTTATTACTTTATGACCTCCTTTTTTGTAGTCGTAAGTTACCTTATCTATTCTATCAACTACGTCTTTGCCCGTATATGTAAACCCATCGTGCGCTCTTATTATTTTAATAGGAACTACACCTGTTACTTCAGCAAATCCCTGGCCCCCTGTCCATAGTTGTCCTGTGCTATTACTAGCTATACTTCCATCTGGTTGACCTATTGGTCCAAGTGTCCCTAGGTGTACTTTGAGTGGACATAGGACCGTAGTAGGGGCTAGGGCACTTCCTGTATCTCTTGTACTTCCAGGTGTTACATAGAAGTGTCTCGCAGCATAATAATTAGGCTCAGTAACGTTTCTTACAGCACCACTACTACGTGTACTATCATCTTCCTGTATAGGCTGTGTAGTCCCAACCGTAGTTGAAGTTCCAGACGTTGATACCTTACTTACCTTCTTCTTAGTTCCTTTTGAACTAAAACTAGAACTCTTTTGGCTCTTGGCTCCTGTCGGTTTACTTGATGAATATGCCATCTAAATCATTATTAGCACCCGCAAGCGCAGACTTCTGTACAAAGATCTTTTGCCTTCAACACCTTTTCATTGGCTGTTTCGGCAAGTCCTACATGTGCTTCATGTCTTGCAGACTGCAGAAGAAGGTGAATAGTATGTGCTCTCTTAAGGTCCTCAACACACTTGTTACATTTACAAGTGCAATTGATAGCATCATGTACGAGCTTAGCTATACAACAATCTATCTCTGCAGTGGAGACTGAATAACTTTCCTTAGCTATTCCTCCCTTAGAATCTCTAACGATAGTACGCACAACACCCGCAGTCTTAAACTGTACAGTTCTAGTAAAGGTTCCCTTACGCGAGTTCTGAGAAAACTTAGTAGTGCGACCAGTAGTCAGGTCGGTAATCTCTACAGTGTATCTAGTTCTAGGTAAAAGCTTAGTTGCTTTCACTCTTATTTTGGTGTCGTTATATACTGATCGTGC
>TARA_B100000963_G_scaffold183500_1_pt1 | contig 10601 bp, 12 predicted proteins | sample TARA_B100000963 | Tara Oceans TARA_B100000963 (sample SAMEA2622097) | marine metagenome | biome: marine biome (ENVO:00000447); feature: surface water layer (ENVO:00002042); material: "saline water (ENVO:00002010), including plankton (ENVO:xxxxxxxx)" | depth 5 m | reverse complement strand
TGAGCGGTATTATTTACCACATTGGCAGCTATCACATTACGGTTTCTGTAGATCAAATGGCCCTTGATCGGTTTACGATCTTGACCCATCACCAAAATAGGCAATAGAAAAAGCAATATTTGTATAATTTTCATTCTCTAAAGATAATAAGCTTAACTTTTCAAATGAATTTAAAACGTATTAAAACTAAATGTTCTTCGTTCTCTAAAGGTATTATAGAATTCGGGAAATTAACGTAATTTAAAGTGAATTTTGAATTTAATCACATAAACTCAAACATACGGCTATTGATTTCAATAAAACATTAATAATTGATTATGCATCGATTAGAATTTATCAATACGGGCTTGGCCATTTTAGGCTTAAGCTTTTATCAACAAAGTAAAAACATGAATACTAGTCCACAACTACTTGTAGGCAAGGGTAAGCCAAAGCTTGTTGGAAAAAATTACGCTCTGCTACCAGAGGTAGACAGGGCATTCCAAGAAATGTCTACTGCAGCCCAAAAGCAGGGACTCAACATAAAAGTTGTTTCTTCCTACCGTTCCTATGATAGACAAAAAAGCATTTGGAATAGGAAATTTTTACATTTCAAAAGTAAGGGCTTGACAGACGAACAGACAATTAAAAAAATTATTGAATACTCGACGCTCCCAGGCACATCACGCCATCATTGGGGAACCGATTTAGACATCATTGATGCCAAGCCTCCCGAGGAGGGAGATGTTTTACTTCCACATAAATTTCACAATAATGGGCCTTACAACACTTTGAGGGAATGGATGGAAACCCATGCCCAAGACTACGGCTTTTTTCTTCCCTACAATAGAGATGAAAACAGAAGCGGTTTCAAGTATGAACCTTGGCATTACAGCTTTGCGCCAAAATCCATACCCATGTTAAGGCAATATCTTGAGCTCGATCATGCCAAATTGCTCTTAGTGCCAGACTTGAATGGAGCAGAGTGCTTGGGTCAAGAATTTTTGAATTCTTATATTGAAAGTCATATTATGGGTGTTGACCCCTCATTGCTGTGAGTTACCTAATAAACACTGGCGCTAGAGGAGACTGAGTATATTCCTTGCTGTAGGCATAGCCACCATAATCAAAATCCAACAGCGTTTCGGCTGTTACATTTTCCTTATCCAGCAAATAGCGTACCATCATTCCTCTGGCTTTCTTGGCATAGAATGAGATCATCTTTAGGGTGCCGTTTTTGAAATCTTTAAACTGAGGGGCGATCACTTCTGTCTTAAGCACTTTACTGTCTATGGCAGAAAAATATTCATTACTGGCCAAATTCACAAAAAGCTCGTTTTCCTCCAATTCATCATTGATAAAGTTGGTGATTTTTTGCTTCCAAAAGTCGTAAAGATTTTTGTTTTCATCGACCGGGAATTTTGTGCCCATTTCCAAACGATATGGTTGAATTAGATCCAGAGGCTTCAACACACCATAGAGCCCCGACAAGATTCTAAGGCTGTCTTGGAGCACATGAATCTTTTCAGGGGGAATGGTAAGAACATCCAATCCCGTATACACATCTCCGTCAAAAGTATAAACTGCAGGACGGGCGTTATCTTTATTGAATGGTAATTTGAAATTTTGATTCCTTTCCCAATTCAGGTTTCCTAGTTTTTCAGAGATTTTCATCAACTGTGAAAGTTCGGTAGGAGTTTTTTCTTTCAAAAGGTGATTGATCCGATCGGCCTCTGCAAGAAAACAGGGATTTGAGTTTTGTTCGGTGGGCAAATTCGACTCAAAATTGAGAGATTTTGCAGGTGAGATGACTATTTTCATATTCAACTTATTTTTTCAAATTTATAATGATTTCACCTGAAAACCAATTCAAAAGAATTGTCTGGACTGATAAGAGGATCAGAAATGCTTATGCTGTGCGTAATTTCTCCATTTGTCTATAGTAGATTTCATGTCATCCGGCAGGGGAGCCTCAAAATTCACCCATTTTTTTTGGGATGGGTGCTCAAAGCCCAATGTTTTTGCATGAAGGGCCTGACGAGGTAAAAGAGCAAAACAGTTTTGAACAAATTGTTTGTACTTGGTAAAAGTCGTTCCTTTAAGTATAGAGTCTCCACCATAACGGACATCATTAAACAAAGTATGGCCAATAGATTTCATATGGGCACGAATCTGATGGGTTCTGCCGGTCTCCAAACGACATTCTATCAAGGTGACATAACCCAATCTTTCAATTACGCTATAGTGTGTAATGGCCTTTTTTCCGGAATCGGCATCGGGGAAAACCGTCATTTGAAGACGGTTTTGAGGATGCCTGCCAATGTATCCCTCTATGGTATCATGATCTTCTTTAACATCTCCCCAAACCAAAGCAATGTACTTTCTAGAAGAAGTTTTTTCCTGGAATTGTTGGGATAAATTAGTCATCGACTGGTCGGTTTTCGCAACTACCAAAAGACCGCTGGTATCTTTATCTATTCTATGGACCAAACCGGGACGATTGCTTGAATTAAGAGGCAGTTTTTCAAAATGATATAATAAGGCATTGATCAAAGTCCCACTGTAATTCCCATGTCCAGGATGAACCACCATCCCTGCTTTTTTATTGACCACAATAAGATCATCATCTTCATAAACAATATCCAGATCAATGGCTTCGGGAACCAACAGATTTTCATGAGGAGGGTATGAGAACACTACCTTGACATAGTCTCCTCCTTTAACTCTGTAATTTGATTTTACGGGACTTTTGTTGACTTGTATGGCTCCCGATTTTGCCGCAAGCTGTATTTTGTTTCGTGTTGCATTTTCGATGCGATTCATTAAAAACTTATCTACCCGCAAGGGTTCTTGTCCCGGATCAGCATGAAATGAATAATGATCATAAAATTGATCATCACTAATTTCAGCTTCCGAATGGGGTTTAGTTTCTTTTCCCATTGCCCAATACCAAATCTATCTCGGCTGTTTTTTGCAACAATGTCCCCGCTTCTATAGGCTCCCCTCTGTAACGCATTTCCAAAACCATATCCTTACCTATATTATTCCTATAGCTTATTTCACCAATAGAAAAGCCTACAGATAACAAAGTAACCTCTGCATTTCTTCGCGTGATTTGAACGACATCTGGAACACTAATCCTTCTGTAGCCTGAGGGATTCAAGGTCACATAAATCTTACGATTTTTCTTCACCAATTGCCCGGGACCCGGCAAGTGTTCTATAACGCTCAAAGGCGGGAGATTGGGGGTGAATTTTGAGGAATCAATGATTTCATATCTCAGATTTTTATCCGCTGCAATTTGAGGTAAATTAATCATAGGAATGCCTTTCAAATCTGGAACTTTCTGATGTTGGTTGTGAAAAGTGATATATTTCAAGAAAATTAAGCTCAAGTAGACAAACAATACTCCCACCAAAAAAGCAATCATCAATTGGATGATCATCGTTTTACTAAAAAGAAACTTCAAGAAATTCATCGTACAATAACTTCCCAAAGATAATAAATCAATGGGCTTAAGGATTAATTTTAAATGCAATACCTTTGACAAAAGTTTTTTAATGGGTAAAAAAGTAGTGGGCATTGCTATGGGAGGATACTCCTCTGAACGAGAAATTTCTCTTGAAAGTGGAAACGCTGTTTACAAATCTTTACCCCGGTCTCGTTGGGAATGCTATAAAATAGTAGTCGGTAGGGACCGATGGACTGTGGTTGATACACAAGAAAACCACTGCCCACTCAATCGGGAAGATTTCTCATTCAAAATGGATGAAAAAAAAATTCATTTAGATGTGGTATTTAATGCCATTCACGGAGCCCCAGGAGAAGACGGACAATTGGCCGAAATTTTGGATCAACTTCATATCCCTCATACAAGCTGTAGTAAAAACACTGCAGCACTAACCTTTAATAAACGAGACTGTCTGGAAAAGGCGAAAGAATGGGAAATTCCAATGGCAAAATCATTCACCTTTGACCAAGGAGACTTTTTGGATATTGATGCAATAGAAGAAAAGGTCGGCCTTCCCTGTTTTGTCAAACCCAATCGCTCAGGAAGCAGTTATGGAATTGTAAAAGTTTATGAAAAAATTGCCTTGAAAGAGGCTGTAAAAACAGCTCTAAAAGAAGATGCTCAACTGATCATTGAATCTGCTTTAGTAGGCATGGAAATATCTGTAGGAGCATATGAATTGGATGATGAAGTTATCGTCCTGCCCATTACCGAGATAATTTCAGAAAATGATTTTTTCGACTATGATGCTAAATACAATGGCAAATCAAAGGAAATAACCCCTGCTCGACTGGATGTTACTACGGTCAGTAAAGTTCATTATACCGTCAAAAAACTTTACCGTCAGTTAGGACTAAAAGGGATTTGTAGGAGTGAATTCATTATTGCTGATGGTATTCCCCATTTATTAGAAGTAAATACAATTCCCGGTTTGACCGCAGCCAGCCTTATACCACAGCAAGTCCGATTTGCAGGAATCGAATTGGCTGATTTTTTCGAAACATTGCTGACAGAGTCAATGAAACCGGATAAAAGAATTTAAAAACACAATAGATAAAATCTCGCGAAAGTAAGAACCAGCAGGCAATCAGGAATGGTTAAATATCAGTTAATTAACTTAAATTTAAAGCTGTTAAAAAAAACTCTAATTTAGAGACATGAAACGTGCAGTTTTTCCCGGATCCTTTGACCCCATCACTTTGGGGCATTTGGATATCATAGAGCGAAGTATTCCGCTTTTTGATGAGATTATTATTGGGGTGGGAACTAACTCCGAAAAAAAATATATGTTTTCCCTCAAAAAAAGAATGGATTTTATCGAAAAAACCTTTTCTCATTACAATAGCATTTCAGTAAGTCAATATGAAGGGTTAACCATTGAATTTTGTAAAAAAATACAAGCTGATTTTATCATTAGGGGACTTAGAAATCCTGCTGATTTTGAATTCGAAAAAGCCAATGCCCATGCCAACAGAAAGTTGTCCGGGATCGAAACCGTTTTTCTGCTTACCGCAGCCAAAAACTCTTTTATCAGTAGCAGTATAGTCAGGGAAATTATATCAAATCAAGGTGATTACATAAAATTGGTGCCCTCTTCAGTGAGGATCTAATTTAGATCAATTCAATTTTTTCAAAAAGTAATCTGATATTTTGGTAAGCATTTTCCATTAGATCAGGGACTTCCTGCTTGGTTTTCCACTCTACCTTAGAGATACCCTCCTCAAACTGAGGTTCCAAAATACCTTCATATGAGGTAGTCATCAAATACCAATAGGTTTTCTTCAATTTATAGTTACCGTTCTTGGAAAATAGGTGAAAGGTATGATTGAGACTCTTTTTTACAATCAAATCCCCAACTCCCGTTTCTTCCATTACCTCCCTGACTGCCCCATCAATTAATATTTCTTTTTTCTCAATCTTGCCTTTCGGTAAGTCCCATTTATTATTTCTGTAAATAAATAAAACTTTACCATTATGATGCTGTACAAGACCTCCCGCAGCCTCAACCAATGAGAAGATTTTCAACATGTGTTTCCATAACTTTTCCTCTTTGGAGTGATACAAATAAATTCCCTTTGTTTTTTTTGATTTTAAAGCAGAAATAATCTGTTTTTGGTCACAATACTTAATATAAAAAAATGGGGTTTGATCGTTGTGGTCTACAATTTTGGTGGTCAGCAAAACAAATTTTCTATTGAAAAAAACTTTATACATTTGTGTATGATTTATGATCAAGAGATAGCCCGAAAGACTGCAAAATCCCTACTACAAATTAATGCAATAAAATTGAATCCTAAAAATCCCTTTGTCTGGGCTAGCGGATGGAAGTCTCCCATTTATTGCGATAACAGAATAGCCCTTTCTTATCCGGAAACGAGAAGTTTTTTAGCTCAAAAAATAGCAGAACAAGCTCAAAAGATCTATGGTAAGGACTATGTGGTAGCAGGAGTAGCAACAGGTGCCATTGGAATCGGCATATTGGTTGCCAATGTTCTCAATGCTCCTTTTATGTACGTAAGGCCAGAGCCTAAATCACATGGAAGACAAAATCAAATCGAAGGCTTTATTGACCCTATCAAAAAGGTATTGGTTATTGAAGATTTGATCTCCACAGGAAAAAGCAGTCTAAATGCTGTAAGAGCTCTTAAGAAAGAAGGAGTCGAGGTATTAGGCATGATAGGGCTATTCGATTACGGATTCGATTTGGCTGTTGACAATTTCAAAAATGAAAAAATTGAACTTTACACTTTGAGTGATTATGATCATATAATCATCGAAGCCGAAAAATCGAATTATATCAAGTCAGAGGAAATATCGATACTCAAATTGTGGAGAGTTTCTCCCTCAGAATGGCATCCTGCTTAGAAAATTATTTCAATTGCACCGTGAGGATAGTCAAAAATCTCTCCTGATTTTTTTTGTACCTTCAACAAACCACTTTCTGTAACTCCTTTGATAACCCCCAAAAATTTTTTATTGGTGTCTTTGAAAGTTGTGGGTTTTCCTCTTTGAAAAAGTAAAGCTTCGTATTGCCTTTTCAATTCGGATGGATCATCATTGGAAAGCTTGTTAAAAAAGATTTCTAAATGTTTTAATATCCTGTTAAGCACATCGCTAATCTCTGCCTTATATCCAGTTTTTAAGAATAGAGAACTCGCTCGGGGAAGTCCCTCAAAAAGTTCTTGATTAATATTAATACCAATCCCAATAATTGAACCTGAAAAACGGTCTTTTTTGATAATGTTTTCAATCAAAATCCCACCGATTTTATTTTCACCTGACAAAATGTCGTTAGGCCATTTCAACTTCAAGTCAATCTTATAAATTTCCCCCAATGCCTTTACCACACCTAAAGTGACTGCACAATTGATGGCAAATGCGTTTTTTACAGTTAGCTTTGGAAAAACTTTAAAAAGGCTGAAAGTAAGGTTTTTCTGGGGTTCACTCTGCCAAATCTTATTCATTTGCCCTCTTCCATGGGTTTGATTTTTAACCCACACCACATCTCCGTCTGAACAATCTCCTGAAAAAAACCTATTCTTCAACCAATCGTTTGAGGAAGCTGTGGCATCAAGTTTGATCATGTTGAAATTGGTCATGGTTTAGAACGCTATGAATTTAAAATGTAATAAATTTGTATAAAACTAAAATTTTTAATGTCAAAACCTAATTCCAATGAAGATGCCCTCATTTCAAACATCGTTTTGGGCATAGATAATGTTAAAGGAATAGACGTAAGTCTTTTGGATCTTAGAGATATTGAAAATACGGTTTGCAGCTATTTTGTTGTTTGTACCGGTAGCTCTAACACTCACGTAAACGCGATTGTAAGTGCAATTAAAAAAACTGTAAGTAAAGAGTTAAAGGAAAAACCATTTCACACCGAAGGAAACGACAACGCTGAGTGGGTTCTTATCGACTATGTAAATGTAGTGGTTCACGTTTTTCAAAAACAAACTCGAGATTACTACAACATAGAAGAGCTTTGGGGAGATGCTAAAACCACAAAAATTGCATCGAATTATTAATTAATTATGAAAGAAGGAAATAAGAACAAGTTGAAGTTTAACTCATATTGGGTTTATGCAATTATCATCACCATACTTCTTGGAATGAGTATGATTGGAGGTGACAATAGCTGGCAGTCAGTTAGCAAAACTAATATTTCAGATTTTGAGCGTTTTCTCAACGAGGGAGATGTGGAAGAAATTATTGTTGTCAATCAGAAACTAGCAAAAGTCACACTAAACAGCTATGGATTAGAAAAAAATATTCATAAAAATGTAAAGTCAAAGAACATCTTAGGCCAAGAGAATACAAGTGGCCCTCATTATGAATTTGAGGTTGGAAATCTGGAGCTATTCCAACGTAAGCTCGAGCAGGCTGAAGACAAGGGCATTGCTTTTCGTTATGAATTCATGACTATTGAAAATCGTTGGTTAGATGTGGTATTTGGTTTCCTTCCAATAATAATTATTATTGGTGTTTGGATTTTTCTAATGAGAAGAATGTCCGGTGGAGGGGCCGGAGGACCGGGTGGTCAAATATTTAATATCGGTAAATCTAAAGCTAAACTCTTTGATCAAAATACCGAAGTTAAAACAACCTTTAAAGACGTAGCCGGTTTAGAGGGTGCCAAGGAAGAAATTCAGGAAATTGTAGATTTCCTTAAAAATCCAAAAAAATATACCGTTTTGGGTGGAAAAATTCCAAAAGGAGCGTTGCTTGTAGGATCACCTGGAACAGGTAAAACACTGTTGGCTAAAGCAGTAGCAGGTGAAGCCAAAGTTCCTTTTTTCTCCCTGTCTGGCTCTGATTTTGTCGAAATGTTTGTAGGAGTTGGTGCATCCAGGGTTAGAGATTTATTCAAACAAGCCAAAGAAAAATCACCCTCCATTATTTTTATTGATGAGATCGATGCAATTGGTCGAGCAAGGGGAAAAAATAATTTTACTGGATCCAATGATGAGCGAGAAAATACATTGAACCAGTTGCTTACAGAAATGGATGGTTTTGGAACTAACACCAACGTTATAGTTCTTGCAGCCACTAACCGTGCTGATGTCTTGGACAAAGCACTCATGCGTGCAGGTCGATTCGATAGACAGATATACGTAGACCTGCCAGATTTAAATGAAAGACGTGAAATTTTCAAGGTTCACCTAAAGCCCCTAAAAACCACAAAAACACTAGACGTGGAATTTCTGTCCAAACAAACACCGGGTTTTTCTGGAGCTGATATTGCCAATGTATGTAATGAAGCTGCGCTGATAGCAGCAAGAAAAAACAAAAAGTCTGTGGCTAAGCAGGATTTTCTTGATGCAGTAGACCGAATTGTAGGAGGTCTTGAAAAGAAAAATAAAATTGTGACTCAGGAGGAAAAGAAAACCATTGCATTCCATGAGGCGGGTCATGCGATTGTTAGTTGGTTACTGGAACATGCGGCTCCTTTGGTAAAAGTAACGATAGTACCTCGAGGCCAATCTCTTGGTGCGGCATGGTACTTGCCAGAGGAGAGGATGATCGTACGAACGGAACAAATGCTTGACGAAATGTGTGCTGCATTGGGCGGAAGAGCCGCCGAAAAAATAATATTTAATAAAATTTCTACCGGAGCTCTCAGTGATTTGGAAAAAGTAACACGTCAAGCAAGAGCAATTGTTTCTGTTTATGGATTAAATGATACCCTTGGTAATATTACCTATCATGACTCAACCGGTCAGATGGAAAATAGTTTTACAAAACCTTATTCAGAAAAAACAGCTCAGGTCATTGACAAGGAAATTTCCGATATTATTGAAATTCAGTACAAAAGGGCTTGTGATCTGTTGAAAAAAAATAAAAACAAACTCAAGCAACTTGCCGAAAGGTTGTTGGAAAAGGAGGTTATTTTTAAAGATGATCTTCTGAATATCCTTGGAGAACGACCCTATGATTTGAAACCCAATAAAAAACAAGACGGCAAAGATGGGGTGCAGGTAGCTGTTAATTGATCAATTGTGGGGCTCTGGGATAAACTGTTTGGAAGAAAAAAAAACAACACAGATTTTGAGGCCTCCAGCCCATACCTCCCTGAAGAGAAAAACGACGTTGAAATCGTTTTTGCTGAGAAGTTCACCCAAAAAGGAGGCAAATTTATCTACAGTGAGGATGTAAAATCTACTGACAAGTTTTTCAAACTTATATTAGAGGAAAATAATTGGTCACCTCAAGATATCCTATGTTTTGACCCCAAACTGACCCAAAGATTTGGACTGAAAATACTAGCCGATCATTTTAATACTCATGATTTTAAGGTCCTACTTATCGGATGTGAATATTTAATTGCCAACAAGGGCACAGTGCTCATTTGCCATCACCAACTCAAAGACTATAAACTTGAATCACTGCCGGATTTCTTTATAGTATATTCCGGATTGGATAACTTTGTAAACGATGTCAGCGAAGGCATGAGCAATCTCAAAAACAAGTATGCCGATCAACTGCCCACCAACATTACCACATTAAATGTGAAAAACTTAAAGGATGAAAATGATTTTTTATCGTATGGGAATAGTGCGAAAAACCTATATTTAGTCCTTCAAGAGCATTAATTCATGAAGGAATTTTACATAAGAGGAATTTCAGGACTGTTATACGTCGCCTTGATTTTAGGGTCTGTTTTCTTAGATCAGTTGCTTTATACTATAGTGATTTTGGCCTTTTCGAGTCTGGCAATGATTGAATTCCAGCGTTTGGTTAATCACAAAAGTTATATGCCTATTGCACTGGTGATCCTTTTGGTCTATAATTTTTATCAATCAAAAATTTACACTGGAGAATTAATTTACCCGCTTCTAAGTGTCTTTGTGGCTCATGGGTTTCTGATTTATTGGCTTTTTAGCAATAAGACCATAAAGTTGGGTTATCTTTCAAAAACCCTACTCACCTTATTCTATATAGGTATGGGATGCTTTTTCATCATTGTGTTGGGAGGAAATGCAGATCTGTTTCAACCCAAAAACATTTTGTTATTTTTTGTATTGACATGGGCTAACAATTCTTTTGCCTATTTGGTGGGGAGTAAACTGGGGAAAAATCCCCTTTTCTCTCGTGTATCTCCCAAAAAAAC
>TARA_B100000963_G_scaffold234970_1_pt1 | contig 10602 bp, 14 predicted proteins | sample TARA_B100000963 | Tara Oceans TARA_B100000963 (sample SAMEA2622097) | marine metagenome | biome: marine biome (ENVO:00000447); feature: surface water layer (ENVO:00002042); material: "saline water (ENVO:00002010), including plankton (ENVO:xxxxxxxx)" | depth 5 m | reverse complement strand
TGAGGTAATTCAAATTTACCTTTTGTTAAATAATTAATTCCCCACATCGGTTTCGTTGCAAAACTAAATAAACTCGATAAGGTCAATTTTGGTGGAGATGTAAAACCAGTTCTAAGATCTCTTTCACGATTTCCTCCTGTAATGGTATCAACAGTTAAGGCCATTACATCAAATTTAGCAGCTTTAGCTCTTTCTAAACAAGAGTCGTTTAAACCTCTGTCTTTATGGAAATAAAACTGAAACATTTTGGGTGTATCAATCATAGATGATATTTCCTCAACGCTAACTGTTGCGAGAGCAGATACTCCAAACATTGTATTAAATTTCTTAGCTGCCTTTCCAACTGCTCTCTCACCATCGTAATGAAAAAGTCTCTGAAGAGCTGTGGGTGAAAGATAAAATGGTAAATCTAATTTTTTTCCAAATATAGTTGTAGACAAATCAACATTCTCTACACCTCTTAAGACATTTGGCACTAAGTCAACGTCATCAAAAGCACTTGTGTTTCTAGCATATGTTATTTCATCATCTGCTGCTCCATCTATGTAGTGAAAAATTGGTGAAGGTAATTTTTTTTTTGCTAATTTTCTAAAATCTTTGAAATTATGACAATCTTTTAAGTTCATCTTTTTTTAATAAATTAAAATTGTTGAAAAAAATTAAATGAATAACTATTCGCACCAGGATTTTTATCACCCAAACTCGCATTAGAAATATGATTATAAGAGAAACCTAATTGACTATTTTTTTTAGGAAGACCCAAGGAAAGTTGGACTTCACTTTTGAATTCTAAAGAATGACCAAGATCTTTACCATCACCTTGATTATAATAACCTGGTGCGAAACTTGGAGTTAAATTAAATATCCCAAATGAATATTCAGCTTGAACACCTGTATACAGGTAAGTTGAATTATCTGCAGTAATCATCGCCCCAGTAATTGGAGATAAATTTCCTATAATAGTATTTCTGTTCAATTCCTCATTCTGATGTTGAATTCCAATCAAAGTAGATTTTTTTCCATTATCACTAAAATCAAACATTCCTGTATAAAAATTTAGTTCAGTTTTTTTATCATCTATCTTTATTTCCTCGGCCTTTACGGTACAAGAAAGGGAAATCAATATCAGAATAAACAAATTTCTCAAAAATTTCATAAAATTATAATGTTTAATTTTTTTTTATTTTCAAATTTTTAAATATTATTGCACCTCCAATTAAAAATAACAATAATGGTAATAGCCACAAAATATAGGTTTTTTTGTTTAATTCTGGCTCATATAATATCCATTCCCCATATTTAATCCTAAGGAATTCATAAATTTCATCTTCTTGCAACCCTTCGCTTATTTTATTTCTAACGACTATTTTTAGACTGTTTGCGAATTCCGAGTCAGAATCATGGACTGATTGACCTTGACAGATCAAGCAGCGTAAATTTTTTGTTATTTTAATACTCAGGCTTTCCTCTGTTGCATTTAAAAAATTAAAACTAAATAACAATAAAGCTAAGATTATAAATTTAAAAATTTTCATTTTAATAATTTATTTATTTCTAAAAAAGAACTCTCATTTATAGGCCCTAAGATTTTTTTTATAATCTTTTTATTATAAATTAAAAAGGACTCAGGCACACCATACGCGCCCCATTCAATTGAAATAGTTCCATCCTCATCTGATAAAATTTTTTTATAGGGGTTACTAAGTTCTTTTAAAAATTTTTTTGCATTGTCTTTTTTATCTCTATAATTCAGACCAACAATTTCAATATTTTCGTTTTTATTTAATTTCACTAAAAAATCGTGTTCATCCCGACATGGGATGCACCATGAAGACCATACATTCACTAAATAGAAATGATCTTTAGAAAAAATTTCCTTAGAGCTTACTTCATTTTTTGTGCCAAATAAATTAGCTTTAAATTCAGGAATTTTTTCATTAAAATCAACGCTTGGTGTATAAATGTTCGAAGTTTTTAAACCACTATAAAAAATTAAAAACAAAATAGTAAAAAATATAATCAAAGAGCTAAATAAGATTTTATTTTTCATATTTTTTTCTAAATAAACTAATTAATGCACTAAAACTAATTATTATTACAGATACCCAAATCCAAATCATAAATGGTTTTATTTGATATCTAATATTAAAATATTCTTGATTCTGCACTAAATTCATGGTCATAAATTTATCTGAAAAAAAATTTATTTTAATATCTGCTTCACTAGTTATAATTTTTGGTTGGTTGTAAATCCTTAGCTCAGGATTTAAAATTTCAATGGTTTCATCTTTATTTTTTATAATAAACTTTCCAATAATTGACTCAAAATTTTGTTCTTGTTTTTTTTCAATTTTCTCAAAGTTTATTATTAACTTGTTAGATTTAAAACTTTCACCAACTTTTAAATTTGTAATTATCTCAGTTGACAAAAAATTATTTAATAAAATACTCAGTATAAGTAAACTAAAGCCAAAATGAGCAATATTTTGAGATATATTTTTAAAGTCTTTAATTATGATATCTCTCCCAGTTATAAAAAATAAATAAAAAGCTGAAGTGAATAAAATTGTATTAATAAGAAAATCTATTTCTAAAATTTCTATAATAAAATAAGACAAAATTAACGAAATGATAAAAAAATAAAGTAGATAAAACTTATCTCGTAAGTTCGATTTTATCCAATTTAAATTTGGTCCTATTGCCATCATCACAAGAAAAGGTATCAAAAAAGGGATTATCAATTTATGGTAAAAAGGTGGTCCAACTGATATTTTTTCAGATGAAACTACATCTAAAAATATAGGATAAATAGTCCCAATCAAAACCACTGACAAGAAATACATCATAAACCAATTATTGACTAAAATAGAAGTTTCTTTACTCAACAAGAAAAATCTATTTGTATTGTTGTTATCAATTCTATGAAAAAAGAAAAAAACAAAAAGAGATAAAAATATTAATGTGAATAAAAAAATTAAAATAAATAATCCCCTCTCTGGGTCATTAGCAAATGTGTGTACAGAATTCAGGATACCAGAACGAACTAAAAAAGTACCACACATACTTAGAGTAAACGTTGCTATAGATAAGATTATTACCCAGGATGTTAATATCAATTTTTTTTCTAAAACTAAAATACAGTGAAAAAGTGTTGTTAAGGCCAACCAAGGTAGTAAGGATACATTTTCAACTGGATCCCAAAACCAAAATCCACCCCATCCTAGCTCATAATATGCCCATATAGAACCTAACAAAATTCCAAGTGTTAAAAAAAACCAAGAAATTAATACCCATTGTTTAATATGTTTTGCCCATTCTTTCGAAATATAATTTATTGAGGTTGCTGATAGAACCGAGGAAAAAATTATAGACGAACCTACATATCCCAAATACAAAATAGGAGGATGAATTGCTAATGCAGGATCTTGTAAAATTGGGTTTAGGCCAAGACCCTCTTTTGGAACAGGAAAAATAAAATCGAATGGGTTGGATGTTTTTATCAAAAAAACGAAAAAACCTATGATGATGATTTGTTGAAACAATAAAGTTAAAATTCTATATTTTTTCGGTTGTTCTCTGGATCCTATCAAAAATAAAAAGATGAATAATGTTAAAACTAATAACCAAAGTAACAAACTTCCTTCGTGGTTTCCCCAAGTTCCCGAAATTTTATAAAATAATGGTTTGGTGGTATGTGAGTTATTAAATACAGTGGCATTACTAAAATCTGAATTTACAAAGGAAATGATCAACCCTAAAAAACTCAGAACTACGAAAAGTAATTGTAAAAATGAGATATATACTATTTTGTCATCTAATTTTTTTGAATTTTGAAAATTTTTAATCGAAAAAAATATTATCAAAAAAGAACATCCAAGTCCGAAAATTAATGAGTAAAATCCAATTATGCTTGCCAAATCTATTTCTCCTCTAATGCCTTTTTAACCTCAGGGGGCATATAATTTTCATCATGTTTGGCTAAAATCTTAGTAGCTTGAAAGAAATTTCTATCTTTTAAATATCCTTCAGCAACAACGCCCTTTCCCTCAGCAAATAAATTTGGTACTACCCCTGAATAAGAGACATTAATTTCATTTTTAAAATCAGTAATAACAAAAGTTAATTTTTTAGATTCAATAAATATTGAATCATTTTTTACCATTCCTCCAACCCTTATTTTATTTTTTTTAATTTCACTTAGAAATTTTATTTCGGTAGGAGACTGAAAATAAACTACGTTTTCTTCAAGGGATTTAATGATAAGAAAAATTGATAAAATTAGGGTTACTAAGGTTAATAAAACGAATAAAAACCTTAATTTAACTTTACGACCATACATGGTTTAAAAGCTATATACTTGAAGTATTTGATAAAATTTTTTTATTAATACTTTGTGATTTGGCAAAGCTTGCTCTTTCAGAATTCAAGGTTCCAAATTTTACAACAAATTTATCTTTTTCTCGTAAATATTGAGCTTTAACAATTAAGTATAATGACACAAAACTTAAAAGTGTAAATGTAAAGGCTGACCAAACATAAAGCCCATAACCGTTCATATTTAAAACATCATTAATCATAATCTATCTAGACCTTTATTTTTAATCTTTATCAGTTCTGTATTATATTTCATTAAAAAAATTAATAGAGAAAATAGAGCAAATGCCGCAGTCATTATGATTAAAGGAAATAACATTGAGATATCAATTGAAGATTCTGTTAAAAGATTAATTGATGCTGGCTGATGAAGTGTATTCCACCAATCTACGGAATATTTTATTATCGGTACATTTATTATGCCAAGTATTGTGATTATCAAAGTTGCCTTAAAAATTTTATCTTTATCGTTAAAAATCTTCCAAGATACTAAGTACATAGCATAAAATAATGCTAAAATAAGCATGGAAGTTATTCTTGCATCCCAAGCCCACCATGTGCCCCAAGTTGGTTTTCCCCAAATAGAACCTGTTACAAGTGCAATTACATTAAATAAAAAACCAGATGGTGCTAAACTTTTCGAAATTATAAAAAAATTTTGGATTTTAAAAATATACCCAACTATTGATAAAAAAGTTATTGAGGAAAAAATACCTAAAGAAATCCATGCTGAGGGAACATGTACGTACATTATTCTAACTGCATCGCCTTGCTTATAGTCCTCTGGTGAAAATATTAATGCTTCAGAAAGTCCAACCGAAAGAACAATTACAAATAACAATAACACATACCTAGGCGCTTTTGATGTTATTGAAAAAATTTTGTTTGGTTCGAAATATTTAAACATTAAAAAAGATTTTTATTATGAAAAAGTCATCTGATCAAGAATGTAGAGGGAGATAATAACGAAGGGTAAATAATTAACACTCTTGATCAGATATAATTGATTTTTACTTAATTGCTGTGTCAAAGGTTTGAACTAAATGTGTTTAAAAAGTGAATTTTTAGTTTGAGGGCTTGAAATAGCTTGAACCTTTTTTTCCAGAGAATATTTCCTCTATTAAAGGATGTTTAATTGGCTCATCTGAGTCATCAACAAGCAAATTCTGCTCAGAAACATAAGCCTCATAAGTTATCTCATCATTTTCAGCTAACAAGTGATAAAAGGGCTGGTCTTTTCTAGGCCTCACATTTTTTGGTATTGATTGATACCATTCTTCAGAGTTATTAAATTCAAAATCTACATCATAAATTACTCCACGAAATTCGAAGTGTTTATGTTTAACGATTTCTCCGATAGAAAATTTAGCTTTTTGTTCTGACATTGTCTTTAGTATGGGTATTTAAAAATAAAAATCAATAAGAAAAATTTTAAATTGTTATAAAAATATTATTTGTGTTAATATCCTTGAAGTGAACAAATCTTTTTTAAAATTTCTTACAGATTTTGGGCCTTTACTAATTTTTTTTTACTACTATTACGATAGTGATAAAGATCTTAAAATAGCAATTCCTCCTTTTATAGTTGCGACAATAATAGCATTATTAATAGTATGGTTTTTAGAAAAAAAAATTCCTAAGATTCCTCTTTTAAGTGGAGTGTTAATAACTTTTTTTGGAGGACTCACTATTTATTTTAATAATCCAGTTTTTATTTATATCAAGCCAACAATTATTAATATTCTTTTTGGTCTTACTTTAATATTTGGAAAATATTTTACTCATGAACCAATTTTAAAAAAATTGATGGGAAATTCCATTTCATTAACTAACGAAGGTTGGAATATTCTTAATAAAAGATGGATATACTTTTTTTTTGCATTGGCTTTATTAAATGAGCTAGTATGGAGAACACAAACAGAAGAATTTTGGGTAAACTTTAAAGTTTGGGGTTTATTGCCAATAACATTTATTTTTACAGGTTTTCAAATTAGTTTAATTAACAAATACAAAACAAATGAATAATAATTTAAGATTAATAGTAGATAATGTTAGTGACAAAAAATTAGAGAATAAACATTTTTTTGAAAAAGAGGAATTAAAAATAATTTTAGATCTTTATGCAAAAATGGTTTCTGAAGGTTCATGGAGAGATTATGGGCTAAATATTTCTAGCAAACAAGTAGGCTTTAGTGTTTTTAAAAATGCTGCAGAAAATGCACTTTATAGAATTTGTAAAAATTTTAAGCCAAAAAATAAAAACCTTAGATATTTAATAACAGACACTAACGGTAAAATTCTTAAAAACTCGTTTAATCTCGAATTACTATTAAAAAATACAAGTTGGAAAAAACTTTAGTAATTTTATCTTCTTTGACCAAAAAGTCTTAAAAGCATAATAAATAAATTTATGAAATCGAGGTACAAAGTTAAAGCACCCATGACAGCTTTTTTTCCTACAATTTCACCTGTATCACTAGCTGTGTACATATTTTTAATTTTTTGAGTATCATAAGCAGTTAAGCCTACAAATATCAGCACTCCTAGAATTGAAATTACAAAATACATCATTGACGATTTCATGAAAATATTAACTATTGAAGCTATGATAATTCCGATTAAGCCCATCATTAAAAATGATCCAAATTTTGTCAGATCTCTTTTAGTTGTGTATCCATAAATACTCATCGCACCAAAGGTTGCAGATGTTATAAAAAATACTCTAGTCACACTCATTCCAGTGTAAACTAATAAGATTGAAGACAAAGATAATCCCATTAAGGCAGCAAAGATCCAAAAAGTTGTTTGTGCCTTTGATGCACTCATTTTGTTAATCCCAAAACTCATATAAAAAACTATTCCAAGAGGAGCTAACATTACAAGCCATTTTAATCCTGATAAATATATTGCATTCCCAATTTGTGTTAAACCTGTGATTGATCCTGAAGAATCTGTCACTACTGACATTTTAAAAGTTAATAAAGCAATTATCCCAGTGAGTAGAACTCCTGTTGCCATATAATTATAAACTTTAAGCATGTAGGCTCTTAAACCCTCATCCATTACTGCGGTTTCTTGAGCAGCAGATTTAGCTCTAGCTAGTATTCCTTTTTTATTAAATTCCATAATGGTAGGAATATATAATCTTTTACTAATTATTCAAGATGCCTTAAAAGAATTATAAAATTAATACATAAAACCTTAATGAATTACAAAAAATTAGGAAATACTGATCTAGATGTTAGTACAATTTGTCTCGGTACTATGACTTGGGGAGAGCAGAATACGCAATTAGAAGGATTTGAACAAATGGGCTACGCTTTGGATCATGGTGTAAATTTTTGGGACACTGCCGAGATTTACTCTATACCAATGAGAAAAGAAACATACGGTGAAACAGAAAGAATAATTGGCAATTGGTTTAAAAAAAATAAAAAAAGAGACAAAGTTATAATTGCAACTAAAGTTTGTGGTAATACTTCTAATAAATACATAAGAGGAGGTGGTTACAATTTTGGAAAAAAGAAAATTAATCAAGCATTAGAGGAAAGTTTAAAAAGATTAAATACTGATTACATTGATTTATATCAACTCCACTGGCCTGAACGAAATACAAATTTTTTTGGAATGTATGGTTATGAACATGATGAGAGTGACAATAACTGGACACCTTTTGAAGAAATTCTCGAAAGCCTAGAAAAGTTCATTAAACAAGGTAAAATAAGATATATTGGCTTATCCAATGAAACAGCATGGGGATTATCGAAATTTTTAGAATTATCTAAACTAAAAAAACTTCCTAAAATGATGTCGGTTCAAAATCCCTACAATTTACTTAATAGAACATATGAGGTTGGTCTAGCAGAAATTTCGGTAAGAGAGAAAAGCGGTTTATTAGCATACTCTCCATTGGCATTTGGCTATTTAACAGGTAAATATAGAAATAATAAACTTCCTGCAAAATCAAGAATGAAATTATTTAAAGATTTTACAAGGTATAAAAATGAAAACGGTCAAAAAGCCATTGAGGAATATTATAAAATTTCAAAAAAATTTAATATTGATTTTACTCAAATGTCTTTAAAATTTTGTGAAATTCAGCCTTTTACAACTAGTGTAATTATTGGTGCAACGACAATGGAACAGTTGAAAACAAATATAGAAAGTGTAAATGTAAGTTTATCAAAGGAAATAATTAATGAAATTAACAACATTCAAAAAAAATATCCAAATCCATGTCCCTAATTAAAAAAGTTTTTATAATTTTAATATGTATAAATTTTATAACTTTTTCAAAAGTATTTGCTGAGGATTTAAAAAAAATTGGTAAATATAAAGATTGGGAAGTGATAATAATGTCAGAGGCATCTGGTAAGGTATGTTTTGCTCAATCGACACCCGTTTTACAAGCTCCAAAAAAAAATAAAAGGGATGCAAGATTATTTGTAACATTCAGGCCTGAGGAGAAGATTTCTAACGAAATTAGCACAACGGCAGGATATGAGTTTAATAAAAATAACTCTGTATTAGCAACTTCAGGTAACAATAAGTTTAAATTTGATATCAAACAACAAGGTTTTGCATGGATGACAAGTAATAAAAAAGAAAAAATAATGGTAAGAATAATGAAAAAAGGCTCTAGAATTATGGTTACTGGTTACAATGAAAAAGGGTCTCAAACTATTGATCATTATTCACTTCTAGGATTTACGAAAGCTTATAATTCTGCAAAAAAAGCCTGCAGTTAATTAATGAAATCAAAAAAAAGAATTGTTTTAGCTTATTCTGGAGGATTAGATACCTCAATTATTTTGAAATGGCTTCAAGAAAATTATAATGCAGAAATAATTTGTTATACAGCTGATATAGGTCAAAAAATTAATCGAAAAAAAATAATTTCTAATGCTAAAAAATTTGGCGTCAAAAAAATTATTATAAAAAATTTAAAAAATGTTTTTGTCAAAGACTACGTTTTTCCAATGATAAGAGGACACGCGGTCTATGAAGGAGTTTATTTATTGGGAACATCTATTGCTAGACCTTTAATAGCAAAAGATCAAATTACTATTGCAAAAAAATATAAAGCTTATGCTGTATCTCATGGTTCAACTGGCAAAGGGAATGATCAAATAAGATTTGAACTTGGTTATCATTACTTCGGTCCAAAAATAAAGATTATTGCTCCTTGGAGGTTGTGGAAATTAAAATCTAGAACAGACTTAATAAATTATGCAAAAAAATATGGTATAAAAATTCCAAAAGATAAAAAAGGTGCACCTCCCTTTTCTGTAGATGATAATTTATTTCACACTTCGACTGAGGGAAAAATTTTAGAAAATCCAAAAAATTCAGCACCCGAGTTTATATTTCAAAGAACAGTTTCTCCTGAAAAGGCACCGAAAAAACCTACTTACGTGTCGATAAATTTTAAAAATGGAGATCCATTTGCAATCAATAATAAAAAATTAAGTCCTGAAAAAATTCTCTTTAAATTAAATTTACTTGCTGGAAAAAATGGTATTGGAAGAGTTGATTTAGTTGAAAATAGATTTCTTGGTATAAAATCTCGAGGAATTTATGAAACACCCGGGGGTACAGTTTTAATTAATGCACATAGAGCTATTGAGTCAATAACGTTAGATAAGGAAACAATGCATAAAAAAGATTCTATTATGTCAAGATATGCGGAATTAATTTATAATGGATTTTGGTACTCAAAAGAAAGATTTAAATTACAAAAAATTATAGATTCTAAAAAAAACAAAGTGAACGGAACAGTAAAAGTAAAACTTTTTAAGGGAAATATTACAATAATCTCAAGAATTACGAAAAGTTCTGCTTACTCCTTAAAAAAGGTTTCTTTTGAAGAAAACAAATCATTTAATAAGTCAAATGTCGAGAGATTTATTAACTTTCATAAAAAAAAGTTAAGAAACTAGCTAGTTATTAGTGGACATTTTGGGGATTGTTTATTTTTTAAAAAAAACATAATTTAAATTTATGGAATCGCTAAAAAATTGGATGAGAGATACAGCAAACATATTGTTTGACGATAGCAAAAACGATCTTCGTTCTCTTCCGAAAACAGTAAGGTTACAAATCCTATTAGTCTTAAGTTTTATTTGGACTACCGTTTTTAGTTTGTATGTGTTTTCATATACAACTTTTGTATTTGGATGGACTGGACTTTTTTTAGCACATATTGGTTTAATATTTGCCGTCTACATG
>TARA_B100000963_G_scaffold28362_1_pt1 | contig 10603 bp, 9 predicted proteins | sample TARA_B100000963 | Tara Oceans TARA_B100000963 (sample SAMEA2622097) | marine metagenome | biome: marine biome (ENVO:00000447); feature: surface water layer (ENVO:00002042); material: "saline water (ENVO:00002010), including plankton (ENVO:xxxxxxxx)" | depth 5 m | reverse complement strand
CCAATTTATTAAGTCAATCAAAAGTGCACTCAGTGGAAAAAACGAAAGTGATGAGGGATTATTAAAGGAGATCAACAAAAACAATTTAGAGTCTTTTAATCGAGAGTTTAATCGCGTTAAGGCAGATTCACTTTTAAGATTAGAGGTTATGCAAGAAGACAAGTATAATTTGATGCCAAACTCCAAAAATAATGTCAAATTTATGTTATTTTCACCAGCTTCTGGACTTATTTCTGAACCTTTTAATAGCGAAATTAAACATTTTGCTGTTGATGTTGCATTAGCCAAAGATACTCCAATTAAATCGGTAGCAATTGGTACAGTCGTTCTTGCTGAATGGACCTCAGATACAGGTTATGTAGTTGTTATCAAACATAATCATGGATTACTTTCTGTTTACAAGCATAACTCTACAATCGAAAAGTCACAGGGAGATATTGTTCAGGCCGGAGAAGTTATTGCATTTGCTGGAAATTCAGGAGAACTTTCTACAGGCTACCATCTTCATTTTGAATTATGGATTGATGGGTATCCAGTAGATCCAACAAATTTTATTGATTTTTCTCAAGGTTTATGATCAAGGCAATAACGGCAAAACTGTTTTCAAAGATAATCCACCAAAAAAACAAAAAGTGGATTGATAATCCACTAGAATTTCAGAGAAAAACATTTAATAACCTAATAAAAAAAGCTACTTATACTGATTTTGGGAAAGATCATAACTTTCATAAAATTAAGGATTATAGTGATTTTCAAGCAGAAGTACCAATCAGAGATTACGAAGGTTTACGGCCTTATGTAGAAAAAATGTTAGCTGGGAGAGCATCTGTATTGTGGCCTGGAAAACCACTTTATTTCGCCAAAACAAGCGGAACTACCTCTGGAGTCAAATACATACCTATTAGTAAAGATTCTATGCCAACCCACATAAAAGCGGCTCGAGATTCACTTTTGAATTATATTTACAAAACTGGTAAAGCTAACTTTGTTAACGGAAAACAAATTTTTCTTCAAGGAAGCCCAATTTTAGAAAAAACCAAAGAGGGAATTACTTACGGTCGACTATCTGGGATTGTAGCTCATTATGTTCCCAAATATCTCCAAAAAAGCAGAATGCCTTCATGGGAAAATAATTGTATTGATGATTGGGAAACCAAAGTAAATGCAATTGTGGAAGAAACTTTTTCTGAAAACATGACTTTAATTGCTGGGATTCCATCTTGGGTTCAAATGTATTTTGAAAAGTTAATTGAAAAATCTAATCTCCCAGTAGGAGAGAAGTTTAAAAATTTCTCATTATTTGTGTATGGGGGCGTAAATTATGAACCTTATCGACCCATGTTTGAAAAATTAATTGGAAGGAAAGTAGATTCAATTGAATTATTTCCTGCCTCCGAAGGGTTTTTTGCATATCAAGATCAGCCCATGGAAAGAGGCTTGCTGCTTTTAGTTAATAATGGAATTTTTTATGAATTTATCAAAGCTGAAGAATTTTGGGAGGACAACCCTAAACGATATACTTTAGGTCAGGTCGAACTAGATGTCAATTATGTTCTCATATTGTCAACTACAGCAGGGTTGTGGGGTTATAATATCGGGGATACCGTAAAGTTTATTTCCTTGCTACCTTATCGACTTATTGTAACAGGAAGAATTAAGCACTATATTTCTGCGTTCGGCGAACACGTTATTGGTAAGGAGGTTGAAATAGCAATGGAGGAGGCCTGTAAGTACTTTGCTATTCAGATAAAAGAGTTTACCGTAGCCCCGCAAATCAATCCTAAAGTCGGACTACCTTATCATGAATGGTTTGTTGAGTTTGAAACAATACCTGACAAAATTGATCAGTTTGAGGCCCTATTAGACCAAACCATGCAAAACCAAAATATTTATTATCAAGATTTAATCTTAGGAAAAGTATTACGTACTTTAGTCGTTACACCAGTTGTTAAAGGTGGTTTTCAAACTTTTATGAAAAATATTGGAAAACTTGGTGGACAAAATAAAGTTCCTCGATTATCTAATGACAGAAAAATAGCAGATCAACTTCCAATTAGGTAATATGTATCAAAACGCCTCTCATGATAAACGCTATCGAAAAACGCTCAGTTTCCTAGAAAAGCATATACCAAAGGGTTCAAGTATCCTCGATTTAGGGGTTAAAAATCCATTGTCACAACTTATGGAGCAACAAGGTTATAATGTTGAAAATACATCAGGAGAAGATCTAGACGAAGATAAATCTGCATTAATTCAGTCTAAAGCAGAGGTTGTAACCGCTTTTGAAATATTAGAACACTTACTTTCTTCTTATGAGTTGTTAAAAAGTATAAAAGCCGAAAAGATAGTTGTAAGTGTTCCGTTACGGCTTTGGTTTTCTCCCGCTTACAGGAGTAAAAAGGACCTTTGGGACAGGCATTATCATGAGTTTGAAGATTGGCAACTTGATTGGCTCTTAGAAAAAACAGGATGGAAAATAATTGCGAGTGAGCAATGGACCAATCCCAACCGTGGGTTTGGAATAAGAACAATTTTGAGATACTTCATTCCGCGTTACTACATTGTATTTGCTAAAAAAAACAAGCCCAAAAATTGAATTTCTATATTATTATACCGGTTCACAATGAGGAAAAATATATATCTCAAACGCTCCAATCTATTGTAAATCAAATTTTAAAACCTAAAAAACTTGTAGTCGTAAATGACAATTCCTCAGATAATACAGGATTAATCATTAATGATTTCGTCAAACGCTTTGACTGGATTCAAAAGGTAGAAAATAAATCCTCTAACTTTCACCTTCCTGGGACCAAAACCATCAATGCCTTTTATGCGGGGTATGAAATTCTTGACGAAGATTATGATGTATTATGTAAGTTCGATGGAGACTTAATCTTTGAACCAAATTATTTGTCTAGCCTAAAAGTAAATTTTGAGAACAACCCAAGATTGGGAATGTTTGGAGGGGTTTGCTATATTAAAAAAGAAAATAATTGGATATTAGAAAACTTGAGTCAAAATAATCATATAAGAGGGGCATTAAAAGCTTACAGAAAGGAATGCTTTTTTCAGGTTGGAAAATTAAGAAGAGCAATTGGTTGGGACACTTTAGATGAAATACTTGCCCAATATTATCAATGGGAAGTTTTAGTGGATGACTCTCTTAAAGTAAAGCACCTTAAGCCAACAGGTTTCAATTATAGTAAAGGTTCTACTTTATTACAAGGTGAGGCAATCTATAGAATGAGGTTAGGTTGGTTATTAACCCTTATTATTGCTATAAAACGAGGAATGGTTGTTCAAAGCTTTGGGGTATTTTGGAGCTTCCTTAAGGGCTATTCAATTGCAAAAAAAAATAAGACTCCATTTACAGTTGACCAATTACAAGGAAAATTCCTAAGAAAATACCGGTGGAGAATGATTTTAAGGCGGATAAAACCAAAATAATTTACACTTATTTTATATTTACATTAAATGGAGAAAATCAATATACTTGTTTTGGGAAGCGGAGGAAGAGAGCATACCTTTTGTTGGAAATTAGCAAAGAGTAAAATCATTAATAAAATATTTATTGCTCCTGGAAATGCAGGAACTTCTGTTATTGCAACAAACCTAGATATTGGGATTAATGATTTCGAGGGTATAAAAAAAGCAGTTATTCAAAATCAAATCAATTTAGTATTAGTTGGCCCTGAAGATCCACTTGTAAATGGTATTCACGATTTTTTCCTTTCAGATGAAACATTAAAGTATATTCCAATTATTGGCCCCCAAAAGTTGGGGGCCACACTTGAGGGGAGCAAAGAGTTTGCGAAGGATTTCATGCTAAGACATGAAATCCCAACAGCAGAATATGGTTCCTTTACCGCTGAGAATATTAATGAAGGATACGCTTTTTTGGATAGAATGAAATCTCCATACGTACTTAAGGCTGATGGTTTGGCTGCGGGAAAAGGTGTACTAATAATTGATGATTTAAATGTGGCAAAATATGAGCTTGCTAACATGCTACTCGACAAAAAGTTTGGAGTTGCCTCCTCAAAAGTTGTTATTGAAGAGTTTTTAAAAGGGATTGAACTATCCTGCTTTGTTTTGACTGATGGAAAAAAATATCTAACCTTCCCTTTGGCAAAAGACTACAAAAGAATTGGCGAGGGAGATAAAGGGCTTAACACTGGAGGAATGGGAGCGATATCACCAGTTCCATTTTCCGATAAACAATTTAAAAAAAAAATACACGACAGAATTGTTAGACCTACAATTGAGGGATTACAAAAAGACAATATTCCTTATGTAGGCTTTGTTTTTATTGGCCTGATTAAAGTCGGGGAGGAACCTTATGTTATTGAATATAATGTAAGGATGGGAGATCCTGAAACACAAGTGGTTTTACCAAGGATAAAAAACGATTTGGCAGAACTTTTATTGGCTGCAGCAGAGAAACGCTTATCTCAAATTGAAATTGAAATCGATAATCGTTCTACAACAACAGTCGTTGCGGTATCTGGTGGTTATCCAGAAGATTACCTAAAAGGCAAAGAAATAAGTGGGCTGCAAAAAGTTAAGGATAGCAATGTCTTTCATGCGGGGACCATTATAAAGAATGGAAAAACAATTACAAATGGTGGACGGGTTTTAGCAGTTACTTCCTTTGGGGAAAATCATGAATCCGCATTAAAACAGTCTTACCGAGAGATTCAAAAAATCAACTTTGAAGGAATGTATTTTAGAGGAGATATAGGTTTTGACTTATAGAAAAGAATGGGCAGACGAATCTGTTTTTTCCTCACCGCTTTTATCAAAATTTTGTAATTGTTTAATCCAGTAAGCTGATGCAATTAATCCAACAATTAAAAAAATAAACGAAACACAATTGGCTACCCACCAACTAAAAAGCTCAACCTGGGTTAGCAGTTGAAAAGGAGAAAAAAGTAAATCTTCAAATAAACTTGCTATTGTCTCAAAAAAATTCTTCATTAATTACTGATTATTTATATTGCAAAAATAATAAAACTCTTGATGATAGTAAAGTTTTTTTATAAAGTTGGACCTAGAGCTTATGCTCTTTCATTTGCTTTTTCTCTGGCAGCAATTTCCTTAATAAACTATTGTAAATATCATCAAGAATGGGCTTTAAATAATATTCTTGAAATTTTTGTTTTATGGGCAATTTTTGCTTTGTTTACTATTTATGTTACTTTTTTGCAATCAAAAAAATTAAGTTCTAAATTATCGGGGGTTCATTTATTGACTTTCCCATGTATTTTTCTTTTTTTCCCAAATGGACCTGGCCTGGTAATTCCAAAAATAATTATTGGACTAATCTTAGTTTATGCAGAACATTTGTTTTTTTTAGCAATTTATTCTAAGTCAAAGTATAAGTATTTATTCGATTTGTCTATTTTTATTTCAATCATTGTTTTGTTTAACAAAGCGCTCTTGATTTTTTATGTATTTCCCATTTTATTAGTTTTCAGTGAAAAATTATTTAATAAAAAAAGTTTTATTGCCCTGTTTTTGCCTATTATACTTATACCCTTTACTTTTTATGGGCTTTCCACTCTAGCTCCATCAAATATATTTGGAGTGGCTAATCATATTCCAAAGATTCAACTTTTAGGATATTTAGACCAAACCAGTGCAGATTGGGTTTGGTTTGTAATATTACTTATTTCAATTTACGTTTCAATTTTTAAGCCTCCAAAAGAGAGTGAGAAATCTACAGTTTTTCTATTTATGAAAATTTGGTTGTACTTAAGTATTTTTATAGGTTTTTTAGGATTAAATCTTGGCCAGGAAAGGTGGCTTTTAAGTTTTATTCCTAGTGCTTTCTTTTTTGGCCATCTTATTGAGAAGATGAGATCTGAAATATTAAAAAACACTATATTTTTTTTAGGATTAATTTTTATTGTACTTTTTAAACTTTTTCACTTCGAGGTTTTAAAAATTTAGCATATCATTTTGCAATAATTTTATTTAACCTCAAATCGTATCTTAGCATTATCATATAATTAAATATAAATATGTGTCAAAACTCTTTTAGCATTAATGCAATCAAAATTTTTAAACAAAGTATCGATAAATACCATTTAATTAATTCAATAGATCAACCATTTAAAAACCCATATCCTGTAAATTCTATCAATTATCTTTTATATAAAAAAAACTGGATTGATACTGTTCAGTGGCATTATGAAGATTTAATTAGAGACCCTAAAATCAATCCAGTTAAGGGAATGGATTTAAAAAGGAAAATCGACGCTTCCAATCAAGATAGGACTAACACAGTTGAATATATCGACAATTATTTCTTTGACTTATATAAAGATGTTAAAATTAAAGATACGGCCACAATTAATTCTGAAAGCCCAGCCTGGGCCATAGATCGATTATCTATATTAGAGCTTAAGATATATCATATGGACGAGGAAGTCAAGAGACTTGACGCAACTGAACTGCATAAAAAAAACTGTAATATAAAGCTTCAAATTTTAATTGATCAACGGACTGATCTGAGTAAAGCCATTGATCAATTACTGGAGGATATTGAATTAGGAAATAAGTACATGAAGGTATACAAGCAGATGAAAATGTATAATGATGAGGACACCAACCCTGTTTTATACAAGGATAAATAATATACATGTATGAAAAAACCGCATCTATTGCTGTTGCGTTTTTCTGCACTAGGAGATGTAGCAATGACGGTCCCTATTATTCGCTGTCTCTATAAATCTCACTCCGATTTAAAGATTACTTTTGTAAGTAGACCTTATTTCGAGCCTCTTTTTAAGGAGTTTGAAAACTTAAATTTTTATCCGCTCGATATTGAAGGTAGACACAAGGGAGTTAAAGGAATTTGGACTCTTTTTTTAGAACTTAAAAATACCCCTTTCACTGCTGTTGCTGACCTACACGGAGTACTTAGAACCTATTTATTATCATTTCTATTCAAAACAAAATTTTTTAAGGTCAAGCAAATAAATAAGGGTAGAATAGAAAAGCACCTATTAACAAGAAAAAAAAATAAAAAATTTCAACCTCTTACTCCAAATATTTTTCGCTATATAGATGTTTTTAGGAAACTTGGTTTTTCAATTAATATTGAAGACCATGAGTTTCCACACAAAAATCCCGTTCCTATTAACTTTCTAAATCTTTTTAATAATAGTGAGAGAAAATGGATTGGTATAGCCCCGTTTGCTTCCTACTCTGGAAAAACCTATCCTTTAGATTTGATGCAGCAAGTAATTGCCTATTTACAAAAAGATTACCAAATATTTTTATTTGGAGCAGGTCAAAATGAGGTTCAAAAGCTAATTGTATGGGAAAAGGCCTACACTTATGTATTCAACACGGCAGGTAAATCATCATTACTTGAACAAATCCAACTCATGCCTTATTTAGACCTTATGATATCAATGGATTCAGCTAATGGTCACTTGGCGGCTAACGCTGGAACTCCAGTTCTTTCTATTTGGGGGCTAACCCACCCTTTTTGTGGATTTACTCCCTTTTTTCAGCCCCGAGAAAACTCTCTTACACTTAACAGAAAAAAATACCCTTTAATACCTACTTCTATTTATGGTAATGCCATTCCCTCTGGTTATGAAAATGCATTTAGGTCTCTTAAACCAAAAAAAGTAATTGAAAAGGCTTTAGAAATCCTAAAAAAAAATATTAAACATCGTCATAATCCACAATCAGATTATCGCTAGTTGGGTAGGCTTGACAAGTTAAGATTAAACCCTCCTTTATCTCACTTTCAGTCAGAATTTGATTTCCTTGCATTTCAGCATTACCTGATTTAATCCTTGCAATACAACTTGAGCAAACACCTCCTTGGCAGGAATAGGGTACATCCAGATTATTATCTAGAGCAGTATCTAAAATACTTTTACCCTCTTGACCATCTAGTTTAAAATTCATATCATCATAAATAATTTCCATAGTTGCTGAAGTTGAATGAGATACTTCCTCAAGATTTTGATTTGAAGACGTGAACAACTCAAAAAGAATTTTATCGAAACTTACTCCTTTTTCTTCCAATGTTTTCGAAACACTACTAATCATTGCCTCTGGCCCACACACGTAAAACTTATCTGCGTCACCCTCTAGTTGATTTAAAGTATCTTTAACAATAGCCTCTTCAATTCTTCCAAAAAAACTTCCAGGAATATTCGCCCTGCTATAGACCCATTTAATTTTTAGCCTTAAGGAGAATTGCTCCTCTAAAGCTTTTAGATCTTTATAGAACATTGTATCTTCTGGAGTCTTATTGCCATATACCAAATAAAAACTTGTGTTTTTATTGTCATTTAAAGCAGTCTTTATAATTGACATAATCGGCGTGATTCCACTTCCCGCCGCAAATGCAACCAGTCTCTGTTCTTTAAGTGATTTAACATATTTAAACTCTCCTTTGGGTGTTCCAACCATAATTGTCTCCCCAGCTTTTAAAACTCTATTGGCATGGGTTGAAAAAACACCTTTTGGTATTTCTTTGATACCTACTTGCAGCACATCTGAAGGTGGGCTGCATATTGAATAAGAACGGCGTACTTTATTCTCGCCAATTTTCGTCTCTAATGTCAAGTATTGCCCCGCTTCAAATTTAAACTTCTTTCTAATTTCTTCAGTAACCTTAAAAGAAATTAAAACAGCATTTCGAGTGTTTCTTTCAACACTTGAAATTACTAGGGGATATATTTTTAACATATTGTTTTTTAATTTACAAAGGTATTTTAAAAACCTTAAAAATGTAAAATCTTATTTGGCTAAAAGCTCTATTTGGTATGTTTTTATAATAAATCCTGGTAATTTGAGTTATTAATATTAAAATTTAGTGTTGAAAAAAGGGAATCAATTTTTTATTCTAACTATAATGGTATTTATCATTACCTCTGGATGCTCCACTCAGAAAAATAAAATGATTAATAGAGGATATCATACTTTGAGCACTAAGTATAATGTTCTTTATAATGGTAAAGAAGCTTTTGAAGTAGGAAGAACTATTTTAGAGCAAGCCCACGATGACAATTTTTTTGAGTTGTTGGAGGTGGAGCCTATCGCCTTAAATGGAGAAAAAATGGAACAATCCACTTTAGTCCCAGGTTTTTCAAGAGCTGAGGAAAAAGCTGTTAAAGCGATTCAAAAGCATTCAATGAATATTAAGGGAATTCAACGTAATTCCAAAATTGACGAGGCATATCTTTTACTTGGAAAGGCCCGTTATTTTGATCGCAGGTTTTTTCCTGCCTTGGAATCTTTTAATTTTTTGTTGGAAAATTACGCAGACAAGAATACATACGTAGAGGGAAGAATCTGGAGAGAAAAAACAAATATTCGTTTAAAAAACAATGAACTTGCAATTAAAAACCTTCGATCGTTAGCTCTTAACATAACTCCTAAAAGTCCTTTCCATAGCATGGCCAATTCTACTTTAGCCCAGGCATTTGTTAATACTGAGCAGCTCGACTCCGCAAAGGTTTTTATTAAGCGGGCGGCGCTCTCATCAAAAAAATACAAGGACAAAGGACGTTTCTATTTTTTGACTGGGCAGCTTTTTGAAAAGCTTAAAAATATTGATTCTGCAATGTGGGCTTATGAGCAAGTGGTCGGAATGAATCGAAAAATACCTAGAAAATATTGGATTAATGCAAAAATAAAACAACTCCAGATCAGAAGTTCTCAACACAAAATTGACCCAGTCGAAGCACTAGAAAAACTAAATAAAAATTTTGAAAATGAGATATTTGATCATTGGATAAATCGGGCTCTTGGACTTCATTTTTTTAGTCTTAAAAATGACAGTTTGGGCACTTATTATCTATCTAAATCTTTAAGATCTAATAATATTGACCTTCCAACAAAATCAGCAAATTACAGGGATATGGCAGACTTCAACTTCGATAATGGAAAATACGTACTTACTGGGAGATACTTGGACAGTTTGTTACCATTAATTCCTGAAGGAACTATTGCTAAAAAAACAACCCAAAGAGAACGAGACAATCTTGATGGAGTAATTAAATATGAGACAGTTGTTCAAAAGACGGATAGCATCTTAAGACTATTATCTATGGATAGAATAGATCAGGTAAAATTTTTTGAAAATTTTATAAAGGAAAAAGAATCCAAGGCCCTAGCTAAATTAGTCAAACAAGAAAAAGGGGTACTATCCTTATTTACGAAAGAGGAAAAATCTAACCAATTTTATTTTTATAATCCCAAACTTGTTATTAAGGGAAAACAGCAATTTCTCTCAACTTGGGGTAACCGCCCTAATACTGACAATTGGGCTCTAGCCTATGCCATTAGGCCAGTTATTGAGGAAGACCAATCTAATTTACGGCAAGAGGAAACTATTGAAAAAGAAAACTTTTTTGTAGAAAAACCTGAAAATTATGTCAAATCTTTACCTAGTAATCCGGAGGTAATAGACAGTATAATTGGAAACAATCAAAACGCATATCTTCAGTTAGGAATGATATACAAAGAAAGTTTTAGAGACAATAAATTGGCAAAAGATAGACTCACCCATTTAATTGAACTGGAGCCTCCGCCTAATATTACAGCGCCCGCACTTTATCACCTTTATAAA
>TARA_B100000963_G_scaffold166893_1_pt1 | contig 10620 bp, 7 predicted proteins | sample TARA_B100000963 | Tara Oceans TARA_B100000963 (sample SAMEA2622097) | marine metagenome | biome: marine biome (ENVO:00000447); feature: surface water layer (ENVO:00002042); material: "saline water (ENVO:00002010), including plankton (ENVO:xxxxxxxx)" | depth 5 m | reverse complement strand
AAATCACCCCCAAGGAACTGTTTGGATTCGAACATGAGAGACCCATCGAGTCGATCAGTAAAAAAAGTTATGGAAGCAACTATACCAACAGCTAAAGACAGAGATAAAAACATCAAAAGTAGCTGTCCCGATTTGAACTCTCTCAAAAAGATTCTTGATGCCAAAAAGAAAATTTTCATAGGATTTTTCCATCCATCAACTCTATTTTTTGATCGCATCTATTTGCTAAAGAAAGGTCATGAGTGACAATTATGAGAGCGCTTGAAGATTCTTGGAAAGCATCAAAGATAAGATCTGCAATCATTTCACTATTATTTGAATCTAAATTTCCAGTTGGCTCGTCACAAAAAAGTACTTCTGCTTCACAGGCAAATGCTCTTGCTATTGCAACACGTTGTTGTTCTCCTCCTGAAAGATTTTGAGGATAATGCAGTAGTCTATTTTGCATACCTACTTTTTCAAGATAATTAATCGCAATATTTTTTGCGTTTTTTTTATTTTTGAGTTCGAGGGGCAGCATAACATTTTCAAGTGCATTGAGACCTGATAAAAGTTCAAAATTTTGAAAAACGAATGCTACAGATTCTTTTCTGATGGCAGCTCTTTCTTCTTCTGATAACAAATGAAGAGGTTTTTGATTTATGAAAATTTCTCCTGATGTAGGCGAATCTAATCCTGCTAAAATTCCAAGAAGAGTAGACTTCCCAGAACCAGAGGGACCAACGACTGCTAAAGAGGAAGCTGCCTGTAAATTTAAACTTATATCGTCTAGTATGATAATTTCTTGATCATTAAAAATTACTTTTTTAGACAAATTTCTTGCTTCTATAATCATCAAATGAATTTTTTAGAAAAAAATGGATTAAAAATATTTACTTTTTTATTTTTAACTTTTTTCTATTCTATCACTGCCCATACAAAGACGCTTTTGATTTTAGGAGATAGTATCTCTGCAGGCTATGGAATAAAAGAATCTGATAATTGGGTTAGCTTATTGGAAACTTCGGTTAACTCTCTTGGAACCAAATTAAACATAGTGAATTCCAGTGTCTCAGGGGATACAACAATTGGTGGTTTATCAAGAATTCAAAGTGACTTGAAAAAATACAAACCCGATTTCGTCTTAATAGAACTTGGGGGAAATGATGGAATGCGAGGCTATCCAATTAAAAATATTAAATCCAATCTTTTGCAAATATCCGACGCCGTCATTGAAGCCAATGCTGTTCCTTTGATCATGCAAATTAGAATTCCGCCAAATTATGGGAAAAGATATGTTGCCGCTTTTGAAAGCATTTACTCTCAGATAGCAGAAGAAAAAAATCTTGTAATGCTATCGTTCTTATTGGAAAAGGTTGCATTGGATGAAAACCTTATGCAACGGGATGGGATTCATCCTAACAGCAAAGCTCAGCCAATTATTGCTAATCAAGTGCAAGAGGAAATTTTAAGGATCATCAAATAAAAATTCTTTAATAAAGAATTATTTACTGCATTTTGTAATTAAAACCAACCTTGATAAATCTTCCCAAAGGATTATGAGTATTAGGGTCATAACTCATATCCCAATAAACAAATGGAGGTTTTTTATCGGTTAAGTTGTAAACCGAAACAGAAAAATCAAAAGCTTTATCCCAGCTATAAGTATAAGTTGCATCCAAAGTTGTATGAGAAGCAACCTCTATGCTTCTCCCGAAAGCCTGAGTGGCTCTTTCATCTTTATATGAAGAGATATAATTTACAGCTCCATAAAAGTTATGCATGCCAGTTTTGTAATTTATAAAACCTTTAGCTTTTGTATTTGGCATTGAGCGGCAACTATTAGATATATTAAAGAATCCGTTGCAAGATAATGAATCTACTACTTGAACACCATTTTTGATGTAAGCAGCTACCTTATAGTCAATTATATAAGCTGCTTCCAGACCTGTTGAAATAGTGCCAGCTCTGTAATCATCCTCATATTTAATAAAAACATCCAAACCATCCGTCTCAGTTTTGGGACCGTTTACAAATAAAGTAGTAATTCTGTTGATTTCTGAAGCATTAAAAGTTCCATCGTTTATTCCGCCTGGGCCAAACACTTGCGTTCTTACAGCAGTTCTAAGGTCACCTCCAGCAGCGTAGGCAGCTGCAAGTTTCGGAGCACTCTCTACAACGATTGGATTATCGAAAACAAAATTATAATAATCAAAAGTTACCTGCCAGTTATCGGTACCAAAATCGGTGATTAAACCTAGGTTGAATGTTGTTGCCTCTTCTGGATCTAAATTTGTATTCCCCGTTTTATCCACTGCTTTGAAAGCGCCAGTCTGACCAATAAACTCGAGTTCCGTATATCTTTTATTCCAGATTTCATCTGGGTGGGGCGCTCGAAATGTAGTTTGGCCAGTAAATCTAATCGTTAGGTCATCTGTAGCAATCCATCGCATGACAATCTTGGGATCTAATGAATTTACTTTATCGTAATCTTCGTATCTAAGTGCCAACTGCAAATCAAAATTATCGAGTACAGGCAGAGCAAATTCAGCAAATAAAGAATCTATTTTTTGGTTGTCGTCTCTTCCAAAAGTTGGAGGTAAAAACATGAACAGGCCGGTGGGATTATTGTTTAAACAATTTTCTCTTGCTGCTGTATTTGCGTTTAATGAAGGCAGGTTGCAAGGATACAGGTCCCCATCAAAAATATTTTGCTGAGCATTATATGTATTGAGTCCAGGCAAGGCAGGAGAAGATTGTTTGATATTGTAGTCACGTCTTTCATAACCAAATGCCCAAGCACCATTGCCTCCAGAAAAATTTCCCAAATATCCTTGTAGGGTGAAATCTAAAGTCAATAAAGTAGATTCAGCTTCCACTCTTCCTGTATCAACCAACCAGGATAATAGCTCCTTGGAGTTAGCAAAATTAGAATCGTAATTCGGGTTTGGTCCCACTCGATCTCCAATAACAGTTCCAACTTGATTATCATTTGTAAGGCTATTTTGATTATCAAAAAAAGGTTGCTGAGCCTGTTCAACAGCATTGGAAAAGACATTTAAAAACTCACATCCATTAGGTCTATTATCGGATGCGATATCAGCAATTATTGTATTGGTTCCATCTGACAAAGTTGGGATGGGATCATTGTTATTTGCGTTTCCAAAATCAGTTATTGTGTACCCGCAATTTGGACCGCCATAGCCAAATAAAGCAGCAGTGTATTTATGTGCTTGCGTATCGGAAAAAGTAAGTGCACTTTCAGACATTGAATAATTAAGACCAGCCGAATAGTCGATTTCTGAATTCAATTTACCTTCAAAATCAAATGCAAACCTATAAGTATCGTATTTTCTCATTTCAACTTGAGCACCATTTACGTTTCCATTTGGATTACCCGATGCCGCAAAAGGTCGCGTTCTCATTCTGTGATAGGAAGCTGGATTAGTGCCGTCAGCTCCCGTGAATTCAACGTTATCCATCAGACCTTCAAAATCAGGAAATTGTGCAAACAGTCTTTGTAGTCCCGGGTGGATGTTTGGTACGTAACTTGAGTTGGGATCATTTGGCGGATAAGCAGGAGAGGTTGCATAACGAGGTACATCTGTTTTGCCATATGCAAATTCGATATGAAAATCATGTTCATCCAATGATCCATTGAATTCCATCCAAAGTTGCGAGTTGGTTTGTCTTTCTTGAACGTTATCGAAATAAGCGTAATTGAATCGGCATTTCCCTCCATGTCCCAATAAGTTAATTGTGCTAGCGCCATTCACACTATCGGTATAACCAAAATTTTGATCACTCACAGGTGTATGGTAGCCACCTGCAGCGTTACATCCTGGATCACCTAATTCAACTTGAGATGTTGAATTATTTAGAGGCATGATAAAAGTTCCAGGATTTCCAATCGTAGACCAACCTCCATAAGGATTTTGACTATTACTTTTTTTTGTAAAGTCGGTATTTTTTGAAAAAAAGTCTGGTTTGTGTTGTTGCCCAAGTGATAATAGAAAATTTGTCCCGTCATCCAGCTCGCTTCCATAAGTTATAGAAAACTCTTTTGCTTGATTTTCTGCACCGGGCATTCCTTTCGCAGCTAGGTTTACCCTTAAACCTTCAAAGTCAGAGTCGGTAATAAAATTTACCACACCAGCTATGGCATCCGAACCGTAAGTCGCTGCAGCTCCCTCTTTAAGAATCTCTATTCTATCCAAAGCTGCCATTGGTAAATCGTGAAGGTTTACCGATCTTCCTGCACCTGTTCTGGAAGGCACTGTGACCTGTCTTTTGCCATTTATCAAAACCAAAGTTCTGTTGGTTCCTAAGCCCCTTAAATTGATATTTGCGATTCCTTCAGCTTGGTTTGCGCCAAACTGGTTGGCTTCACCATCCATTCCGGAACTTCCAGGAACCATTTTTATGAGTTCCACAATATTTAAGTTTCCTTGAGCCGAAATTTCTTCTGCACTGAAGGTAGAAATTGGAGAACCCGTATCAATTGGAGTTCCTTTGATAATAGAACCGACTACGGTAACTTGCTCATCTTGAGTGAAAGAAAAACTAGAAAACCAGAAAACAATTGTTAACGATAAAAGAAGTTTTTTGTTCAATTTATTTTTAGTCATCACCATAATTTAGCCAAAAAATATACTAACTCATTATTCGTTTTAAAGTCGAGAACTCGATTTTGCTCATAGCTTTTTTATATTTCAGCCTTGATATATTAATGAGAATCATTATCATCTAAAATCGCTCAAGGTAAAAAATTAACTATTAAATCTTATGAGACTAAAAGACATTCACCTATTTTTAATTATTATAACTATTCTTTCAGGTTCCGCTTTTGCTAAAGAAGTAAATATCTATACTTCTAGACATTATGATTCAGACACTGCTCTCTATGAGAATTTTACAAATGAAACCGGAATTAAAGTAAATATAATTTCGTCTAAAAGCAAGGCCTTACTGGAAAGGCTAAGATCCGAGGGAGAAAATTCTCCCGCAGATATTTTTATTACAGTAGATGCTGGAAATCTTTGGAAAGCTCAGGAATACGGACTATTTAGAAAGATAAATTCTAAAAAAATTGATTCAATCGTACCGAAAAATTTACGAGGAGAGAACAACGAGTGGATAGGTCTGGCAAAAAGAGCAAGAGTTCTTTTCTATAGTCCAAAAAAGTATTCCTACGATGAGCTAAAGGATTTGAGCTACGAAGAATTAAGTTCTTCAAAATGGGAAAAAAAACTCTCAATCAGGAGTTCTAACAACCTTTACAATCAGTCCTTAGTAGCTTCAATGATTGCTAAGTATGGAGAAAGTTTTACTGAAAAATGGGCAAAGGGCCTAGTTAATAATTTTGCTCGCAAACCGCAAGGAAATGATAGAGCACAAATAATTGCTGTAGCTAACGGTGAAGCAGATCTAGCGATTGCCAATAGCTATTACTTGGGACTCATGCTCTCTGGCAAGAAAGGCGAAAAACAGTTAAGTGCTGGCAAAAAAGTGAAGATTCTTTTTCCGTCACAAAATAAAGCTGGGGCGCATATAAACATCAGCGGTGCTGGAATCATTAAATCTTCAAAAAATTACAATAATGCAATTCAATTTTTGGAATTTATGCTTTCAGAAAAAGCTCAAAAGCATTTAGTCGAAAATACTTACGAATATCCCATCAATAAAAAAGTTAAACCCAGCGCGTTGATGTCCCAATTTGGGCTTAATTTTAAAGAGGATGTTACTGACGTCTATAAGTATGGAGAATTTAATTCAGCGGCAATAAAACTGATGGATAGAATTGGCTGGGAATAAGAAATTTTTGAAATTTCTCCTCATGCCTTCAAAATAGGCAAATGAGCCCGATCAATTTTTCTGTTAAGAACCTTTGGCAATCCTTAATAATAATTTTTTTATTAATTCTTTTAGCTCCGATTTTCTTCGTTTTAATCAGCTTGTTTGGTGAATATAATGCAAACTGGAGTCACCTATATAATTACGTCCTTTCCAAATATCTTTTAAATTCATTTTTTCTAATCTTAGGAGTTTCTCTTTTGTCTTCTATTTTAGGCTTAGGCTCAGCTTGGTTAATAACCAACTACGATTTCGTAAATAAAGCTTGGCTTGAATGGGCAATTATTTTGCCTTTAGCGGTTCCCCCATATATTTTGGCTTACACTTTCACTGGTCTTTTTGATTCATATGGAACGGCGAATGAGATCATAAAAAATTTATTTGATACAAAAGATAATTACATATTTTTTCCAAATGTCAGAAACATATACGGTGCGATAGTAGTTTTCTCTTTTACGCTTTATCCATATATTTATCTCACAACTAGAATGGCATTTTTAAATCAATCTAGGAGCCTAATGGAAGCCGGAACATTATTAGGTTTAAATTCTTGGTCTTTATTTTACAAATTAGCTATTCCATTAATTAGGCCCGCTTTAATTGCTGGACTTGCCTTGGTTATCATGGAGACTATCTCAGACTTTGGAGCGGTGGAACATTTTGCAGTTCAAACTTTTACGACTGGAATTTTTAGAACTTGGTTTGGCATGTACGACTTAAATACGGCGATGCAACTATCTAGTTTATTGTTAATTTTCATTGCTTTCTTTGTCGTTTTAGAGAGAACAGAACGAAATAAAATGTCCTACACCTATTCCAATTCAACCTTTCAAAAAACAGATTCAAAAAAACTCAAGGGATTAAAAAGCCTCTGTGCTTTTATATTCTGCTTCGCTCCTCTTTTTATTGGTTTTATTTTGCCAATTATTGAATTAACAAATTGGGCGATATTTTTTCCTTCAGAAAACTTTTTCTCGGAGAATGTTATCTACAGTTTTTTAAATACCGTTTGGCTAGGAATCTCAGCTGGAATAATCTGCACACTGTTTGCTCTATTGATAAATTTTTTAAAGAGGTTTGATGAAGGCCTCTTTTTGAATTCTTCAAGTCAGTTTCTTGCATTGGGATATGCTTTGCCAGGACTTGTTCTAGCGGTTGGAATTATTCAGTTTTTTTCTTTCCTAGATGCTTATTTTATAAGCTACTTTCTGAAAATTTCTCTAGTTGGATCTGTAATAGGGTTAATAATTGCTTACACAATAAAAGCCTACGCGTTGGCAAATAATACTATCGAGTCGGGTTTTAAAAGAATAAGCAGTTCCATTGATGATGTGTCATTAAGTTTAGAAGGGTCTAAATTTTCAATTTTCTATAAAATTCATATGCCTCTTTTGAAGACCAGCATTCTTACCAGCTTATTGTTGGTCATTTCAGAGGTGATAAAAGAATTACCTGCTACTCTTATTTTAAGGCCTTTCAACTTTGATACTTTGGCAGTCTCGACATACATATATGCCTCTGAAGAGAGAATGTACGAAGCAGCAAGTCCGGCAATGTTGATTGTTTTAGTGGGCTTGATTCCAATATTCTTTTTATCACGCATAATCAGAGATTCTAGACCAGGAAACGCATGAAAAAGGAAGCTCTTAATATTAAAAATCTATCTTTTGAATTCAGAAAAGATAGTGAAATATTAACTGATTTAAGTTTCAACCTAGTTGAAGGTGAAATATTAGGAATTCTGGGACCGTCTGGGATTGGCAAAAGTTCTCTCTTGAGGCTTATTGCGGGGCTAGAAAAACCCAAGAGCGGGGAAATTTCTCATTACGATAAGATTTTGAGTGACAGCAATACTTTTGTTTCACCTCACAAAAGAGGCATTGGTCTGGTGCTTCAAGAAAAAGTTTTGTTTCCTCATCTAAATTCATTGGAAAATGTTAAGTTTGGGGTCAAAGGAAACAAGACTAAAAAAGAAGCGCAAGCTAAAAAATATTTGAAGCTACTTAAGGCTGAAGAGTTTTCCCAATCCTATCCAAATTCCCTTTCCGGAGGAGAGCAACAAAGGGTGGCTATCGCAAGAGCCTTAGCTCCTGAACCAAAAACAGTTTTATTGGACGAGCCATTTAGTTCTTTAGATACCAATTTAAGGGAAGAGTTGCGAAATGATGCCAAGGCTTTATTCAAAAAAACCAATACTTCTTGCATTATCGTTACCCATGAACTTGAAGAGGCGAGGGAATTTTGCGATCGAATTTTCAGATTGGAAAAAGGATCTATCAAGCAAGTTACCATTTGATTCTAGATATATAACCAAACACAAGTAATAACCATTCTCATTGACATTCTAAATGATAATCATTATCATTCGCCAATAATCTTATAAAAGGAGATATTTCCTATGAAAAAAATAATTTTTTTAATTGCATTAGTTGTTTCTACTTCTGCAATTTTTGGACAAGATGAGGAGCTTGAAGTTAAAGGCAACGTTCTTTTTAAGGACCAAGTCAACTCCATGAAACCTCCAGCGCCAATTTTAAATGTACCTCAATCTGTATCAATCATTACAGATGAAGATATTTTAAATCAGGGTTTTAGAGCTCTTGGTGACATAGTTCGTTATGTTCCTGGAATACACTCAACTCAAGGTGAGGGACATAGAGACGCCATGGTAATTAGAGGTATTAGAACTACGTCTAGCTTTTACTTAGACGGTCAAAGAGATGATGTGCAGTATTACAGAGCTCTTTACAACGTTGAGCAAGTCGAAGTTCTTAAAGGCCCTAACGCACTTCTCTTTGGAAGAGGTGGTGAAGGTGGTCTGATTAATAGAGTAACTAAGAAAGCAAAGCTTGGTGAGACTTTCACAAACCTGAATCTCGGTTACGACACTTTTACCGCTAATGATTTTGCTATTGATACAAACATGCAACTTAGCGATACAGTTGCATTGCGTTTAATGGCGCACTCAGATACTTTAGCCAATCACAGAGATCTTTATGATGGTACGCGTAATGGTATAAATCCAACTTTCACGTTTGCGCTTAATGAAGCTACTGAGCTAAACATTTCCCTAGAGTACTTAGATCATGAAAGATTCATCGATAGAGGTATTCCAACTACAGGAGCATTGGTAAATGAGGCTTTAAATGAGGTCGTCTATGGAGACCCAAACAAAAACCTTCACACAACGGAAGGAACTATTTTAAAAGCTAACTTAGAGCACAACTACTCCGATAATGGAAAAATCAATTTATCCATAATGGGCAACAACTTTAACAAAATGTATCAAAACATTTACGTAAAAAGTACTGGAGCCACCGCTCCTTGTGCTGTTAGTGCAACCATTACTACTGTTGCTTGTATGGAAGGTTACAGAGATACAACATTTAGAGAATCTTCTATTTTGAATCTAACCAATGTCAACACATTCGATCGAGCAACTCTTACTGTTGGATTGGATCTTATTGACACCGATAACGATAACGAACGTTATCATTCTCACTTTAGCAACGAAGCGGCCGACACTGCTGGAGCTGGTGGTGCAACTTTAGGTGCATCCGGAATTAGAAATAGTTTCAACCTAGCGAATCCAGGAGATTTCAATGTTGACGCTTTCGGAAACCGTACTGTTTTGGATTTCACTACCGATGTTAAAGTCAAAAGTGAAACAGAAATTAAAGTTGAATCAGTTTTCATTACAGCTGATATTGATCTTGCTGACCAATGGCAAATGATTTTGGGAGCACGTTACGAAGAAGTTGATACAACAATCACTAAATATCGCCCAGAGGAAGCGGCTGGTCCTGATGGTGTAGCTGGTAACGCTGACGATAATGCAAATTCATTTATCAATAGATACTTAGCTTTAGCGGCAACTGATACTCTACAAAGAAAAGATAGCCTTACGTCACCACGTCTGGGCTTAATTTTCAAACCACAAGAAAATATGTCGCTTTACTTAAGTTACAGCGAATCTTTCTTACCTAAATCAGGTGACCAGTACAAAGCCTGGAGCGGTGTTGTAAACAACGTAGCTGCTACTGAACCGGACGTCTTTGAAAATACTGAGCTAGGATTCAAATACAATACTGATTCTGGCATCAATCTTGCAGTATCTTATTTTGATCAGGAGACTGTAAAGGGTCAGGCAGATGGTACCGGTGGTGCTGAAATCATAGATTTCGATATCCAAGGTATCGAACTTACTGTTGGTGGACAAATCAATGATGCAAACTCAATTGATTTCTCACTTTCTTCAGTAGATGCAACAAATACCGACACTGGTGCAGATCAGAAAGAGATACCTGAGCTAACTTGGTCACTTTGGTACACGCACCGATCTAGCGACTTGTTCTCAGTAAGTCTTGGAGCTGTTTATCAGGACGAGCAATGGATAAGCTCTGTTGGAGGAAACAACCCTAAATTACCTGATTACACTAGATTTGACATGGCTATGTTAATTACACCAAGTGAAACTGACACGATTAGAATTAATATCGAGAATTTAACGGATGAAGATTACTATCCTTATTCTCATTCTACTCATCAGGTAACAGTTGGTGAATCAGCTAACTTAAGACTTTCTTATAGCAAAAGCTTTTAATTAATTTTTTGGGAGAGCAAAAAAAATGAGCAAACTGTCGAAGCTAAGAAACATTAAGGATGATGTTTTTAAGACAGATTGCTCACTCTCCAGATTGATAAAGACTAAAGTTGAAATACTATGATGATTTTTAGAGAAGCCTTTTCATTTCATCTCATGGCAAATCTACTAAAGATCTCCCCCTA
>TARA_B100000963_G_scaffold84194_2_pt1 | contig 10628 bp, 14 predicted proteins | sample TARA_B100000963 | Tara Oceans TARA_B100000963 (sample SAMEA2622097) | marine metagenome | biome: marine biome (ENVO:00000447); feature: surface water layer (ENVO:00002042); material: "saline water (ENVO:00002010), including plankton (ENVO:xxxxxxxx)" | depth 5 m | reverse complement strand
TCTAGAGAAAAAATCAGGCAATCATCTAGACTATATTGGACCCGATCGGTGTTCTGTCCAAAAAGAAATGAAGTGGTTAAACAAAGTAAAAATGCTGTAGTGTTAGCCCTTAGCAATGCATAATGTCGCATTGCGGCACGAAGGCACAACGTGCGACATGATATGCTTGACAAATAAACCATTAACAAAACAAATGTAGCTTATATAGGGTATATGTGAAGCAAGATTAACCACATATACTCAATGAAATTCGTCAACGCCGAGCTACTTTTGTTGTAAGTTCAAAGGAAATACGCTATGTATTCGAATGATATTATGCTTTGGCGCGAAGTGTTAAAAAATGCGTACCGGGCAGCAGAAAGTGGAGAGGTGCCGATCGGGGCCATCGTTGTTGACAATCAAAAAAATAAGATTGTTTCCAAAGGATGGAATCAGGTAAATCTTTTACAAGATCCAACGGCCCATGCAGAAATGCTTGCTATTTCAGCCGCAACTGCTGCAAATCAAACTCGACACTTATCATCGTATACGGTAATGGTTTCTTTAGAGCCTTGTATAATGTGTTCAGGAGCAATTCATTGGGCACAAGTAAAGCGGGTACAGTATTTATTGCCAGACGCCAAGTTTGGTGCAATAAGTCACCACGCCATTAAGCATTCAAAGAAAGATTGTTGGGAGTGTATTGTTGAGAGGCCATGGGTTGATCCCGAAATTCAAGCGATTGCCTTGGAATACAAAACTTTTCTTAAAGATTATTTCGCACAATTGCGCCGTGAGGCTTAACTTAGAAAAAAAAAGAAATGGCCTTTACACTACCCCAATTACCTTACAGTTATGATGCTTTAGAGCCTCACTTTGATGCGCGAACCATGGAGATACACCACAGCAAACACCACGCTGGTTATACTTCAAAATTTAACGCAGCCCTCGAGGCAGCATCTATAGATTCTTCTGACCTAACGGCCTTAATGGCGTCGATGGATATGAATAATGCAGCCTTAAGAAATAATGGTGGAGGTTATTATAATCATTGTCTCTTTTGGGAAAACCTCTCACCACACGCCACAGAGATGAGCGCGGATTTGACTTCTTGTATTGAGCGTTGTTTTGGAAGCGTAGACAATATGAAAGAGGCATTCAATAAAGCTGGAGCAACACGTTTTGGTTCGGGTTGGGCTTGGCTATGCAGAAAAGACGATGGAAGTTTAGAAGTTTGCTCCACAGCAAACCAGGACAACCCATTAATGCCAAATACTGGTTGTGGTGGAAGACCGATTTTAGCCCTGGACGTGTGGGAACACGCATACTATTTACGTTACCAAAACAGACGCCCTGATTATATTAATGCTTTTTGGAGTGTAGTAAATTGGGATGTTGTGTCGAAGCGTTGGGCTGGATAAGGCAGCCCCAAAAGGAAATAATTATCCTGGCATGTTATACAGCCATTATTTCGGATTCCTTAGTCTGATAAATTCCATCTATTGTTTTGTTGGCGGAATCTATGCTTGATTGAACAGCACCCTCACCATCTTTTACCTCGTCTTCAGAAAGTGTATCTACGCCTAATGCTTTAACGGCATCCATGGCATCTTTCCTTGCTGATCTGAGATTAACTTTTGCTTGTTCGCACATTGCTTTTGCTTGTTTTGAAAGCTCTTTTCTTCGCTCTTCGGTGAGGACGGGTAGGGAAAGTCTAACAAACTCCCCATCATTCATTGGGGTTAGGCCAAGATTTGCACTTAGAATTCCCCTCTCGATTTCACCAAGAACATTTTTATCAAAGGGTTGAATTGTTAGCGTTCTTGCATCCGTGGCGTTAACGTTGGCCAACTGGTTAAGTGGCATCATGCTGCCATAGGCTTCAACCATTACAGAGGACAACATACTAGGGTTTGCTTTGCCCGCCCTAATCTTAGATAGATTTTGTTTAAGAGAGTCAAAAATTTGTTCTTGGCCCTCAGCAAGCACAGAGAGCACTTCTTGTATTGAACTATTCATAAAATCTAGTTTTTTGCCCACTTACCAAAGTACCAATTTTTTCTCCTTTAACTACGCGCAAGAGATTTCCAATCGTATTCATGTTAAAGACCACAATAGGCATCGCATTTTCTTGGCAAAGGGTGAAGGCCGTCATGTCCATAACTCCAAGGTTTTTTTGAATAACGTCGTTGAAGGTAACATCGCTATATCTCTTGGCTTGTGGGTTTATCACGGGGTCTTCTTCGTAAATTCCATCTACTTTGGTTCCCTTAAGAACCACATCTGCCCCGATTTCTGAAGCGCGAAGCGCGGCACCCGAGTCCGTAGTGAAATAGGGATTACCCGTTCCTGATGCAAAAATTACAAGGCGGCCCTTTTCGAGATGCCTTTTTGCTCGTTTAGGAATAAAGGGTTCTGCAATCTCTCGCATTTGTATAGCCGAAATCAATCGAGTGTCAACACCCACTTGTTCTGCAGCGTTTTGGAGCGCCACACCGTTCATTACGGTAGCCAACATACCCATATAGTCTCCAGAAACCCGGTCGACACCAGTATCAGATGCTTGTAGTCCACGAAAGATGTTTCCACCTCCGACAACGACTGCCACCTCAACACCAAGGCCCACAACCTCTTTAATATCAAGGGCAAATTGTCTTATTGTGTTTGGATCTATTCCATAGGTTTTGTCGCCCATAAGGGCTTCACCACTAAGTTTGAGAAGTATTCGCTTGTATGCCATGTATTGCGAAAATAATTATTCCCCCAATTCGCAGCGTAAAAAAGCAGTAATAGAAAGTTCTTTGTCTAAATTTTGTACATATTGCGCCACGGAGAGTGACGGATCTTTAACAAAACTTTGGTGAACTAATGTGTTCTCTTTGTAGAACTTATTTAATGAGCCCGCAGCTATTTTTTCAATGATATGTTCTGGCTTATTATCTTGTAGTGCTTTGTCTCGTGCAATTTGAAGTTCCCGCTCGCGAACATCTTCAGGAATATTGGATTCGTCTAGGCCAATGGGTCTCATTGCTGCCACCTGCATTCCAACATCGCGCCCAACTTCTGTTGCACCCTCGACATCTTTACTAAGACCAAGAAGGACACCAATTCGATTTCCGGCGTGGATATAAGAAACAACTTTGGCGGCCTCTAGCGCGTGAAAAGCTTTCACGGAAATGCTTTCTCCAATCATTCCAACACGTTCGGCCACGTGGTCTGCAATTGACTTGTCATCCATTGATGAAGCCATTAATGCATCGAGACTCTCAATGTTTTTGGCCAAAGCATGGCTGGCAAGACGTGTAGCAAAAGCTACAAAGTCATCGTTTTTGGCTACGAAATCTGTTTCACAAGCGAGGTATACGATGACACCTCGGTCCGCCTCAGTATTGACACTTGCGATTACTGCCCCTTCATTAGCATCTCTTCCCGCTCGAAGTTCTGCTACTTTTTGCCCCTTTTTTCTTAGGTATTCAATGGCGCCACCCACATCTCCCTTGGATGCGGTAAGCGCTTTTTTACAGTCCATGATCCCCGCACCTGTTTTTTTGCGTAATTCATTAACCTCTTTGGCTGAAATTCCCATAGTCTTTATAAATACAATGTTATCAATAAATTATTCTGCTGCCTTTTCTTCTGAAGGCGCTTTTTCTTCAGATTTTGCGTTCTCTTCTTTCATTTGTGCACGGTCTTTTGATCCTGCAATTGCAGCATCGGCTAGACAGCTCGTAATGAGTTGAATTGAGTTTGCCGCATCATCATTCGAAGGAATTGGAAAGTCGATCGAATTTGGATTGGAGTTGGTATCAACCATTCCGAGGGTTCGTATTCCTAACTTTTTAGCCTCTTTGATCGCAATGTCTTCATATGTGATATCCACAACATATACTGCTGCGGGAACACGGTTTAGGTTTTCAATACCCCCAAGTACCATGCTAAGTTTCTGCAACTGTCTGCCAAGCAACAAACGCTCCTTTTTTGTAAGTGAGGTTGTGTTTTTATCATCAAGGAGCTTTCGAATGCTTTCCATTTTCTTAACAGATCGACGAATTGTAGCGAAGTTTGTTAGCATACCCCCTAACCAACGTTCTGTTACGAAGGGCATATTAGCTCTCTGTGCTTCAGCCTTAACAACCTCTTTAGCCTGTTTTTTTGTGGCGACAAACAAAACTTTTCGACCCGACTTAACGATTTGTCTTACTGCATGAGCCGCCTCTTCAAGGCTTTCAGATGTTTTGTTTAAATCGATAAGGTGAATACCCTTTCGTTCGGCAAAGATGTAGGGTAACATCTTAGGATTCCATTTACGCTTTAAGTGACCAAAGTGCACTCCAGCCTCTAACATGTCTTTATGTGATACTTTTTCCATCATCTTATAGGTTTTCTGTTGGTTTATCGTTTACTGTATTGTTCTTTCTTGCGCGCTTTGCGGAAGCCCGGTTTTTTGCGCTCAACCACACGGGAGTCCCGCTTTAGTAAACGTTCTGATTTTAATTCTGGCCGCGCCTCCTCATCAAATAGAAGGATGGCCCGAGAAAGCCCAAGAGCAATAGCTTCGGCTTGTCCCTTAAAACCCCCTCCGCAAACATTTACATTGTAGTCGTATGACTTGGCACTGCCAATCATATTTACTGGTTTTGCAGCAACCTGCTGCATTACGGGCTGAGGAAAATATTCTTCGAGCTTTTTGCCATTAATGGTAATCTTCCCTTTTCCAGAGGAAATGTGAACCCGTGCAATAGACGCCTTACGTCGGCCAACGCTTACATTCTTTTCCATGTTATTTAGCTTGGATTGTTAATTCTTTAGGATTTTGCGCACCGTGCGGATGTTCGCTGCCGGTGTATACATAAAGGTTGCCAAAAAGTGCTCGACCAAGTCGGTTTTTTGGCAACATGCCGCGCACGGCTTTTTCTACGATTGCCTCGGGTTTCTTTTCGAGCATTTCGTTAGCGTTTCGTGCTCTTAGGCCTCCAGGATAACCACTGTAACGTAGATATTTCTTTTGAGACCACTTTTTACCAGTAAGGGCTACTTTCTCAGCATTAATAACTATTACGTTGTCTCCGTTGTCGAAGTGTGCGCTGTAATTAGCTTTATGCTTTCCGCGCAAAATAATAGCGATCTGTGTCGACAAGCGACCAAGTGTTTGATTTGAAGCATCGACAATGAACCAAGCCTTATCTTCAGCTTTGATATTATCGTGTTTGGTTTTGTAACTCAACGTATCCATGTTTTCCTTTGAGGGCCGAAGATAACAGAAGGTAAGATATAAAACCAAGAAAACGGCGAAGTATTTTTCATTTATGTACGATAAATCCATTGATTATCAATATAATAATCGCACAACTTTGACTTTTTAATTCTTGGCACCAACCCTATATTTACCTTATAACATCCTAGGAATATTCAATATCTTTATTAAAACAAAATCCATCGACAATGAGGAAGTATGAGGTAATAATAATTGGATCGGGTCCTGGTGGTTATGTAGCAGCAATACGTTGTGCGCAATTAGGCATGAAGACCGCGATAGTAGAAAAAAATCCAACGCTCGGTGGAACATGTCTTAATGTAGGATGTATTCCGTCTAAATCTTTGCTTGATTCATCTGAGCACGTCTCCAAAGCAAAAAAAGAGTTTGCTGAGCATGGAATCGATGTTGGTCGGGTGACTGTCGACTTTGGGCAAATGATTAAGCGGAAAAACGAGGTGGTCAAAGCCAATATCGATGGTATCGACTTTCTGATGAAGAAAAACAACATTGACGTGCTTCGTGGGACGGGGTCCTTTGTCGATAAAAATACGATTAAGGTAACCCACAATAAAAAATCAACTCAATACGGGGTGGAAAGGGTGATTATAGCTACAGGTTCAGAACCCGCAAATCTCCCATTTATACAACTTGATGGAAAGCAAATTATCACGTCGACCGAAGCGCTTTCCTTGCCAGCCATTCCCAAATCCATGGCCATTATAGGCGGGGGAATAATAGGGGTTGAGATGGGCTCGGTATACAGCCGACTTGGTACTGATGTTACGGTGTATGAGTATGCACCTTATTTAGCATCCTCTATGGATGTAGACCTAAGTCGTGAATTAAAAAAAGTATTAACCAAACAAGGCATAACCTTTCATTTGAATACGTCGGTAACTGGCGTTGAGAAAAAAGGAAAAAAGGTTGCCATTTATGCGTCCCAAAAAGGAAAGGAAGTTCATCAAGAGGCAGATATCTGCTTAGTTGCCGTGGGCCGCAAACCCTATACTGCTAGTTTGAATCTAGAATCAGCAGGTATTTTTTGTGATGACCGCGGACGAATAGAAGTAGACGAAAACCTTAGAACGTCCGCTGACAATGTCTTTGCTATTGGAGATGTTATAAAGGGTGCAATGTTGGCCCATAAAGCCGAAGAAGAAGGGGTTCTTGTGGCAGAATATATGGCGGGTCAGCGACCACACATCCATTATGATAGAATTCCAAATGTGGCGTACACCTGGCCGGAGGCTGCGGGCGTGGGGAAAACCGAACAGGAAATCAAAGAAGAAAAAATTCCTTACAAGGCTGGCAAATTCCCATATAAAGCCCTTGGAAGAGCCAGGGCATCAATGGATCTTGATGGTTTTATTAAAATCCTTTCTCACAAGGAAACCGATGAAATTTTGGGTGTGCATATCATAGGAGCCCGTGCCGCAGATATGATAATGGAAGGTGTATTGGCACTGGAATATCGCGCTTCAGCGGAAGATATTTCCCGCATGAGCCACCCTCACCCAACCTATTCTGAGGGGTTCAAAGAGGCCTGCCTGGCGGCAACAGAGAACAGGCCGCTACACATGTAATATGCGCATTCTTGTTACTGGGGCTGCGGGTTTTATTGGGAGCTATGTTATGAAGTGTTGTCCCGACCCCTATTACCCAATTCCACTAAGTAGGGCGCAGAAAGGTAAGGGCATTAATGCCGACCTTTTATCGTTAAGAGACAAGGATCTTCTTGAACTTTTTGAGAAACAGCAAATAGATGGAATTATTCACTTGGCCGCTGAAGGAAATATTTCTGTATGTGAGCGATCTACAGAGACATACCGCCTCAACGTGGGGGTAACTAAACGAGTTGTGTCGGCTGCGAAGCGGAGAAATCTTCCTATCATTTTTTCATCTACCGACCAGGTTTTTTCTGGGGAAGAGGGATCACTTTATGAGTCAACGAAGCCTAGCCCATGTCACCAATATGGCCAACAAAAATTGGAAGCCGAGCACATTGTTTTAGGCTACGGCAAGGGCTTGGTATTAAGGCTACCCCTTGTCCTAGGGCTACACAGGAAGGGAAAGGGATCACTTGAGGCCATGCTGAATCAAGGTAGGCAACACGGGTTGCTCAATATGTTTATTGACGAGTTCCGAAGGCCCATCCATGCAATCGATGTGGCAACAGCGATTTGGGGGGCACTGGACTGGAAGCCTGGTATATACCATATTTCAGGCCCCAAACTAATGTCGCGTATGGAAATGGCCAAGGAGATTACATGTGCGTTAAAAGAACACACAATTCAGTTGATTCCAACATCCCAAATAGAACAATCCTTTGGTTATAAACGGCCGAGTCGACTTGATCTTGTTTCAAGCAAGTCAGAGGTTCGGGATTTGAAGGTCCCTTCAGTCATACAAAACATTCACAAGATAGCCTAGCAATATATCTAGCGTGCAGGATATTCAGCACGGTTTCGGGGGGTTTCCCAAAGCGTTATGTAAAGGTCTAACGAGGTGTCGATATGCGGTCGAAGTCTATTGTAAATTACCATGGATATGTTTTCAACCGTAGGAATCATATCTGTAAATTCTTCGACCTCCACATTTAAATTGCGATGGTCAAGCTGGCTTGTGACATGTGTTTTGATACAATCATTAAGAAGTTTGAGGTCGACTAGATAGCCGGTTTCAGGGTCTACCCTTCCAACAACTCTAACCTCTAGGTCATAGTTGTGTCCATGCCAATTTGGGTTGGTGCACAGTCCAAAGACAGCCTTGTTTTTTTCGTCCGACCAATTGGGATTGTACAGCCTGTGGGCCGCATTAAAGTGTGCTTTTCGAACAACCGCAGTGCGCATAGAAGAATCAACCATAGGCCATAAAGTTTTAAACATTGATTAATGTAACCATAACCAAAAAGGTGGCATAATGTTTAGTTTTAAGGAAAGTCTTCTTTCATAATGTATAACATTATTGGGCAAAACGAAATCCAATCTACATGGGGCAATATGTTGGCAAGCGGTCAAATCCCCCACGCCATAGTTTTGTCTGGTGATGACGGCTACGGTGGGCTATCCTTGGCCTTAAATCTAGTTGAGGCAATACTTTGCCAAACAACAGAAAATGATACAGTCACAAGTACAAGGCCATCCCCTTTTTTGTTACAGGGCTGTGGGCACTGTCCATCGTGCAATAAAATGAGAGAGCTAACACACCCCGACCTCCATGTTGCATTTCCAATGTTAGCTGCGGCAAGAAAAAAACAGGGTCGTACGGCAAGGGGTGTCCTTAATACAATGGTTAAAGCGAATCCCTATTTATCAATCGATACCTTTTTAAAACACTTTAACACAGAAGGAAAGAAAAATGTCGCGGGAAACATTACTTCCGAGGATGTAAAACAAATTTTGTCGAACCTAACATTAAGCAGCTTTGCTGGCGGGTGGAAGGCACAAATCATTTGGCACGCTGAGCGACTTGCCAAGGAGTCAAACAAGCTTCTTAAGTTATTAGAGGAGCCTCCACCCCAAACACTTTTTGTTTTAATTACCCCAAATTATAAGCAGCTCTTAACTACCATTTTAAGCCGTTGTCAAATCTTTCAGCTTAAACCCGTCGCTTATTTAGAGGTTGCTCATCTTAATAATGATAGATTTAATGGTTCATCAAAACCTAACGAAAAACAATGGAAAATGGCTCAGGGTATTCCTGGAAAATTTTTTGAGCAGGAAGAAGACCATGGCCAGCACGAAGAAGCAGAGTATTTGGCCAAAGAGCTTTTGGGTTTATTGGTACAGCCCCCTAATTCAACATCGATAAATCGTTTGGAATTGTCGACAAAAAAGTTGAGTTCTGCTGCGGTAACGTTACAATACAAAACGTTGCACTACGCAGCACATCTTGCGGAAGATTACCACAAAACAGATAAGATAATTTGTGGGGAGTTAAGCTCTATTTTGTCCCTGGTTGCTTTAGAGTTGGGACAGAGTGTTAGGGTCTCCACACGAATTATGGGTCTATGGTTAAATCTCCATCAAAAATTAAAACATTAATCTCTATTTAGTATTCAAACGAAAGAATTATGCTATGTTCGAACATGGGCGTTTAGTACTAGTGGAGGCAGTGGGTGTAACAAGTACAATGCCTTTTACAGGCTAGCCAACTTGCTAGCCTATAATGATGGACAATATCATTAAACCAAAACCAAAAGAGGGGATAGGTTGGTCCCAACGGGCAGAGTCTCCCGCCTAGACGAAAAAACAAACGTCGTTGATTGGAACGAATTTAACATCTATTTTTAAGGCATGAATAGTTCTATCCCGCTAAAAAAGATTTGTGTAATTCCTGTGATTGCACTCATCCTTTTTTTCTTTACATCTTGTGACCCCAATAACGGATATTATCAGTTTTACGATGTGCCAAGTCAAGGGTGGTCATGGAATGATAGCGTTGTTTTTGTTTTGAGTGCAAAAGGCCAGGACGAAGCGATACAAACCAATGAATTAAATATATCTGTTCGAATCATTGACGGCCAGTATGCCTATCAGAATCTAATATTATTATTTTCAGGAGGAGTTGCAAAAGATACCCTTAGAATACCATTACAAGATTCGAAGGGACAGTGGCTTGGAAACTGTAATGCAGGCGTGTGCGAGATAACCATGAAGTTGGAATTATTAAACCCCGCATTGTATGACAAAGATACCCTTATCGTACAGCAATGGTCTCGTGATGCATCGCTTAAAGGGGTGCTTTCTTTAGGACTTTTTAAAAGCAAAGAAACATCATGAATAAGACGCTTTGCACCCTCCCTATTACCCTGATGATCTTAGCCTTTTTGCTGTCTTCTTGTGATCAGTATACCGGTAAGTGGGAAGACTATACGATGACTTTGAGGAGCGGTGAGGGAAAGATAAACTATCAAATTCCTGATGATATACCTAAGTGCACGGAAGCTTTGGTAGAGGCTGAGGGCGACCAGCGCCTGCTGGCAGAACACTGTAACCGTTATCGAAACTTATATTTTGTATTAATAGAGCACGAAAAAGAATCCTTTCGGGCGGATTCTTTAGATCCCTTTATATCCTTTTCAACAAGTTGTCTTAATCGATTAATAAATGATGGCGCGGCAACATCTATGAAGATTTTAGAAAAGCAACTCGACACGCTAGATGATGGGTCATTTGTTTTTACTGCTGAGCTTTTTGGCTATATGGGAGAGGATAATCCTATCTTTTATTTTCACCGAACACTAAATGCTGGTGCATCTTTTATTGAGGCTGCAGCATGGACACGAGGTGAGAAAAGAAGGTTGGAGCATGGAGACAAGTTGCGCAAGGTAATCTCTTCGGTTAAGTACACAAAACATTGATTTTTTGTAAGTTCTACCTATTGATAGGCC